>Ga0180432_10002521_pt1 | contig 27333 bp, 33 predicted proteins | sample SS_ome_10_FD_132414 | JGI IMG/M metagenome (GOLD analysis project Ga0180432, IMG submission 132414) | Hypersaline lake sediment archaeal communities from the Salton Sea, California, USA - SS_1_MS_2 metaG | ecosystem: Environmental > Aquatic > Non-marine Saline and Alkaline > Hypersaline >... | reverse complement strand
TTTGCCTAGCTACTCACCCTCGTCTATAAATTGGTATAGGGTGGGTGTCGGGGCGTTTAGTCCCGGTGGAAACTATGACGGAGAGACTTATGTCCCTCCTGAAGAGTTGAAGACCTATCTCGATCTGACTACGGATGCAGAAGATACTGCTCAACCGTATGATGGTATTCCTGACATCGAAGCAAACGGGACTTCTGAGGCAACCTTTACGATCAAGAAAAAGGATCACGAAGGTACGGTCATCGAGACAGGAACAGAAGACATCATCGTAGAAACCTCCTATCCGGTAAGGCTGTCTGCGGTAAGTGTGACTCTGTCCGATGGGACAGGGTCTTTCACTATCACTTCTCAGGATGGGATCAAAGGCGTTGTTGGAGTAACGATTTCTGATGCGGCAGGAAACTTGGAACCGGCGTCTATCGAGTTGCAGTTTGCTTGATCGGTGTCTTGGTAGGGTAACGATAGCTCGGAGAGGGAACGATGGTGCTTACAGATTCGGACAGGCAAGAGATCAGAGACGGCATGGTGGGGCCTGTGTCGGATCGTATGTCTCGCGTTGAAAAACAGGTGGACACAATGGCTGCTGACATGAAGCAGATCGGGGAAAACCAAGCTACGATAAACGCTAACATGCAGACTTTCCTACGGGGGTTGGAGAAGGAAAGCGAGGAGAGGAAGCGTAGTGAGGATCAGTGTGAGAAGGCTCATGCCGAACTGTTTTCTCAGACCCGAAAAGCGGTAGATAAAATAAGTGCTGTAGAGTTGTCTTCTAAAGTTGGGGACGCAAGTGCGAAGGGACTAGCCGTGGGTGCCGTAAAGGCTGTAGCGATGATAGGAACGGTACTGGGTATCGTTGTAGCCGCTTTGGGTATCGCCCATAAGATGGGCTGGTTGGGGATGCCCTAATGACGTACCCCGGAAGTGTCGCGACAAAAGAACAACTCTGGTGGATACCCGAAAACCGGGTTGTTTCCCTTCTCGCGGCACCGATCTCTGATACTGACACTACGATCTCGTTAGTTGATGCATCTGACTTTCCCAACATGGGGGCAGTCAACATCACAAACGGATCTCTTGAGAATGCTACCGAACTTGTCTACTACGATGGAAAGTTAGGTAACGATCTTTTGAACTGTGTTCGTGGTGTTCGCTCTACTGCGTCTGCCCACGGCACGTCAGATAGTGCTTACCAATCTGATGTGAAAGAGCACCACAACAAGACTACAGAAGAAGTTGTGGCGATAGAGACCGAACTCGGCGCAAGTCCCAGTGGTACATTCAGTACTGTTGCGGATAGGCTTGATAACTACGGTCCCAAGATCGGAACACTTGAAACCGACATGCTGTCGGCACAAGCGGATATCGTTGCCCTACAAGCTGCGATGTCTACCACCATGGCCGATGTTGGTATCCTGCAAACTGATGTAGCTACTTTGCAGTCTCAGGTATCCGTGCTGGAAACTACGGTTGCCAACATGAATCTCCAAGCTGTGACAGACATTGGAGCCACCACTACTAAGGCCATCACTACTGGTGGTCTTAGTATCGGGTTGCAGCAAAAGATCACCTTGGGAGAGGCCACTAACGATGGAGCGTGGATGGCTTGGGACGACAACAAGCTGCTCTTCAAGGTGGGCGATAACGACAACCCGGTAACTGGCCATATGGGTTGGGAGTCCGGCATTAGCCATATGTTCCTTCGTTCGGCGCATCGGATCTATTCTGACAGCGAAGATATTGCCAATTTGGCTCTTTATGCGCATCCAAGTTCAGTTGGTAACTTGCGAGCCGTTGCAATTCGCATGTTCAATCAAGCGAATGAACAATCTACCATCACCATGCATGGCGATGAAGGGATTGCCGACCCTAGAAATGAATCGCTCGTTCTTCAGAGTGAAAACAACATTGTTTTCTACAACTCCCCGACCTACGTTCTCGGCCAGAACCTGTATCTGGACGTAAATAAAAACCTCATTCTTAATAGGGATGATGGTGGCGATAGCTACATCATGGCCACAGCCCTCACGATACCGTTCATTAACCAAGGCACTGAGAGGTTTCGCCTTAATAACGGCGGCGCTACCGTATACGGAAATACCTTTGAGGTCGAAGCCAAAGCAGATGATACCTTTCTGAACTTCATACTGGATTCTTCTAACACGACTTCGACGTCCACCCCTCGAATTCGATTGGAGAACGACCTTCCAAAACGCTTTGAGATCAGCATGGATCGAAGCGATGCTGGGCAGCCTAACTCAGCAGGCTTCACTTTGGGTGGGGGCGCTGGCGGAGATGCTGCGGCAGGTGAGATGTTCCGGTGGAACTTCAATACTGCCGGTTCTTCGATGCAGCTTATTAAGAATAGTGGCGATGATTTTGCTCGCTTGGCCCTTGGCGCTAGCGCTGGCGTAAACGCCGTATTGAATATCAGGGAAGACGCCACCACTGACCCCGGAGTTAGGATTAATACTGCCCTGCCAATAGTTGAGCTGTATGTTGCTGGCGTGGGTGAAAAGTCTCGCCTCCAGTACGTTACTGGCGCTAGTCCTCGATTCTCGATCACTACTCCGAATCTGGCCGGAACAAGAACTGAGCGCATTACTATTGCTGGCGATCAGGATGCAACCGAGATTGCGATGGGCGCTGGCTTCCTGCCGCAGGCGGGATACACATTGGCACTTCCGGGCCATCCTGATACAGGTAACGCTCTCGGCATTGCCACCAACAACCGGATGGTTTTCAACCGGACTGATGGTGGCGACTCCTACGCTTACGCTGATGCGACTTCTTGGTATCTGTACAACCAAGGGGCCGAAGTTCTCAAAGTGTTCGATGGGTCTTCCTCTACGGTACAGATCAAACGTCAGAACTACGGGTACGGTCTGGCTATTGAGAACAACGGATACACAACCTATGCATGGGCTGTTCTTTCTGGTGGCTCTCCGGTGGCTGGGATGTCCTTTGATGGGAAGTATCGTGGGGCTGTAGGCAGTCTCGCTGTCCCGACGTACTCCTTTTTCACTGACCCCAACAGTGGTATTCGTGGAGGTACGGACGCGATGGGTCTGGTTGCTGGTGGCGTGGACATCATACATATCAAGTATGAGGCTACAGGCAATAAGAGGTACATGTGGTTCGGTGACTTCAATCCTACGGCTGGGTCTGCTCCAAACTCTTTTTTGTGGCTTGGGAACTACGCTGGTACAGGTGGACTTCTCACTGCTGCGGATACGGATGGTCCTGACGCGTACTTCAAGTTGTGTGATGGTGGTACCCATAGTGTCAATAATCCTCGTGGCGCCGATCTTATCTTTGAGATGGGTCAACCGGGACCGGGAGGGACAGGACGATACGGCAGGTTTGTTATTGACGGTATGGCTACTGAGAAGTTGGAGATCGTTGACGCCAGCAGTTCTGGTGGTACAACAGGGAACGGTTGGATTCAGGTTGTGGTTGGAGGAAACACAAGGTACTTCCGTCTGGAAGCGACATCTTAGGAGATTGACATGGCAATGGTTACGAAAAAGCGGTACTCGGTAAACGAGGAAGTTCTGACTCCTGAACAGAAGACAGAGTTGGGGCTTCCTTCGTATGTGTACTCTAAGCGAGTCATTCCCGTCAAGTTCATGCCCACTCCCAGTAACGAAGGGGACGACGGCAACGTGTACTTGGTACAGATCACTTCTACGATGTATTACGATGAAGATGGGCGTCTTCTCGAAGACTTCACCCCATCTCCGGTGACCAAGAACTACGATATCCCGGTAACGAGTGCGTTGAATGAGATTTTAGATCTCACGGAGCATGATGTCACAGTAGATGAGGATGTCCTGTAGAAGCACTACAGGCAAACATTAGAGAGGAGAAGGGTATGAAACAATTGGAGATTGGGTTGGTGCTGACGGACTTGAACGGTGACGAGGTTCGGCGTTACTCAAACAACAAGGATATCGGAGTGATGACGGTAAAGCATATCGTACTCGATGCCCTTGGTAACCACACCAGTAACGAGCAAGACAAGTCGAAGATCTTCAAGGTAACGGATATTGGTCTTTCGATCAGCAGATCAGAGAAGGATCTTATCCAGTTTGAGGACTCCGATATGGAGATCGTTGAAGATGCTGTTTTAGCTTGTCGCTATCCGCACCACTGGAAAACCGTTGCCCTTCGTGCGATCACTGAAGTCAAGAAGACCGAGAAGGAAAAGAAATGACATTTGGCTACGCTCCCTTTGAAGGTGCTAACCCCGGAGATCTACAGTTGTTTCCTGTTGGTGCCGGGGGAGTTGTAGTTGAGGTAGAAGACGATGGTATCGAAGTGATCGTAGAAGAGAGCGGAGATACCATCATTGTAGAGGTAGGAGAGTAACGTGGGTAACCTGAGACTGGATGCCTCAGACGGACCAGCAGAGTACGATACTGGTATGGTTCAGGGTGAACTCTACACAAAGGAGTTTACGATTCTTGTCAATGGGCAACCAAAGGACTTTACCTCATATACAGGAAGCATAAAGATCCACTCTCCGGTTCCCGTAACCAAAGCAGTGTCTTTTGGTACTCCCACTGAGGGGAAGGTCTTGGTTACGTTGCTCCCTGCCGATACGTCAACCACGTGTCCCGGAACGTACGAGTATGGTATTGAGTACGACAACGCTCCTACGGACAACAAAGAGTTTGTTCATGGAAAGTTCACGATAGAAGAAGGACGTGTCTGATGGCTATCACTACTTGTGACGTTAGTGGAAAAGTTGTTTGTGGTGACAATACGACTGAGTGTGGTGCATACGTCTATGCTCGTCCGTATAACCCTCCTGCCAGCGTTACTGGTGAGAACACTCAGATCGCTTCGTCTGAGGTAGTTGCGACTATCGTTAGTGGGGCTTGGACACTCACATTGATCCGGGGTAAGGTGTACCGCATCTCTATTCCTGCTACAGGTGAGGATAAGCTGTACACGATCCCCGATGCATCGACTGCAAACTTTGAAAATCTTGTGGAGTACAACGGATGAGCGAAGCCGCTCCCATCCCGAAGCAAGATCCTGCACGTATCGTTCTCTTCGATGTAGAGTTGTTCAACAAACTCATCGATGGGGACGGTCGCGATTTGTATTGGGATCGGGCGATGTACTGTCCGTGCCGGGAAGATGTATCACGGCAGGCTTTGCCTACGTGTGATCTCTGCAAGGGTACAGGGTTTATGTACTTTGGTCGACAGAAGATCAGGGGCGTCTTGACTGCACTCACTTCCAGTAAGGCTTTCAGCGAAGGCCACATCATGGGTGATTGGGTTATCGGTAAGGCGGCTTTGACTGTGAAGTTCTGCGACTTCATAGGCCATCGAGATAAGATCACGCACGTGAACAGCGTTATGTCCTACATGGAGGTCTTTGAGTACAAGACCGGAGTAACCGCGTACGATCTTCGATATGACGTGATCGAGGTGATTAGGCTTCAGTCAAAGAAGTCAGGACCACTTACGTTTGGGACTGACTACACGGTGGTCGATGGGCAGTTGAACATCACGAAAACCCTTATCCATAAAGAGCCTGTGAGCATCCTGTACATGTATCATCCGGTGTGGGTCGTGATTGATTTTCTCCATGCGGTTCGAGATGTGTCACAGCAGGACGACGATGCGACCACGTTTACGCGTAGAGAGGCTCCTCGTCACGCTATGCTCGCTTTGGATTTTTTGGTTGAGAACCAGACGGTGCAGGAAGATGTATAGCATCGATATACAAGCCCTTCTCAGTAGCGTGAAAGACGTAGTTGATGAGGCTTCTCTCAATGTGAATTCTATCGCGGAAGACGTGGCTGAGATGTCTCGGGCAAAGTTGATCTCTTTGGCTCAGGCAGAGTTGAAAACGTCTCGTGATGAGTACTTGAACGCGATCTCCAAGGTGGAGAAAGTTCAGGGTGCATTTGAAATTCGACTTGAGTCTTCTACTACAAAAAGTGGGTTCTCTTTGCCTCATGCTGTAGAGCATGGTATGCCAGCGTTCGACATGAAACCGGGTTTGCTGAAACAGGTGAAGAGCCGTCATACTGGGAAGTACCAGAAGTTGACTGGTAAAGACTATCGTGACGTCCCTGTTTCTAATGGTCCGGGAGCCGCTATCCGTCGTGTGTCACGCACTACGTCGGCAGGAAAGTGGCAGCATCCCGGTATTAAAGCAAAGAACTTTTTTCAACGGGTTGCCGATACTGTCGAAGCAACCATCTCTGAGGTGTTGAACTCATGAGCATGCCACAGGCATACGTTCCTGCCAATAGAGTCCTCGTGGAGATCCTGAGGTCAGGCTACGAGTCTGTACGGGCCGACCTTGACTACATCGATGTCTTGTTTGCTGGTCTTTCTGACGAACTACGTACGTCTCTCAGGACGTGGGTTCAAGACAACGAGATGGCTACCTGTCTGGGTTACCCGATGGAAGATGCCAAGTTTCCCTGCTGGCGGGTAGTAATGCTTACGGACATGGACCAAGATCGGTTCGTAGGGAACTTTCTTGGGGATGAGGACGGTCTGGGTAACCAACCAAGCCCGGATGACCCTTTTCGGGACTTTATTGGGTATCGTGCCCGTCAGGCTTACCGGATCTTGACCTATACGTCAAACGCCGATATTACGGATGCCATGTACCATCTCGTCAAGTTTTTGCTCTTGATCAACGATCAGCTTTTGGACCGATGTGGGTTTCAGGAGCGTAGTTACAAGGGTGGGGATCTCCCAAAGGATACTTCGCTACAGCCGAATCTGATGTATACTAGAGCATTGGAAGTCTCGGGTGTGGCTTTCTTTGAACATATCGTTTCGTACTCTGAAGTCGCAGATCTTCAGGTGAGCTACGACACGTTTACCGCTTGAAAGGAGTAGTGGTGTGGCGAAAAAGGTAGAAGAGAAAGAGACTGCGAAAGTCGAAAAAGTCGAAGCGAAACCGGAAAAGCCTCCGGTGGTTCGTATTGGCCTTTCTGACTTTGCCGTGGTGGTAGGCCAGAAAGACGCCACGCTCTTTGCGGGTTTTGCTTTTGAGGAAAAACTGGCCGGTCGTTTACGGGACACCGAAGACGCTTACGCCGAGCGTTTCGAGAAGTTCAAAACACGAGAAGTGAAGTAGGAGGTAGGTGAAAGATGGCGAGGTACTTCAATGGCAAGCTGGTAAAGCTGCCCCAAGCGGTGAGCTATATCGATGATAGTGCTCTTCGTGCTGGGGGTGCTGTTGGACTGAACGCAGTAGCCGTGCTTGGTGTGTCTACTGGTGGTCAGCCGAACACTCCCCTTCTTTTCAGTGATCCCGCTACGGCAAGCCGAATCCTCCGTAGTGGTGTTCTCCTTGAAGGTGTAAAGAACGCCTTCGATGCTTCGGTAAACGGTGGCGCACCCCTTGTCTACGCTCTGCGTGTCAACCCTGCGGTACAGTCAAGTCTGACTCTTGTGGATGGTGCTGCGGCAGACGTGATCGATCTTCTGGCTGATGACTACGGTGTGTACACTAACGGCATTCAGATCAAGATCGAGGCTGGGTCTAACATCGGTAAGAAGATCTCGGTCAAACTCGATGGTGAAGTCATCGTGAAAGACGATGTTGGTGAGTACGCCTTCAGTATTCAGTATACAGGTGCTGGTAGTGCGGCAACGATGACTATCGATGCAACCACGTTGGCAACCACGGTTACGGCTGGTCCCGGTGGAGAAGATCTCAGTCTTACTTTGGCTGACTATGAGTCGTTCAACGCTCTTGCCGAAGCGGTAAACGTTGCTGCTGGTGGCGCTTACACTATGGCTGTTCTGGCTAAGGATGGTACGACCGCTCCAAACGAGATGGACTACGCCACTGGTCAGGACATCAAGACTGGCGTGTATTCTCATACCCAGAACTTGAAAGCTATCGTAGAGTACCTGAACGGGACGGAAGTTCCCTTCATCGGTGCAACTCGTAAGAGCGCAGTTGGTACGTTGCCCGCGAACATTTCCTACACGCCTTTTACGGGTGGTAGCGAAGGTTCTGTAACCAACACCAATTGGCAGAATGGTCTTGACGCTCTCAAGGAAGTTCACTGCAAGCTGGTGGTTCCGATGACTGGGGATGCGACTATCCATGCGATGGCCGATGCCCACGCTATCGACATGAGTGACGCGGACGGCAAGAGCGAGCGTAGGGCTGTGGTTGGTGGCATTGCAGGAGAGACCGTGGCACAGGCAGCGGCTCGTTCGCAGCTTATCCAGTCTCACCGTACGGTGATTTGTTATCCGGGGATCAAACAGGCGAACGATATCACGGGTGTGGTGGAAACGCGTGCCCCGTTCTATCTTGCTGCTGAGATCGCTGGTGCGTCTCTTGGTGTTGGTATTGGTGAACCGCTGACCAACAAGTCGGTTCGGGCACTTGGTCTGGAAACGGACATCACTCGTGCTGATCGGATCACCTTGCAGGATGCGGGTGTGTGTTGCATCTACTACAAAGAGAACGGTGGTTATGTCGTCAACAAGGGCATCACTACTTGGACTGCTGATGACAAATACAACAAGGTAGAGATCTCCACTGGTATGGCTTCCGATGAGGTAGCCTATCAGGTACGTGAGGCTCTTGAGGCCGCGTTGGTTGGTCAGAAGAACAGCCCTTCTCTTCTGGTTGAGGCTGCATCGATTGTCGAATCGCAGTTGAAGGCCGCTCAGGCAAACGGGTTTATCGTTGGTGATCGTACGTTGGGTATCCCTGCGTACAAAAACATCCAAGTTGAAGCGAGCGGTGATACCGTTTACGTCAGCTTTGAGATGTCTCCGGCTATCCCCGCAAACTTTATTCTCATCACGGCACACGCCAAGCCGTTTGAGACTGTCTAAGGAGATTGATCGATGGCACGTCCCAACATCAAGACCCATCACGGTAACCGCGTAGTCGTGAAGATCGATGACCAGTTCGTCGGTCTTTTGCAGAACGTTCGGTTCAATGATGACTACTCCCCCGAAGCGATCTCGGGAGTGGGTGATATCCATGTGCAGGAGCATGCTCCTACCATGGCTCGCCACACTGCGGGTGTCTCTTCGATGGTGCTTCGTAAGAAGAACATGGTCGCTCTTGGTATCTACCCTGAAAACGGGGATGAGATGCTGAAAGGTCTGATCTTCGATATCGAGGTATTCGATAACACGGTTGGTGCTACCCCGACTCTTCTCCGTAAGATCATCGGGTGTACTTTTTCTGGTGGTTCCATCGAAGTTGCCAAGCACACTGTTTTCGTCAGTGATGCGAACTTCATGGGGATCGATGTGTCGGGTACGGTTACTGGGAATGATATTTCCGAAACCGCGTAACCCGTGGAGATAACTCCGATCTCCTGAGTACCGCAAGGGAAAGGGGGATCGGAGCCTTTTCTGTGAGGAAGAACCTTGTCGGAAAAGTCAGAGTCCGAACTGCTGCTTGATTCATTGACAGGCTACCTCGAAGAGACCGTCAAAGAGCGGTTCTACGGAGAGGTAGTCTTGACGTTTAGGGACGGTCGCTTGTGTGTCTTCAAGAAGACAGAAACACACACGGCTGAGTCACTCTTAGAGAGCGGAAGAACCGCAGAGGAGAAATAACGTGTCAGAAGAACTCGGAAAACGAGTCAAGGTCATCGAGACCAGTCGCGGTAACAAGTTTACCATGAAGCGCCCTACTCTTGGGGATGATATCGAGATCAACGTCACTTTGTTGAAACTGCTTCGTGGTTTGGAGGTCGAAGACATTCCAAGTTATGTCGCAGAACCGGCGATCATCGTAGCCACCTTGAACACTGTGGTTATCGAGCCTGAAGAGATCGTGTTTAGTGACGCGACGGACCCCGAAGACTACGAGGAGATGGTCGAGATCTTCAAGAAATACAAAGAGTGGATCGAATTTTTTCGTTCAAGCGGTGGCAACACCGCACAAGATAACGGAACTGGCAAGAGCGAACCACAAGAAGACCTCGTACTGGATAAGGGAACATTACCGAGTTCTTCCGACAGACCCGAGGTACTTAGCACTTGAAGGCTGGCAGATAGACCTTGAGTATCAGATGTGGTTGCTCAACCAAGAACGGTCAGGAAACGGGATCAGTAGTACATACACTACGGACATGGACCTTTCTGAAGCCCGTGAGTGGGATGAGGATGATTGGGAGTCTATCGAAGAGTCTTTGCTAGGGATGGACGAAGAGGATAACGAGGGATAGCTATGGCTTTTGGAGACGTAAAAGAAACCTTTCTCCGCTTTGTTGCTGAGTTCAGTGGCGAAGAGCTTGAGGAAGGTGTAGCCGAGTCTGCGAAGAAGGCAAATGCTGCGATCCAGAGGGAACGCGAAAAGGGAGCTGTAGATATCGCTCGTTTGGAAGCGCGGTTGGCGAAAGAGACCAGTCAGAACCAGCGGCGTCTTCTCGAAAAGAACATCGAGTATACGCGAGCCTTGTACGAACGGGCTATGCGTGAAAACAACGCGGAGCTGCTTGCACAGGCCAGACGAAATATCTCAGCCTTGGAAGACGACTACGCTAACCTCAGAAAGCGTGAGGCGGCAGATGAACGTGCCCGAAGATGGGGCGGCATGGCTTCAACTGGTATGCGTCGTGGTGGTATGGCTATCGCCGGTGCGACTATGGGTCGTTTTGTCATGGGTGCCCGTTCTGGTTTCTCTGAGTTTGAGCAGAATGAGATTGTCGGTGCGGCTCTTTCTCGTCGTCTTAGGGCACGCGGAAACGTTACTGAAGTGGTTCGAGGTGCGGCTCAGTACGGCAACGTCTCTGTAGCGGAGGCGATGCGCCTTGGAGGGGTCTTAGAGGGTGCTGGCGGGGCAGGCACGTTTTCTTTCGGGGCACTTAAAGGTGGTATTCGTACTAGTCGTATGCTTGGTGTAGACCGTGGTCAGCTACTTGGAGCGATGGGAACCATCGGGCGTACTGGTGCCGGTGGAGCAGAAGGTGCCTTGAGTAAGATCGTCCACCTGTTAGAGGTAGCAGGAAAGGAGACCAAGGCAAGTGCTGCGGAACAGATCGCAGCTTTGGAATCTCTGGTTACGATCAACTCTTCCATGCGGCTTGAGATGGGTGGTGAGTCAAAAGGACTCATGGCCGATATGTTAGGTCGGTTAGGGAAGCAGTATGCGGGTCTCGCCGGTAGTCGCGGGGCCGCGTTTCTTAGTCGCGTAGGTCAAGGGATCATGAAGGGTGGTCCCATGATGGAATCAGCGATGTTCCAGTACGGTGGAGTGACAGATGTCTATGAGCTTCAAACGGAGCTTGAAAAGGGTATCACCCCGAGAACGCTATACGCTCTTCAACAGATGGCACAAAAAGAGGGGATCAAACCTACCGCATTGGCGTTGAAAGAGGAGTGGGGTACTGGTCTATCTCAAGGTGCGGCGTTCCTCAAAGACTTGGTTGGACGAAAGAGTACTGTGGAGGGTGGGATCGGCCGACTTACGGAGCCTGAGTACAAAAAGGCCAAAGAAAGCTTGGAGGCACTTGGTGGTGCTGGGGATGATCTTGAGAAAACTATGAGCGCAATGCAGCGTGCTTTCGAGGGTGTGGGTAAAGACCTTTGGGAGTCCGGTATCGTTCGTCGATATCGTGGCATGTTTGGGGACAAGGGTGGAGCGTACGCTACTGCTGCTGTTGGGGGTGCGGTTGGTATGGGCATGATGGCTACTTCTCAGAGCATCGGTACAGCGGTCGGTCTTTTTATTGCCAGTTCTGCGGGTGCTGCGGCTATCGCTGCTGCGGTTGGGGTTGCTGCTGTTGCGTGGACTGCCATGGAGTTTGGTAAGTATGCCAAAGCCCATGTCATGGAACAGGAAGCGTACGCACAACAGAAGAAAGTCGTAAACCGAGTACAGACAAAGCTTGACCAAAAACGACGTGAAGAAGATCCTATTATGGCTTTTCATATCGGAAGGGGTAGGAACGCGTTCGGAACCGGGGTAAACGAGAGGTCACGCTTCACTACTTTGGCAACCAACTTGGAATCGTCTCTGGGTTATCGTGGTATCGATAAGGGTGTGGGTAGGCGGGAGATGGGCGAGGTCATGGATATCGTCACGGAACAGACTGCCGCGAACTTGAACCAAGATATTATCGCTACTGCGATGAGCAAACTCACAAGTGAGTTGAGTAGCAGCAACGAAAAGTTTTCTAAGGATATCTCGGATACTTTCGAGAAGTACATCCAGAAGATCATCAACGAGCGTGTGAACAGTGGCCTGAAGCCCTATGGACCGTACGGTACGAAAGGTGATGACTAATGGTTAGATCTGTACCAGTAGGTCGTCCACAAGCACGAGTATACTGGTCTTCTGTTTTGACCGGGAAAGACCGAGTCGATATCACGAACCTTGTTCTTCGCTTGCAGACAAACAAGAGTGTCGGTGCTCCCGGATCTTTTGCCCTCGATCTGTCTCCCCAAGAGACATCTCAGTTAGGAGGGCTTACTCCCTACGAAGCGATTGGTCCCAATGACTTTATCGAGATCCAGTTAGGGAGCGGTATGCCTAGAACCTCTATCTATGGGGGCTTGAGAGGGACCGACCCACTGATCACAGTCTTTCGCGGATTTGTCGATAAAGTCGTAGAGAACCGTCAGTACGAAGGTGATGAGGTAGACGTTCAACATTCCGTCATGGGACGGGATATGTCGAAAGTACTCTTCTACACGGTACACCACTACTTTCGAGGTGACTCAGTTATTGCTCAGTCTCTTGGACTGGCTGGCGGTAACTCTTTTCTTGCCAAACTGGGAAGACAGCAGAGTGGTGGGTGGACGCTTGAAGATCTTATCAAGACCGTTGTGGACAACTTGAACAACGACCAGACCGTGAAGATCAAGGGAAAACCACAACGGAGAATCGGTAACCTGTCCTTGTTGAACAGTAGACAGCCTCGTGTTCCCATCCTCGGTATCCAACTATCGAATAACAGTGCGCTGACCAACTTCCGTTTCCAGTCCACGTTACTGAAGTACCAAGGCACACTTTGGGATTTTTTGAACACATGGGCAGGGTATCCATGGCATGAGATGGTGATTCAGGATTATCCTTCGTTCATCTATGGCTTTCCGGTTCTGTCAGTTCGTCCGACACCGTTTTTGTTTGGTGAGTTTTCACTGAAGCCGCAGTACAACCGTGCGTACAACGATGTTCAGGTGGGTGCTGACGATGTTGATCCTCGGTACAAAGTAACAACAATAGATAGCAATCTCATCCGTAGTTTTCAGATGGAGAGATCGGACGAAGATACGTACACGTACTTCTTGACCTCACCAGTCTTTTCCTTCACGGGGTACAACGCGAACGAGTCTCGACCCCTTATGTTCAAAGACAACGCTCATATCAATGAGTATTTCTTGAAGTTGTACGGCTACCGTCCTGCCCAGTTCGAGACGTACTTCACCTTGAACGTTGGCGGGTCAGATGATCAGACAGATCCAGCAAAGAAGGCTCAGAGAGATGCCGATGTACGTACGTTAGGGGAACGATGCAAGCTGTTGAACGATATCGTGTCGGGGTGGAACAGCCTGAACCCACTTCTCGAATCTGGTACTGCGATCTGTAGCCTCCATGAAGAGATACTTCCGGGACACTACGTGTCGATGCCTGAGACGTATGGTAAAGGTCAGATATCGAAAGGCCGGCTCAATACCGATAGTCAGGGTCGTGATCTCTATGTTCAAGGGGTATCACATAGTTGGGCTGCGTTTGGGGACAGCTATACGGAGTTGAGGTTGACTCGAGGTAACGGGTACTTGAACGCGATCAAAGATACTCCTTACCGTTTTGGGATACCAGACTCAAACGATCTCACGAACGCCATAGACGAAATTTTTCTCAGGTACATCGATGCCGTGAACGAGTACAATAAGAACAATCCTGACAAGGGGGTACTCTGATGCCGGGTTGGTATCCACGCCCCAAAGATCTAAGCCTGTCTAATCCGAAGCCTCGGGTTTCCGGCATCTTGGCCGGTCTTGTAACCAAGGTTTTTCCTGAGACAGGGAAGGTTCGTGTTGAGTTTCGTGATACGGACGAGTACGTAGATGCAAAACTCATGTCGGACATCTCATCTTACGACTTCGGGAACATGAACATCCCGGAAGCGTACATAGCGAACATGGATGGGAATACCGAGTGGCTTGACTCATCGGATCTGATCTCTGAAGGTGACTTTGTGAACTGGGCACTTGTTGCCTTCATCAAAGATAACCCGTACGATGCGGTCGTACTGGGGTTTTTCTTTCCTGAGACCTCGGCCCTGTTCTTCAACACCAACTCTTTGGTCCGTGGGAATACGAGTATCGTAGGGGGTTTTCGAGTTGAGCGACATACATCTGGATGGTACTGGCTTGCCGATAAGCTTGGTCACTTTGAGTGGGTACATCCAGCACTAAAGTTGAAGGTCGGACCAGACGAAAACTTTTTTGATCCGAACGCCGCGTCCAGAGATCCAGAAAGGCCATTTCCATCTGATGCTGATGTTCAGGATCAGTACGGTAGTGCAACAGACAAAGTTGTTTACATAGACCATGAACTGTTCACGTTCAAAGCCAACAAGACGGAAGTACGCTTGACGATAAAGGACGCAAAAAAGCTGATCCTTGAATCATCTGGTGATATAGAGGTTGGAAATCCCGGATCTCTTAGCGCGGTTGGTCGCATCGGAGATAAGGTAACTGTGGAACTTTCTGCCCAGCAAGTTGCAAACCTTGGTTTGACTGCGGGTGGAGACAATGTGACCGCTCCTTCTCCTACCAACAAGGTTGCAGTAGAGGGTACGATCACAGAAGGAAGTGCGAAAGTAAAGGTAGGTAACTGATGAGTGAGATTATTCCTACTCCCCAAAAGGACAGGACGTTCAACATCTCGTTGTATGACGGTACTAGACTGGTTGCTGCACATGTCCTGAACATCAACCCCGAGACGATAACATACGACAGTCCGTCTCGTACACTGGTTCATCGTACTGAGGGTGGTATCTACGCGGATGACTACGGCCTTGGTATCACTACCCTAAGTCTGAGTGGTATTACCGGATGGCACGCAAAGAGGGATATCGATGGGAAGTACCGGGATGGGTTCCAAGCCTATAAGCGGATCTACAAGGATATCTACCTACAGTTCAAAAAGCTTTCTGAGGAAGCGAAGAAGAGCGGAAAGGTAGCCAAGGGGTTCAAGGTAAACGGTGCCCACATCAAGATCGTTGACGAACTCAATGACAAGACCATTCGGTGTATCTTTGGTAAACGTGGATACACCCTGAACCGCAGCAAGACACGTCCTCTTCTGTTCCAGTATGATATGGATCTCGTGATCATCTGGGATGCCGACTGGGAAGACACGGATCGACCTAAAGAGTACTCGACAACACTTTCTGAAGAACAGACTGCGGCTCTTACAAACCGTTTGGACAAGACCAAGCAAACGATAGCCCAGTTGCAGGCGCAACAAAAACCGTTCCTTTCCCGGCATCCTAAGTTTGCGGCCTTTGTAAACAAACTGGATAGCCTTACGACGATGGCTCAGAACGTGGTCACGAGTGCGAACAAGAAAATCTCTACTGCAAATAACGTGGTGGGTATGGTTGGTGCGCGTATCGGTGCTATCGCGGATACGATGGAGCGTATGGGTAGTTTGATCTACAAGGCACAAAGCTTTGTTGGGAACTTGGAGGCACAGACTGTTGGTCAGGTAAACCGGATTATCGAAGAGTACAACGCTATCCGATGTGCTGTCGGCGCACTCTCCTTCAGTGACTTTATGCCCAATATCAAACTCATGGACGGCAACATGGGTTGTTCCTCGACTCTGGGAGTTGGGTCCAGTAAGTACTCTACGCTCAGTAACACGTTTTCTACGATCTACGGGGATGGTAACGACCGTCTTCAGAACTCTGTCTCTCTTACCGAGCAGGCACAGGCAGCGGTTTTGGTTCAAGCCAATGCTGATCTGGCTCTTGAAGATCCTGCTGACTATGGGTTTGACCCAGAAGAGATCTTGAACACGCTGGTTGCCGGGTCGATCCTTGAAACAGACTTGGACTTCACTTCCGAGTTGTCCAACATCGATGCTACCGAAAGCAACTTCATGCGGGTGGAGTCGGTTGATACGGTAGACACAATAGTCGATAAGAGTCTTGAGGAGTGGGCATACGAAGTTCTTGGAGATGAGTCCCTGTGGCAGGAGATCGCGGTATACAACAAACTGAGGTATCCGTTCTTCTCTGACGATCCTCTTGACCAGTTTGGACCTGAGATCAAGTCGCTTACACTTGCATCGCCTGTTATTCCGACTACGGATACCATCACTCTGGTCAGTGTCGATGGTATCGGTCCCGGATATCGGTTGTGGTTCGATGATGGTGTTACGACCACGGAGCGTTTTGTAGAGTCTGTTGATACTCTGACCAACGAAGTAGTGGTGACTGAGGACATCACCACGGCTATGGCTACCACGATCAGCATCAGCCTTTACAACAATCCTGATTACATCAATGGTCGTGTTCTTCAAACCGGGCAGAAGCTTCTCATCCCGAGACTGGGTCTTGCCTCTACGAGTATCATTGACCGGGAGAAGTCTACTACCGATGTTGAACAGCTTTTCGGTATAGACATGGGTCTGAGCAAAAACGGTTTTCTTACTGTTACTGATACTGGTGATATCGAAACGGTCAGTGGAGTCGGTAACCTCCTTCAGGCGTTGCAGAATAGGCTCGACACACCGATCAAGAGTTTCAAGAACGAACCAGAGTATGGTAACCCGGCTTTTGAACGTATCGGGCGTACTCAAAACGAGGCAACCAGACGGGCGACTACATCTGATCTTGAGGAAGCTGTTCTTCGTGATTACCGCGTTACCGGGGCACAGGTGGATCAGTATGTTGTAGACGGGGATACCGCTGAAGTTACTATGAACGTCGATGTCGTAGGACAGAGTCAAAGTGTTTCTAAAACCTTCCAAGTGAGAGGGGTGTAGGTCATGGCTTTTGAGATCAAGGATTACAGATCCATCCTTGCTGGGATGATCAACCATATGGCGGCGTCCACGTCGTTGATCACTGACTTTTCTGAAGGGTCTGTTACCCGTACTTCGCTTGGTGCGGTCTCCTCTGAGTTGGCTCAGTACTACATCCGTATGTGGGAAGGGTATGTCGAATCAGTGGAGACCTCGGTTTTCAAGACTTTTGACTTCCCTAAGCTTACGGCTGTTCGTGCCTACGGCCCTGCGGTTTTTTCTCGGGCTACACCGGCAGTCACAGACTATCCGATTCCTATTGGTTCGGTTATCAAGATCCCCGGAACGAACATCACGTATGAGACTATCGAAGCGGCCACTCTGTTGACGGGAAACACGGAGGTTACCGTACAGGTTCGATGCACCCTCTCGGGTGAGATTGGTAATACAATTGCAGACAGTGTGACTACGTTGGTGTCAGTCATCACTGGGGTAACTTCGGTTACAAACCCCTTGGCTTTCAGGACTGGCGCGGATGCAGAGACGGATGACCAAAGACGCCTTCGTTTTCGTAGGTACATCAAGACACTGGTTCGCGGAACTGCTTTGGCTGTAGAATATGGTGCCACTACCGCAGAAGTCCTCGATACCGATGGCTACACGGTCTTGGAGAGGTGTACTGATGCTAACGTAGTGGAAGCATCTGGTTCTATCACCGTCTATGTCTGGAACGGTGTGGGTTCCGTCACGACTGACTTAGTTGATAGGGTTCGCGATATCGTAAACGGGTACGTAGATGCTTCTGGTAACTACATTCAGGGTTACAAGTGTGCAGGAGTTTCGTCTTCGTTCTATGCTGCTTCAGAAGTCACAACAGCGGTAACATGCACTATCGTCATCGAAGCTGGAAAAGACGCTACGACCATGCAGTCCTTGGTGACCTCTGCGATCAACGATGCGTTTGCAGAACTCGGTGTTGGAGAAGACTTACTTATCAACGCATTGATTACGTATATCCAGAATGTAGATGGCGTTATCGATGTGAGCTTCACAACTCCGCTTCTTGATACTATAGCCGCTCCGAACGAGATCATCGTTCCCGGTGTGACCACGGTGAATATATGAGTACCTTCAGAGACAGATACGTAAAGTATGTTTCTACCCTTAGTGGGGTGAACGATGATCCGGTGGAGATCGGATCTGTACTTACAATCTCAAATGGGAACCCCGACTCTACGGTTACGATAGCTGACAACAAGATCAGGTTTACCTCCTCTTTGAGCGGAACTGATACGTTTAGCCTTCTGAACAAGACGCTGTCTCAACTTGCGGCAGAAGTAAGCATGGCGTCTATCTACAACATCGTCGTAACCGCAGGGTACGAAGACTATCCGGCCGCAATGCTTCTTCCTGTTGTTTTGGGGGATGCGTCGGACTCCAACGTAACGGTGTTCTTTGAACCCTTTGACTACAACGTTGATCGGAGTGTTGGTTGGATGGGTCAGTACCCAGATGAAGAGAAAACAAGATCTGAATCATTCTACGAGATCTTCGATGCGAACGCAGATCATGATCTCGGCTGGCAGACTACACCGTAAGGAGTGTGATCGATGGCACAAAACAACTGGTACTTGACCAAGGATACGGATGCGACGTTCTATGTGAACAACGCGACACCTATCGATGGGTACTATCTTCGTATGTCTGCGGTTGTAGATGCGCAGTCTGGTTGTCTGTTCGAGTGCGCTGACCCCGATATCTACGGGACGGGGATTGAAGATGTTGAAGTAGACTGGTATTGGCGCTTTACCGGAGGTAGCTGGAACGATACATTCTATCAGAGGTTTCTCGATGTCATGCTCAGAGTAAACTCTGTGGCTCTCGATCCCATCGCTAACAGTTACCGTCTCGTGATCCAGACTTTCTCCTCGACTGCGACTACTAACATCGTCTATATCACGCTGTACAAGAACGGTTCTCCGGTTTCAGTGAATGCGGTTACCAACTACAGTGACTCGACCAAGTTGTACACGGCTCCCGGAGGTACTGACTTTTCGGATTGGTCCCACTGGCGTATCAACGCGGTAAACGATGATCTGGGTCAGTGTGTGGTACGGCTTCAACACTTTGATGCGGTTACTGCAAGTGATTGGGTAACTGTGTTTGACTATACAGATGTGAGTAGCGTTCTTCCGGCTGGTGGGGTTGCCTTCCGTGGTCGGGTGGAGAAGCAAAAAGAGGTTTACGTTGATAGCTTCAAGATCAACTCTTTGGTGTAAGGTGACCCATGGCTCTCAGTATTCCTGAATCAGTACTCTGGGTTTTCGGCAGCACGTTTGAGGATGCGTTCCTCGATCTCGATGCTGACTACAAAGAGGTGATCAAGCAGACCGACTTCAAGAACGCAGAAGGGAAGTTTGCCGACTTCCAAGGGTACTCTCTTTTTGGCTTTGATCGCGAGGTGGGAGAGACCGACCCAGTTTACGCCAGACGGGTTATTCGTCGTATCGTAGGTCCACGTGTTGACGAGACCGGTATCGCGAAGACCTTGAAGGATATCCTTGGCTTGAAGTACTCTCAGGTTTTGATCCGCAGTGCATACGGTTCTGGTACGTTCATCACGAACGACTTCTACAGCACTTCTAAGACCATCACGGTAGGTGATAACAACGTAGTAGCGGCACACATCCTTGGTCCTACTTCTCAAGCTAATGCATACGTAGCTGAGATCTACAAGGCATCCACGGAGTCTATCTCTCATACGACTGCTGAGATAAACGCGATCCTTGCTTATCTCTCTGGGGCGGGGGTCGGGTTTTCTCATGTGATCAAGCCACAACCTACGGCAATGACACATCCTAACATCGTTTCGTTTTGGCCCATGGATGCGGCTTTTGGTGACCGTTTGGATATCTACAGCCGTAACCATATCGTTCAGGCAAACCCGACCTATGCTGATACTGGATACGTGGATGACGCTGCGGATCTGGATATGGCTGCAACGCCTATGCTATCTAAGACCAGTCCAAACTTGAGGACTATTGGTGATGGGGACTTTACGTTGGCTTTCTTGGTAAAGTTTCCCGGAGCAACGCCGCCTAGTGCAGAGACGATCATCGTAGGAAAAGGCCCTTACGGTGGTGCGTTGAAGGACTACGCGTTTGCTATAGGGGTTGATACCTCAGGGGATGGTTTTATCTCGATGGGTGATGGAACATCAGCTACCAGACTTACGAATACCTCTGGATCTATGGCTAGTGGGAACTGGTACTGTGTTATCGCTATGTTTCGGGAAGGTACAAGCATGCAGATATCGGTAACCCAGATGGGAGGTATCGCCAATGCTCCAAACACTTTGGCCTACACTACCAAACTGTTTCAGAATACAGATCCCCTGCATGTGGGGATCTCTGGTGACCGGTGTCTTTTGGATCAGATGTCGTACTACAACGGGAGTGGTGCAGTTGTGAGCTACGCCGACATCTATAACGCTAACGGTGCAGTCATTGCATAGGAGTTGACTCATGGCTAACCCAAGTTTTCCGAGTAACTACATCGGCGGGTACACTTCTTCGATCTACAACGAGATCAAGAACTACCAGTCTGTCTTGAAAGGTCCAGACAAAGCGGTCTACGATGCAGACCTGAACGATGACGCGTATATGCTTTTGAACCAGCGTCGTCGTCTCATCCAAGACCTGTTTGGAAATGGTGTGATCGGTGACATGTTCAAGCCTTTTGGCACATCGGCAGTAAACGACTTTACCATATACGGTAGTGGTTCAGTTTCTAACCCGCCTACGGAACTTGAGCTTTCTGCATTGGATCGAGCTTACCTTGCGGGGTACTCGATGATCGCCCCTGTAACTTCGGCTGTGTACACTGGGTGGAACGCTTTGGTCAACAACAGTCTGGGTTCTGCCCCTGCTGCTTTGACTACCCCGGTAGGGAATAATCGTACCGATACGATCCAAGTCCATGTGTACAAAAAGGAAGTCACAGGTACAGATGACTCTGACCTTATCGCGAGTGCGTATGGTCTGACTGCCTCTGTAGCAAACCGTGAACGCTTGATCATCCAGATCGAAGTGGTTGAAGGTACACCGTCACCTACTCCGGTTGCTCCTGCGATCACTGCCGACAACATCGATGGTAATGGTGTTGCCCACCACTACATGAAGATCGGTGAGATCCGTCGTCTTGCCAGTGTCCCCAACATCACTGCGGCCATGGTCATCGACATGCGGGAGTCGGCTGTTGCTGGTGAGATGGTACTCAACTGGATTCCGGCTGAAGGGTATCCCGATGTGGATGGTGCGGCCTACGGCACTATCGCTCGCACTACCAGTGGTGAGCGTCTTGGTTACTACGCGTTCGATCCCGACATCGACATGTACATGCGGTCAACGTCTCTCGTTCCTGAGGACATGGATACGTCGAAGCCGTTGGCTTTGCGTATTGGCTACATGACTCCGGTTGGTGGTGCTGGAAACGTGCAACTGGAACTGACGTGTTCAGTCTTTGCAGAAGGTGCTGATCCTGCAAGTGCTGCTGCGGGTGAAGTCACCGATACGATCCTGCTTGCTGCACCGGGAGATGCAGACACCCACATCGTGACCTACCTTGACTCGATAGCGGCGTCTGCTTTTGCTGCGGGAGGTAAGGTCATGAACCTCAGGTTCCATCGAGATGCCACCAATGGAACCGACACTCTTGCGGAAGACTTCCGCGTTTTCGATATCTCTATCCTGTACACAAAGAAGGGCTAAAAAGCCCAGTTTCCGGCCTTCTCGTTTTGTCGTTGACAACTCGGGAGGGCCGCATATACTTCTCACAACTTTTCGGGGTTTCTGACAAAAATTAGTATTGGGTGAGGATCTGTCATGCGGGTTTACCGGGATAGCAAGTTACGTATCCCTTTGGGCGGGAAAGAACTACCTGACCAACTTATGGCTGAGTTGACTCAGGAGTTATCTGTAAAAAACCCTGCCTACCTCTCTGTTCTAAAACACGGTGGTAGTAACGCAAAGTACACTACCGTGCCAAAGTACCTAGAACTGTTTGAGTGGACAGAAGACTGGTTTACGCTACCTCGCGAAGTTACGTGGCTAGAAGACCTTTTTGCGGCCCATGGTATCCCGATTTCTATTGTAGACCGTACGGTGGCTGTGAAAGCCCGGTTCCCTGAGCTTCGTGTAAAGCTACGGGAGCAACAGAAAGCCGCCATAAACGCGTTTTCTCGGTCTGGGTGCCTCATCATGCCTACCGGGGAGGGGAAAACGATAACGGCCCTTGCTTTGGCAGCTAAGTTAGGCATGAAAACACTGGTTATCACGCACCGTCAGGCCATTCTGTCCTCGGCATGGCAAAAGGACATCAAAACGGCTTTTGGTATCCCGGCCAGAAAGGTCGGTTTGATCCAAGGTGAGAACTGTTCGATAGGACGGCAGTTTACTCTAGCGATGGTTCAAACACTCAGTAAACGAGACCTTGAAAAGTTGGGAAAGAAGTTCGGTTTTATTATCGTTGATGAGTGCCATCATGCGGCTTCAGAGACGTACACCGAAACCGTACTTGAGTTGTGGGGCAGACACCGTCTTGGGATAACAGCAACAGATAAGCGTTCTGACGGTCTGGAAAGCGTGATGCATGCTCACATGGGACCGACCCTGTTTCGTGGCGAACCAAAAAACATTATGCCGTTCAGCGTCTACGCAGTAGATACCAAGTGTAGCTACAAGCCCAAGAAAGAAGACGAGGATAAACCTTTCAACTACAACAGATGTCTTGACTCGTTGATAGATGACAGTGGTAGAAACTTGAAGATCGCCAGTTACGTGGCGCAGAACTACCTCAAAAATTACTCGCTGGTGATTACGCATCGTCGTCGGCATGTTCCGATCTTGAAGCGTGCGCTTGCGGCTCATGGTGTTGGTGTGGCAACGTTCCACGGTGGTATCTCACAGGAACGTAGAGAAGGTATCCTTAGAGGTGTAGCAAAGGGGAAAATCCATGTTGTATTAGCAACGATGCAGACCATCAAGGAGGGTGTTGATTGCCCTCGCCTCGATAGACTGTTCTTGGCAACGTCTATCGCGGAACCGCTCGATCTAACTCAGGTGATCGGTCGTGTACGTAGAAAGCACCACGACAAGAGAGACGTAGTCGTGTATGACTTTCTCGATAGCCCAATCGTTTCGATGTACCGGCACTTCATGAAGCGGCAGATGGTCTACTCAGAACTGGGCGCGAGCGTAGAGAAAGCGAACTTCATATGAGAGTGAAACATGGCAAAGAAGAAAGCGTTGAGGAAGTCGGCTATCAAGAAACGTGCGGTGCCATCTTCCAGTTGGAGTCTGGGAGATCCTATTGTCAACGACACGCACCTCTATCTTGCTCACGACAAGATGGAAAGTCTAAAGGCGCAAGCCGCAGAACTCGATAGTCAAGTCAGGGAGTACTTGGAAAGCAAAGCGGAGAAGGGTGAAAACGAAACTGTTACCATTACCATCGATGACAAAGAGTTTCAGTTTATTCTCAGTTCCCGCATGAGTTGGGAGAAGAACGCGGCTCAGATCTTGAAGGATCTGGGGTTTGGTCACTGCGTGGTCGAACAGGTTCAAGAGGCAGTGGACAAACTTGCTGTTGAAGACGAAGTGGCCCGTGGAACTATTGACGAAGCCACCCTTCACAAGGTGTGTCGCATGACTCCCACCAAGACTTTGCGGGTAAAGAAGGTATGACAGAAAAGCGGGTAACATCCAAGGACGTAAGTATATCCCTTACCCGAAAACTTCTGGAACGTGTTGAGGCTCTTGAAGAGCATATCTCCGTGAAGGGGTTTGGGATAACGGAAGACTCAGTTATTCTGGTTCAGTGCCAGAAAGATCTGAGCGAGGAGCAGATGGAGTCTGTTCGTCATAGCATGAGAGGCTTTGTGGAAAAAGTCCCTTTTCGTATCCACATCCTGTTTACTACTCCCCTCATAGATGTTGAGTTACTGACACCAAAGAAAGCAGAAGTATTGGAGAAGCTTATCCATGGCCGCAAAGCCGAGAAAGGCGATAGTACTGGGGAAAGAGATGCTTGTGTACCCAGTATCGTTTCTAGCACAACAGATGGGGAGGAGTACTGATACGATTCGACTTTGGGAACGCGATGGTGTGATCCCAAGTTCGTATATCCGTGCGCAGAACGGTTGGCGTTACTACACGCGTGCTGAGATCGATATCTTAGTACGAGTAGCAGGAGAAGAAGGTATCCGGCAAGGAAGAAGTCATAAGTACACCAATTTCTCGAAACGCGTGACCGAAGAACTCGATAACTATTGGGAACAGCAACAGAAGGAGTACTCAGATGGTGGTAAGTAAAAAGAAGCTTGCGAAAAAGAAGGCTCCTAGTGATCGAGTTACGATCAAGTGTTCCATGGGCATCCGGCTTTCGATCATGTACCAGTCTGGTGGCGTTGATTTTGGTATTGAGCGTCAGTGTGACTTGAACGAGATCGGAAAGATCTCAAAAGCGTGTTGGGAGCTTTGCGAAGAGCAGATCGGAGAAAAGATCCAAGAGGTACAGGGTGATCTTGTAGAGTTTGCGAAGGAGAACAGGTAGTCACCATGACACAACAGGTATCCATAGACCTGTTTCGATGGTTGCTGGTTACTCGGTGCCCCTCAATGTCTGACGCGGCAAAGGTCACTTTGAACGAGATCGTACTGCGTAGACTGTCGGGCGATCAGAGGTTCCCTACGCTCGCGGAACTACAAGCGGCGAGGCAGAAGTCGAGATCGAACATAAAACGTCACCTCGACGAACTGAAGGCCATTGGCGTGCTTGTTGAGGTTGAGGTTGATGGCAAGACTAAGCGTCAACTTGACTTCAAGGCACTTTACGACCTTATGGGAGTACCTGATAACCAACGGGCAAAACTGCGAAAGGGCGATCCAAAAGCAGCCACAAAGTTATTCACTGCTATCATCGAAGACGACACGTATGCTAGGAAGATCATCCGGGCACAAAGTACGGGTAAGAAGTCTAACGTGAAGAAGGTGGGTAGGGATGCTGCCCTTAGCAAGTTCCTGTCGAAAAAGGTGAAGGACTATACGGCAACTGACATGTGTAGGTATTTCCAGTTGAAGCTGGAAGAACTGCATGAGGTTTCTGTTCTGGTAGATACGCGTAGACATGTGCATGATCTACGACAACTGCATGAGAAGTATGGGTCTAGGTTGATCGTCAACTCGATGGACTGGTTTCTGGAACACTTTGAAGTACTTGACCATGTTACGCACCCTTCATTGGGAGCCTTTTGTAAGTACTTTGAGGAGATACAGTATGCTAGGAAAGGCAAAACTAAGAAGTCTAAAGGCGTAGTAGCCACTGATGATCTTGAAACGTCTGAAGTGAAGGCCGCTAAGGCTAGGTTGTCCAAGAAGAAACGGGTGAATAGAAAGGCTTCAAAAAACGTGGGGACTCGTTTATGAGTCCTCCCCCCTTACGTATCCCCCATAGTACTTACACCACACCCATCAGTAACAGTCTTATAGTATCTTATATGGGGGGATACAAAGGGGGGAAAACGGGTTTTTGGGCGTGTCCAATAAGGGGACTCAAAAACAGGCCCTTAGAGATGTGAGGTTTCGATGACAAACACGGTGAAGGTAACTCGTAAGGAACTGAACTCAGTGGGTATCTACGAAGCGTACGTGGGTTGCACTCTCAGTGACTACTTGGGACCGGAAGCTATTGCCAAGAAGATCGGGAAGTACATCAGAGACTTTGACGAGATGTCAGAAGACGGTGTTAGCCTTTACTTCGTAGGCCCGTTCAATACGGGTAAAACGATGATGGCAAACATCATTGCCAAGAACTTGATGTGCAAGGGCAAGGTGGTTATGGTGATAGACATGCGGGATATGGTCGAGTTTTGCTGGGATAACTGGCGCAACAAAGGTGATGCGCGGGAGAAGTTCAGCGAACAGATACTTGAAAGCGATCTACTGGTGATCGACGATGTAGGAAAGGAGACGCCATCGGAGAATACTACTAGTACTTTGGAGTTTGTCCTGAAGCACCGAGTAAAGCGTAGACGTTGTACGGTGTTGACCAGCAACAAGAGCAAGCAGTTACTCGCTCAGGACTTTGGATCGTCGTTGAAGCATTTGCTGAACCGGGCTTTCGTTACAGTTGAGTTTCCGGTGGTAGATGGGCTTGAGGACGAGATGATCGTAAACCTTGCAAACAAGTTAGAGGACTGAAAACATGGATGTTATCGCCACTTTGTTGGGGTATGGAAAGTTTGGGCTTGTCGCGGTACTGGTTGCGGGTATACTCTGGGCCTTGCCTTATGGGATCAAGTGGTTGAAGGCAAAGGCGAACACCAACAAACTATTGGAAGCGACTGCTATCGATGAGGCGATCATCGATGCTCTTAGTTTGACGGTGTCGAACGTGGGTGAGAAGTTCCTTGCTGATATCTCAAAGACTGGTAAGTCTCCCACGAAAGAGCAGCTTGCTGAAGCACGTGACAAGGCAGTTGAGGGTGCGAAGACGATTCTGAAAGACCAAGGGATTGATCTGCTGAAGAACCGATCCGTAGAGACGGTGCATGAGATCATCCGGTACATCGTAGACAAGAACGGCGAAAGCGCCGACGAAAAGTAGACCCCCCGCTAGGAAGGGTTCGACAACTCCCCGAGACAACCCCACCCATCTCGTGTCGAACCCTTCCACTTTTATTGGAGAGCGCCATGGCTGAAGTGAAGTCGTACAAGTGTGAAGTTTGTGACAAAACTACACCCGAACTTGATCGATCCGGGTGGGTTGCGATCTGCGGTAGGTTTTTGTATTACGCTTCTGACGGTGAGGTCTGTCAGGTAGATCCACAGTACGAGTATGATCGGATGGGTGCGCAACTTCACTTTTGCAGTACGGACTGCATGATGGTGTACGTCAAGAACGCAAAGGTGCTACCACAGAAGGGGGGGAACAAGACGCTCAACAGTTTCGGTGCATACACGGGACCGGAGTCAATCATTAGAGAGGAGGATAGGCCATGAGTAGTGCGGGAAAGCCTGTAAAGAAGAAACTGGAAAACCGGGTAGAGCAACTTGAGATCGCAGTGGGTTCGATCTTGCAGAACCTTGCTCACATGAGTGCTCAGGTTCAGACGTTGATGATTGCACTTGATGCGATGGATGACTGCTTTACGAACCGTGGCTTGCTCGATAAGGGTGAGTGGGATCGTATCATGACGAAGAAGTCTGAGGAGGTAGAGAAACGTCAACAGGCCATGGAAGACGCTATGTCCGGGGAGCAGGAAGAAGTGAAACCGATGGAAGCTGGTAAGGTGATCCAGCTTGATATCGGTAAGGGTGTGGA
>Ga0180432_10002520_pt1 | contig 27333 bp, 25 predicted proteins | sample SS_ome_10_FD_132414 | JGI IMG/M metagenome (GOLD analysis project Ga0180432, IMG submission 132414) | Hypersaline lake sediment archaeal communities from the Salton Sea, California, USA - SS_1_MS_2 metaG | ecosystem: Environmental > Aquatic > Non-marine Saline and Alkaline > Hypersaline >... | reverse complement strand
TATTCATCCACCACGACGGCAATGTGTGTTTTTTCCTTCTTGAATCGATTCAGAAGATTGAGGACCGTTGTGCGATCCGGGAAGTAAACCAACGGCGCGCGCGCAAACGGTCCCTTTCTCCCTGTCAACTGCGCCGGCATCCCGAAACATCTGGTGGAAAGCGAATTTTTCGGCCATGCAGCAGGCTCCTTCACCGGTGCACAGAGAAGCCGTCAGGGCCTTTTTGCGGAGGCTGAAGGCGGCTCGTTATTCCTGGACGAGATTTCCGAAATGCCCCTTTTTCTCCAGGCAAAACTCCTGCGCATCCTCCAGGACGGGAAGATCAGGCGGGTGGGAGAGAACAAGGAACACCAAGTAGACGTGCGGGTCCTGGCAGCCACCCACAGGGACCTCGAGGAAGAGGTCCGCCAGGGTCGTTTCCGGGAGGACCTCTTTTTCCGGTTAGAGACCTTTACCGTAAGGGTCCCGCCGCTCAGGGAACGGGGCGACGATATTGAACTCCTTGCGGGCAGATTCCTGCAGCAGTTTTCCCTTTCCCTCAACAGGAGGATCAAAGGATTTTCCCATACCGCCCTGGAAAAGATCTCGCGATATCCCTTTCCGGGCAATGTGCGGGAGCTTTGCAATGCCGTGGAAAGGGCCGTCACCTTTGCCACCGGGGCCTGGATTCAGCCGGAGCACCTGCCGACAAGGATCAGGAATTACAATCCGGGGATAGGCGAACCATTGAACCACATACCCGGATTCACGCCGGCAGATGAGATACTCCCGTCCCTCGCTGAAATGGAACAGCGCTATGTTCATCATGTTCTAAAACGGGTCAATGGAAACAAGCGCCAGGCCGCAGCCATCCTGGGCATCGGCAGGAGGACCCTTTACCGGAAACTCGGTGAGAAGGTGCAAGATGTGATGGATACAGACTGGTAAAGAACGTGCTGAAGTTAAGGGAGTTCCGTCAACTTATGATAGGCCACGGAAGGCTCCGGATTTGACGAATGTTTTCTTGGTTTTCATGACAGAAAACCTGGCAATAAGGGCCTACGCTTTTTCCGAGACTCCGCCCGGAAAACGAGGCCCCCTCGGGGCAGTCGGGACACCACCCGGCAAGAAACCGAGAGGTTTCAGGAAAAAAGGGCCCCCCGGTCGTGCCTGACACCTGAACACTGAAACATCTGAAACTGACAACATGTTATCAGTTGAAAGGCCCTAACGGCCTCACCATACACCATAAATGGTAAGAGGCGTATCTCTCTCGATATTGAGGGTCGACATATACCCGCCGTGGCCACCGTCGAAATGGCAACCGAAAATTGTCCTCCTCTGCGCCAAGGGCCCGATTGCTCTCTCTTCCTCTTTCCAGAAAAAGAATTGACAGTCAAAAAAGAAAAGCGTAAAACAACTGAAACACATAAAACGCACAAAGATGAAAAAAGACGCTTTTACAACCTCAGATATCGCCCTGATCTCCCACCACTCGAGAGAAACGGTCAAACGATGGCTGGAAGAGGGGAAAATTAAGGGCTATAGGGTAGGAGCGTCAGGCCACTGGCGGGTTCTCCCAAAAGACCTGGCCTTCTTCCTAAGAAGAAACAGAATTCCATTTCCAGACCCTGCAGAAACAGGCTATGACCTCAAAGGCCTTACCGGCATAGATGGCCCTCCCTCCTTTTGTTGGGAGTTTTTTGCAAACTCGATGCGCGATCACGTGCGCTCAAACGGAAGGTGTGAGGATTGCCTGGTCTATAAAACGAAATCCTTAAACTGCCACGCCCTAAGAGAGGAAATTGGTCATAAAAAGATTTTTTGTGGCTATTCCTGCGAAGAGTGCGACTACTTCCGGTTTCTGCAAGGGGAAATCATTGATCAAACTTGATCGACCATCCCCATCGATTTGAGCTGGCTCCTTAATTTATTGATAGCAAGACAACAAGGAAACTCCTGAGAAAGGGGGTGACGAAAAATTAAATGAGACGGTTGGAATGAATGGGGTCAATCAATCTATCAAGAGAAATGGAGGGAGGCGCCATGAAAGAGATGAACAGAAGAGAGTTTTTGGTGGCATCCGCTGCCGCTGGTGCCACATTAGTGGCAGGGAGTATGTTAACAGGGGGCCCGTCCGTGGCACATGCAGCTGTCAACATCCCAGAAGTTGATAAACTTGTCATTACCGTCATTACCGACAACTACTACGATTGTCTCAGGTGGAATTACAAGGTCGCCAAAAGACAATTGAAATGCCCAGGTGCTCCCTCAATTTGGAAAAACTTTTCATTCCACGCCGAACACGGGCTCGCCTACTATATCGAAACAACCGTCAACGGCAAATCCAATGCATTCATGTTCGATTACGGGATGGATCTCGAAGGCGTCAGCAAAAACATGGACATCCTGGGAATCGACCTGAACAAGGTGGAGGCCCTGGGGTTAAGCCACGGCCATTTAGACCACTGGGGAAACCTGATCCCGATGCTCAAGGCCAATGACAAAATACGAAAGGGGATTTACCTCTACGTCGGGGGTGACGCCTTTGACAACAAGTTCGCCAAGCTCCCGCCAGTCTATAAGCCACTGGATGGACTTGCCGATCTGGGACAACTGAACCGGCCGGAATTGGAATCGCTGGATCGCGTAAAGATTGTTCAGGTCAAGGAACCCACAGAAATGGTTCCCGGGGCCTATCTGACAGGTGATATCGAGAGGGTGACGGCATACGAAAAAGGCTCTCCCATTTTGATGGTTAAAAAGGGAGACAAGATGGAGCGCGATTACTTTGCGGGCGAGCAATCCCTCATGTTCAATGTAAAAGGCAAGGGGCTGGTGGTGCTTTCCTCCTGTGCCCATTCAGGGATTGTCAACACGGTGAAACACGCTCAGAAGGTGACAGGGATAGACAAGGTTCATATGGTGATCGGCGGGTTCCATCTGACCGGGGCGCCACCGAAGGTGATCGAGCAAACCATCGCAGACATCAAGGCCGTTTCACCAGATTACGTTGTTCCCATGCATTGTGCAGGGTTCGAGGCTATCTCAGGCTTCCAAAGGGCCATGCCCGAGCAGTTCATCATCAACGTTGCCGGGACCCGGTATGAACTGGTCGGGGCATAGACCGCGCCAGGTGTTGACCACAGGTTTTCTCACGCTCTTTGGCCTAAGGATTGTGCATCAGTAAAGGCAAATCTCCTCCCAAAGGGCAAGGCCGGCTCTAATCGGGGCCTTGCCCTTTGGCACTCCCAATAGCAGCAATCCCACGCCATTCCCCTTTGAAAATCGTTGGGGTCATCAGAAACAGAATTGCACACCTGTCTGAATTGAATGGGTTTGGAGGGAATCGTTTCATCCCACCTTTTCAAGGCTGACCCCCTTGGTCTCGATCCTGAAGAGCCAGGTGATGGCGGCACCCAGCTGAGAGGTCCCCACCAGGATCAAGAGCAGCACGTGGGTGCCGATGGCGACCAAAAGCACCGGGAGCAGAAACGCCGTGGCCACCGCACCGACCTTGCCCAAGGAGGCGGCGAGACCGGCCCCCTTTCCCCGGAGAACCTTAGGGAAGACCTCTCCCGCAAGGAGATAGGTCATGGCGTTTCGGTTAGCCAATGGCGGGATGGTGGAAGGAGTGTTTCACTTTCTATTCAGGGGTAAATTCAAAGAATGACGGAGAAGGGCTGGGCGGGCAATCTCAAATGGACAGGGTCATTCCTTCCCTGGCCCAGAAAACGGTCATGGGCGTTTCATCCTCTCTCAACGCAGCGTTGTACTCTTTCCATAAGAAATCCAACATTTGATCTGAGTGTAGCGGCTCATGGTGAAAAATTGCGAGCTGCTTCACCCCCGCCTCTTTTGCAAGCTCTATAATGACCGGGATGGAAGTGTGTCCCCACCCCACCTTTTCGAAATATTCCTCCTCCGTGTACTGTCCGTCGGCGATTAGGAGATCCACGCCTTGAATGAAATCGAGGTATTCCTTGAGAGAGCCCTTGTCCCGGTCGCCTCTGATTTCAGGCCGAAACAAACGGTCAAGCTCCACGTCTGTGGCATAAGCCACCCTTTTCCCTCCTGCAGAAAGGCGGTACCTCACAGAGCCTCCGGGATGGAAGACCTGTTCCTGCCAATCCACCACAAGGGATCCCACCTGGATCTCCTCATCTGAGATTTCCCGAATCTTTAGATCCGCCGCCATATCGGCCAAACCCACGGGGAAGTAATCTACATCCATTTGACGACTCAAAATGGATTCCAAAAACCTCTCCTTTTTGGCGCTCCCGTAAACGGTGAGTTCGGTTCCCTCGATATTGGCGGGTTGGAAGAAAGGAAAACCTTGTATATGGTCCCAATGGGTATGGCTTAGGAAAAGATGCAAGGGCCGGCGGGTTCTTTGCTCCTTCAATTGTTCGGCCAGGTCGAGGCCGAGGAGGCGAATACCCGTACCCGCATCCAGGATGATCTGAGTATCTCCCTGCTGAACAAACACGCAGGGCGTATTCCCTCCATACTTCTCCGTTCTTCGACCCGGTGTAGAGATGGACCCCCGGGTGCCCCAGAAGGTGACAAGTAATTCGGAGGCATCATGAGCAATCATTCGTCTTTTGAAATCTTTTCCTCGATATATATGATTTCTGCATCACCGATCTGGATATGGTCATTATGGCGGAGGATGCACTTCTTGATCTGCACCCCGTTCAAAAAGGTCCCATTGGTACTGCCCAGGTCTTCGATTTCATACTCTTCGTTACGGTGGACCACCCGAGCGTGGATCCTCGACACGTTGGGCAATTGAAGCTGAACATGGCATCGGGGATCGCGGCCCAGAACCGCCTCTCCCTCATTCAATTCGACACAGGAGGATCTCACGCCCGAAAAGCGGAGCTCCAAATAGGCATTGCGGCGAGGGGAGAAGTCACCGACCACGGCCTTCCTTGAAATAGGCCTTGTTTCCGAAAATTCCGAAATGGTATCGGTCGGACGATCAAATCCGGATAAGGGCTTGTCTTTCTTCATGTTCTGAAATATAGCCCAAATAGGTTCTTCCTTCAACCCAAAAAAAGCATCATGGAATAAGGGAGTGGGACCAGGCCCATTCCCGGTGCTCATTTCATGAGGCCTGTACCTTGGTCGTATCGGGCCGAAAATACGGCCCCCTTCCCTGAAAAGACGCTGCATTCCGTGAGCACGTATTCGGCCAAATCCCGCCTGGAAGTCTCGTCCAGGCCATTGAAGGACCCCACAAAGCGGTTCTCATCCTCAGTTTTGGAGAGAACATCCCAGACTTCCTCCCGGGACATGTCAGGGCCGATCTGGATTTCTTCCTCGGCCGGTCCCTCTGTGAAGGCCCTTTTTCCTGCCTCCAATGTGCGGGCAAGGTCTTCCTGGATCTTTCCGATTTCGGAAGCCAGCTCGTCGGTCGATCGGCAGATGCCGGTAACCGGACAAAATACTTCCCTACCCGCGATCTGGACCGCAAGACCGATAGACACCCCTTCTTCACCCTCCTTCTGTTCAGAGGGGATGATCTTGAATAATTTCTTCACAAATACCTCTTGTAGATTCAGATTGGGCGGGCTAGCCCTCGTCCAGAATACCCTTGAGGCACAGGGGCAAACCTGCAACAGTGAGAATCACCTTGTCCGCAAGGGAGGCCACCCTTTGATTCAATCTTCCCGCCAAATCGCGAAATTGCCTGCCCAGGGCATAGGTGGGGACCACGCCGCTGCCGACCTCATTGGCCACGGCAATGATGGCCTGTCGCCTTTGAGTAAAGGCCTCCAGGAGCCTTTCCTCATAAAAGGGGGCTCCTTCACCGCCATTTCTTAAAAGCACATTGCTCAGCCAGACCGTTAAGCAATCAACAAGGACCACATCCCTGCCCTCGCACCGGGTCTCCAGGACCCCTGGGACGTCCAGTGGTTCCTCTATGAGACCCCAGTTCGGGCCGCGAGACGCCCTGTGCAACCTCACCCGCTCCGCCATCTCCTCGTCCAACACCTCTGCGGTGGCGACAAAAAGGCAGGACTTATATTGCCTTTGAGCGTAATGGAGGGCCCAGGCGCTCTTCCCGCTCCTAGCACCTCCGAGAACAAAGATCAGTTCTTTTTCTGGTCCCTGCGACACTTCACAAAATCGTTCCAAATAACCGGATTATGAGAGGGGACGGGATAAAGGAATCGGATCGAAAAAAATCAAAGGATCAGTTCACCCTGTTCCCTGGCCGCGTCAATGAGGATCTTTTCCCCTCGCTCCCTGGCCAGTTCTTCGCAGTGATTCCTCAAGGCCTCCACTTCCGGGTCTTTTCTGGAGGGGTCGTGGTGGAAGAGAATCAACCGCTTTACCTGGGCCTTCAAGGCAAGCTCCAACGCGGACACATAGTCAGAATGGCCCCAGCCCCTGCGCCTTTCTCTTTCCTCAGGTGTATATTGAGCGTCATGAATGAGTATGTCTGCATCCTGACAAAAAGAGACGTAGTCGTCAAGGTGTCTCTCAGCCCAGTTCTCGTTGGTCAGCTCGTTGTCGGTGATGAAAACAAGGGCCTTCCCCTGTTCACGAAAACGGAAGCCGTACCCCCCTTGCGGGTGCTGTAAGGGGATGGAATCAATAACACAATCCCCGATATTAAGGGGACCGTGGCTGAGGGTGTCAAGGTGGCGGGTATCCGCCTTGAGGTCGTCGAATTTTACCGGAAAAAACCCGTCTCCCAGCTTGTTGTCAAAGGGCGCCCTCAGACCCTTCATACAATTGGGAGCCCCGTCAATAGATATCTTGGTCCTTTCCTCGTAGATGGGAGGGAAAAAGGGGAAACCCAGGAGATGGTCCCAGTGGATGTGGGTCATGAGGAGATAGACATCCACCCTTTCCCCTTTGGCGGCAAGCCCTTCTCCCAGGCACCTCAGACCGGTCCCGGCATCGATAATAACAGTAATGCCGCTATCCAAGGTAATTTCAAGACAGGTCGTGTTTCCCCCGTAGACGGTGGTATCTTTTCCTGGAACGGGAATGGACCCCCTGGTCCCCCAAAAGGTGATCTTCATTGCCCACCCTAATAAAGATTTCCAGATCCTCCGGCCCTCTGTCCAAACCAGGGCATCCATATCCGAGGTGGTTCAGCGGCGATACTCTACGTCATCACGCAAAGGGTGTCAATCCAAAAAAATCAATGAAAATGACAGGATAAAGACGGCAATGCCCGGTCAGGCAGGCAGCCTCACCCCACTTGGCAGGCCTCCATGAGGGCACCGGCCCTCTCCTTCAAGGAGAGGGCCCAGGAATCCCCCCTTTTCAAAGCCTCCTCCACGCGGTCCAAAAGGTCGTGGAAGAGATCCCATCCCCGTCTTTCCTTCCAAAACGTTTCCTCCACGGTTTCAGGGCCGTCCAGGAGCCCCTGAAGGATTCCTCCCAACCGGGCCGCCCCTGTTTTCACCAGCTCATCGCCTTCCTCCCCTCTTTGCGCCTTAAACAGGGACGCACCCTTGAGGGCCAAGCGCAGATAGGCCACAGTCACAGGGATGGGCGACACAAAACAGCCCGTAAAGGGATCGATGACATCCTTGATCTTATCCACCGGCCAGGGCAACCCGGCCGCATAATAGGAGAAAAGGAGAATTCGTGCGTAGTCGCCCACCAGTTTTCCCGTCGAGGCCCGCTTAATGGCCTGGGTGGCAAGGGAGTCCTTGTCGTGACGCATGATCAGACCGTCTTTGTGCAGGTATCTCAAATAAGGCCCCTGGGCCTCGAACAGGGTGGACAACATATAGGCCTGGTCCTCGGCGCGGCCAATGAGGGTGGGCGTAAAGGGGCGGTGTTGTCGGAGGCTATCCACCAGAATGCCACAGGTGCCTCCTGTGACATGGACCCTTTGTATGCAATGGTTGCGGCCGTTGAGCGGTCCTGAACGGTACCGGGTCATCATCTCGGCCTCTGTGGAAAGCGCTTGGGTCAGGGGGCTGAAAAAAACCCACTCATCCCCCTCTATCTCCCCACTGGGGAAAGGGACATCAGGGGTGAACAGGGATCGCCCTATGTCCTTTTGGTTCACCAGGGCCCCGGCGATCATTCCCAGGTCAACCAGCTCGCCCTTCTGGTCCACTCCCTGGGCACCCCAGAGGGGGCTCTTGAGGTGTTCCAGGGCCGAAAGACCGGTCTCTCGAACAAGCTCCCTCTGGGGGAAAACCTGATCCAGGTCTATCTTGAAGGTCGCCCTCACAGAAGGGTCCAAGAAGACGTGCCAGAATGCGGAGACAGCCTTAAGCAGGCTGTAATGCCGCCCGTATTCCCCGTCCACCCCGATGATGCTATGGAGCAGGCGCTCTTCTTCCACCCCCATATACTTCTTGGCCGCCGGCGCCAGGAGATCTTTCACAAGCCTGGATGTGTCTGCCTCGGACAAGGCAAAAATGCGGAGGTGTGAGAAGCCCTTGTGCCTTCTCAATAAGTCATGAACATAAGGCTTGGCCAGATCCCGGAGCCCGGCGTGGGTCACAGACAGAGAAAGGACACAAGTAACCCGGGACCCCGGCCTGACAATCCCCCGCTCTATTTCAAAGGCCACGGCCCGGTCCAGGGCCTTCAACCCATAGAGGAGTTCGTTTTCTCGGCTTTGTGTTCCCATCTCAATAGGATGATCGTACCAGTAGTGCTGGGGCTCTTCCGCGACATCTTTCAATCGTCCTTTCAAGTCCCTTGGCAGCAAAGGATCCAGGGGACTGCCTGGAAAGGCCGGAGGCGTGAGCAAGACGTTGGAGGTAAATAACACCTCTTTTCCAGGCTCCTGGATGGGCCATGGATTCAAACGGGTTATTCTCACCCGCCTCTTCTCCCGGAGAGCGGCGACGGCCTCTTCCCGGGTCCCTTTTAGGGAAAGGCCTTCAGGGAAAAAGACCTGCCACACCCCCTTCAACGCCTCTTGCCGCCCCGGAAGGGGGGAAGCGTTTCCCATCAGCCCACAGAGTTCTTCCAGGGCCCGGCGGAAGGCCTTGTTTGTCCGGCAAACCCTCCGAATTTCCCGGTATATCAAGGAAAGGCCCTTGTGAAAAAAGCCTGCGCCATTGCCCCCTTGCCCCTCCCGCCTGAGGGTTTCCATGAATTCCCGGGCCTCCGCATATCCGGGCTGACCCGCCCCGCACAAAGAGATCAAGAACGCGGCATTGAGGTTCCGGGAAATCGAACCCGGGGCCTGCTCCTGAGGGCGGAATTGCCCGGCGATATCTATGCCCGTAAGAGGCCCACCCCGTCCCTTCTCGGCCACCAAGGCCCTTATAATGGTTTCAAGCTTCTCCTGCATATCCACTGTGGCCTTTGCCGTCGGCTTTTTCAGGCTCTACCCCGTTGTTGTAAATGCCGAATCCTTAAGCGCCCTTTATGCAACAACGGGGTCTACCTGAATGTTTCGGCATTCTCCCGGGGGAATCTCCTCTGCCCCCTTGCCCTTCTTCTATATATTTTTTATCCTAAGATGAAAAGAGGCCCATAAGGAAGGAGTTTATGCATTTTTATTGGCGTGTCGTTGAAGAGTTGAAATTTCTCGGTGAGAACTGGATATTCCTTGACCCTGCCCTTTCAAGGAGTTACAGGACCTGGATTGTAAAAAACGCCCGGGCCATCGCCCTCAATGAGCGTACAGGGTCCTTGTCCCAATACCCATTTCTTTCTGAGCCCCTGGCCGGATTCCCTGACCTGAATTAGCTCCCCGGGCGGCTCCCGCGCCGACGAGGAGATGGCGGACATGTCTCGATGGTCACCTCCTCAAAGGCCGGCCGCTTCCATGATCTGGGGAACCAGGTCTTCCTTTCCAATGGCCATGATATGAACACCGTGGCACATCTTCTCCTTGCGGATTCGATGGATCATGCGGCCCGCGATCTCCACCCCCTTTTCAATGGCCCGACCCTTGGGGGCGGAGGCCATTTCGTCAATCAGGACCTGGGGGACGTTTACTCCGGCCACGTTTTTGTTCATGAACCGGGCCATGGGCGCCGAGGTCAATAAAATGATGCCTGCCAGGATCTTCACCGGGAAGGGCCTGACCCGCTCCATGAACTCCTTGAAATGATCCAGATCGTAAACGGCCTGGGTCTGTATAAACTCAGCCCCCGCCTCAACCTTTTTTTCAAATTTAATGAGCTGGGGCTCCAGGGGGTTGGCCTCCGGCGTGACAATAGCTCCGGCACAAAAGGAGACATTCCCGTCCAGGTCATTACCGCCCAGGTCCTTTCCCTTTTCCAGCCGCCTCACCGCCCCCAAGAGCTGGCTCGAATCCAGGTCAAAGACGGACTTGGCCTCCTTATGGTCCCCCAGGATCACCGAGTCCCCGGTCAGGCAAAGGACATTATTGATCCCCCTGCTGGCCGCAAAGAGGAGATCGGCCTGAAGGGCCAGCCTGTTGCGATCCCTGCAAGTCATCTGCAGGATTGGCTCCCCTCCCATCTCCTTGACCAAGAGGGCTCCTCCCAGGGACGGGAATCTCATGACCGAACTCTGGTGGTCCGTAACATTCATGGCATCCACCTTGTCCTTTAACACCTCAATGTGGTGTCTCATCTTCTCAAGATTGGTGCCTTTCGGAGGAGCGACCTCACTGGTGACAACGAATTTGCCTGATTGAAGGGCTTGCTTAAATGAGGAAACCATGCTCAACCTCCTCCCCTATTCCTTATGCCGTGGGCATATCCTATAGCTTGAATTTCCCCGGGGACGGTTCCCCCTGGTGATTCCGGGGTTTTTGAAATTTCCTCATGGCATCCAGGCGGCCCAATTCCTCCAACCGCCTGTAAATGAGCGTCCACGCACAATCCTTTTCCTCATCTATTTCGCACTTGCCGTTATTGGTTCCCCCGCAGGGCCCGTTCACCAGGCCCTTGTGGCAGGAAGTGACCGGGCAAATGCCTCCTGTTTCACCCAGGATGCAGGTCCCGCACTGGGTACACACCTCGTCGAAGCGTCCCACACCGGTCTCCTTTCCGATAAAAAGGGTGTCCAGTGCGGGGACGACCATCTTCCTGAGCTGCCTGGCAATGGTCTGGACCCCAAAGGCACAGGTCATGATGAGAAGGACATCGGACTGATCAATCTGCTCTCTGTACTCTTCCAAGGCCTCTCCCGTGAGGTTGTCGCAGGCCACGGGCAAAACCAGATGACCGGTGATCAATTTGCCTTTCCCGGAAAGGGTCTGCTTCATGGCCTCCACCTCGGCCGTGCCCCCGGTGTGGGTGAGGGTGACGCAAGTCCCACAGCCGATGATAAAAACCCTGCCGAGGCCTTCCAGGAGCTGATCAATCTCCTCTTGTGGCTTTTGCTGGGTAATGGATCTGATCATCTTTCCCTCCTGTCCCTTTCCAGGTCACATCGCAGGCATCTCATGGCCTCATAGGCGGCCTCCTCCTCGGTCAAGCCCTTTTCCACTTCCCGGAAATCCCTGATACGGGCCTCAGCGTTCTCTGATCTCACCCTGACCCTGAGCCTTTCCTCTTCCATTTCTCTTTCAAGGGCCAACCCGGTGTCTCTGTGACTGGGTGACTTTTCATCCACAATCTTCAGCCGGCCCGACTCGCCCCGGAGATATTGGTCTATGGCCAGGGCCGCCCTCCTCCCTGAGGCAATGGCGTTGATGACCGTGCTGGGACCGGTAATAAAATCCCCCCCTGCGAAGACCCCTGGGATATTGGTGGCCAGCCTGTTTTCATCCACGGCCAAGCTGCCCCAAAGGGCTCGCTCGAGCTGCCCGTCTTTGGAAAGGAAGGAAGTGTCCGGGGCTTGGCCGATGGAAATGATCACGGCCTCCGCATCCACCACCTGGGTGGTTTCCTCGTCAGTGCTCAAATAGGACCGACCCTCTTCATCTAAAACGGTCCTGCTCGCCACAAACTCGATGCCTGTGACCCTGCCGTCCTGCTGCAGAATGCGCTTGGGGGCCCAAAGGGGGTTGATGACAATGCCCTCCTCAACGGCCTCTTCAATATCCTTTTCCCAAGCCGGCATTTCCTCCACGGTCCTTCGATAGAATATCTGAACATCCCGGGCCCCCACACGGAGGGCGGATCTGGCGGCATCAATAGCCACATTGCCTCCTCCCACGACCACCACCTTTCCGTGGAGATCAACCTCTTTGCCTGTCCTCAAGTCGGTGAGGAACTTGAGCCCGTAATAAAGCCCGGTGAGCCCCTCCTCTTCCCCGGGAATCCCTATACGCATACTTGACTGGGCCCCGGCGGCGATAAAAACCGCGTCATACCCTTGCTCCAGAAGTTCATTCACCGTGTGTCTGGCGTCGACCGGGGAGTTATATTCTATTTCCACGCCACAGCTTCCAATAAAGGCGATCTCCTCCTCTATGACCTGCCTGGGAAGGCGGAATTCCGGGACCGCCACCCCGAGCATACCGCCCCCCAGGGGCTGGGCCTCATGGACCTTCACCCTGTAGCCCATTTTTGCCAGGAAATAGCCGCAGGTCAGCCCGGCGGGTCCTGCCCCTACAACCGCCACCTTCTGGTCTTGGGTGACGGGAAACGGTTTCTCGGCCCGGCCGATGTGGTCAAAATACCAGTCCGAGGCGAACCGTTTCAGGGCCCTGATGGCCACCGGGTCGTCCAGTTCACCCCGCCGGCATTTGGATTCGCAGGGGTGGATACATATGCGGCCGCACACGGCGGGGAAAGGATTCCGTTCCCTGATGATCTCCACGGCCCTCTCGTAATCGCCGGTGGCAATGGCCGCCACATAGTTGGGCACATCAATCCCGGCGGGACAGGCATGCTGGCAAGCGGAGATGACCATGGAATCGCAGGTGGCCCCCGCACACCGGTGCTCCAGGATGTGGTCTTCGTATTCCTTGGCAAAGTATTTGAGGGTGGAGAGGGCCGGTTTCGCACAGGTCTGTCCCAGGCCGCACAGGGAGGTCCGGGTGATGGTCTCACCCAGCTCCCTCATGGTATCCAGGTCCTTGATGGTGCCCTCTCCCCGGGTTATCCGCGTCAGGATCTCCAGGAGCTGGGTCGTGCCCAGGCGGCACGGGGCACACTTCCCACAGGACTCCGATTGGGTGAAGCTCAAAAAGAACCGGGCGATCTCCACCATACAGTTGTTCTCATCCATCACCACCATTCCACCCGACCCCATAATGGCCCCGATCTGCTGAAGGGTATCATAGTCGATGGGGAGATTCAGATACTGGGCCGGAACGCACCCCCCCGAGGGGCCTCCCATCTGGACCGCCTTAAACCGCCTGCCTTTGGGTATCCCGCCGCCGATATCAAAAACAACTTCCTTGATGGTGATGCCGATAGGCACTTCCACCAATCCCGTGTTATTCACCTTCCCGGCCAGGGAAAAGATCTTGGTCCCCTTACTCTCTTCCGTGCCCACCTCACTGTACCACCTGTCACCGTGGGCGATAATCAAGGGGACGTTGGCCCAGGTCTCCACATTATTGATGTTGGTGGGTTTGCCGTCCAGGCCGGACTGGGAAGGAAAGGGGGGTCTGGGCTTGGGCATGCCCCGCTTCCCTTCAATGGAGGCCATGAGGGCGGTCTCCTCCCCGCAAACGAAGGCGCCGGCCCCCATTTTGAGGCCCAGGTCGAAGTTGAAACCCGTGCCAAGGATGTCTTCCCCGAGGAGGCCCAGGGCGCGCATCTGCTCCAGGGCGATACCCAGATGCTCCACGGCAATGGGGTACTCTTCCCGGACATAGATAAAGCCTTGTGCCGCACCCATGGCGTAGGCACCGATGAGCATGCCTTCCAAGACGGCGTGGGGGTCCCCTTCAAGGAGGGCCCGGTCCATAAAGGCCCCGGGGTCCCCTTCGTCGGCGTTGCACACGATGTATTTCACAGGCCCCTGGGCCTCATGGGCAAGCCGCCATTTGAGACCGGTCGAAAACCCGGCCCCGCCCCGTCCCCTCAGTTTGGCGGCGCTCACCCACTCGATGACCTCCTGCGGCGTCAACTTTGAGACGGCCTTTACAAAGGCCTTGTATCCCCCTGCAGCAATGTAGTGCTCAATCCTGGCGGGATCGATACGGCCGCACCGGGCCAGGACCCGCCGCTTTTGCTTCCGGTAAAAGGGGATCTGGGCGTGATAGAAAACAGGATTCTCCGTCCCCGGCTCCTTATAGGCCAGACGCCCTATAAGACGGTTCTCCTTGAGGGTCACCTCCACGATCTCCCGGGCATCTTCCCCGCTCACTTCCTGGTACTGGACACCCAGAGGTTCGATGGCCATCACCGGCGCCTTTGCACAAAACCCATGGCACCCGGTTGCGCGGACCTCCACCTCACGGGAAAGGCCCTGTATCTCCACTTCCCTTTCCAGGGCCTCTTTCACTTCTGCGGCACCGTAGGCCCGGCAACCGGTCATGCATATGTGGACCACTTTCCCCGCCTTCTTTTTTTCGGCGAGGATTTTATTGCGCAGCCACTCAAATTGGCCGATGGATTGGAGTCTCTCCGTGTTCTTCAAGGTGCCCCCCTAGCTCCGTCTGTATTCCGCCAACACGCTCGTGACCTTGGAGGGTGACAGTTTGCCGTAATAGGTTCGGTTGATCATCATGGCCGGGGCGAGAAAACAGGCCCCGAGACAGGCCACCGTTTCAAGGGTGAATTGATAATCCGGGGTGGTTTCCCCCTCCTCCAAACCCAGTTCCTTTTTGACCAGCCTCAGGATGCTCCGGCCCCCCTTGACGTGGCATGCCGTACCCCGGCACACCCGGATCACATATTTGCCCTTGGGTTTCAGGGAAAAACCCGCATAAAAGGTGATCACCCCCTGCACCTGGCTGGGGTAGAGGTGGAGGGCCTCGGCAACGGGTGTGATGGCCTTGGGAGGAATATAGCCGAAGACATCCTGAATCTCCTGCAGCAAGGGGATGACCGCCCATTGGGTATTGCGGTGCCTGTCAATGACAGCCTTCAGTTTTTCAGGGTCTATCTCTTCCTTGTTCATGCCTCAGCTCCCTCTGGTCATAGCCCCAAAATACCGCCCCCGAGCCTACGTCCTCTCCAGGCGGACCCTGCATTCCTTCCACCCTGGAAATTCGGGCTCCCCCAGTGCGCATAAAGGAATGAGGTTCGCCGCCTCATTGCCCTTGAAGGCCGTGGGCACAAAGATGAGCCCGGGACGGAGGCTCCCATCCAAACTTACCGCCCTTTCAATGGAGCCCACCCGGGAGACCGCCCTGACCTTGTCTCCATCCCGGATGCCGAGCCGCTCTGCATCCCCGGGGCACACACCGATCTCCCCGATCAAACCAAAGGCCCCCAGGCGCTCGGACAGGCTGGTGCGGGTCCCGCTTCCCAGGTGGCAACGGTGGGAGCCCAGAACGGCCGTGAAGGGATATTCCTTGTCCCCTGAATCAATCGAGGCGCCATGGACAGGCGTAAAGGGAATAGGACTCCCCTCGCCGTGGGGGTTGAAAAGTCTTCTTTCCCAGGACCCTCTGATCCACCGGGCGGGCCCAGGCCCTTTCAGAGCTTCATAGGAGGGAATAAACCTGGTCATCTCCGCCCTGATCTTCCCCAAGGAACCGTAGGCGCCGGACCGTCCCATGTGAACACCCAGGAGATCCAGTATCTGCCAGTCAGGCCTGGCCTCACCGGGTGGAGGGACCACCGCTTCGAATAATTGCACCCTTCCTTCCATGTTGGTAAATGAACCGGCCTTTTCGCTGAAGGCGGCACCGGCCAGGAGAACGTCCGCCACCGGGGAGGTTTCGTTGAAAACGATATCCTGGACCACCACCAATTCCAGGCGCTCCAAAGACCTGCGAATGCGCTCCGGCTGGGGAAAAGAGCGCAAAGGGTTTTCCCCCATGATATAAAGGGCCTTGAGGTCACCCCTCTCCGCCGCTTCGATCATGCGAAACGCATTAAGCCCCCGGTCAGGGGAAATCCGTGTCTCCCAGGCGCGCTCCCAGCGTTTCCTGACATCACCGTCTCCCAGAGGTTCGCGGCCTGGAAGTGTTCCCGGGGCCGCTCCCATGTCCCGGGCCCCCCGTTGATTGCTGTCCCTTGCCAGGACATGGACCCCACCCTTTTCGTTTCCCAGGCTGCCCGTCATGAGGGCCAGATTGAGGAGGGCGTCCATGCACAAAGCACCGTGTCTCTGCTGAAGGATGCCGTGACCAAGGACAAAGGCGATCTTCTTTCCCTTCACCAGCCCGGCGGCCCTCTCAAGGTCTCCCCGGTCCATCCCGGCGAGCCCGCACATTTTCTCGAGGTCTAAGCGGGAGAGGCCTTCTGCGTAATCCTCGAACCCCTCTGTAAATTCCTGGATAAAGGGAATATCAAAGTCCCCGCCTTTCCGGAGTAAGGCGGCCAGGGCGTTGATAAACCAGAGATCCCCATGGGGGGAGAGGGGGAGCCAAAGAGAGGAGAAGGGCACCAATCCTGTTTTCCGGGGATCAACCACCACCAGGGGGACCCCCCTTTTCGCGGCCCGCTTCACATAATAGCCCGCCACCGGGGCTGAATGGGTGGGATCCGCACCCAGGACGACAATGACCTCAGCCTTTTCCAGCCCCGCGAGAGGAACCGGGCAGCAGCCGTTACCGGTCCTTTCATGGAGCAAATCCAACACAGGGCCGCCCCACAGGTATGCGCCGCTGTCCACGTTATTGGTCTTCAACAAGGCCCGCGCCGTCTTCTGGAAAAGGTAGTTCTCCTCATTGGTGCATTTTGAAGAACCCAGAAAGGCCACACTCTGCGGACCGTGGCGTTTCTGGATGTCCAGGAGCCTGCGGGCCACACCCTCAAGGGCCTCTTTCCAGGGCAAGGACTCCCATTGGCCCTCTTTGCGGATCATGGGCCGGGTCAGCCGCTTACCGGCCCGGAGATAATCATGCTCAAAGTGACCGCGCACGCACAGGGTGGGGCCGTTCACCGTGTCTTTATCCGCCGAGGGCCTCACATCCACTACTTGACCTTCTACAGACCCCATGACCAGGGCGCAGCCCACCCCGCAGAAACCGCACACTGTGGAGGCCCATTGCTGGGCGGAACCCACGTACCGGGTGTTTTTCACAGACAGGGCACCCGTGGGACACATGGACACACAGGTCCCGCAAAAAGTACAGGGGGAGCGCTCCAAAGGCATATCGTAGAGGGTGGCCGGACGGGACGGGAACCCCCTCAAATGGTAATCGATGGCGCCCACCACCACCAGCTCATGATCCGCCCTGATACACCGGCCGCACAGGATGCATTTGCTCAAGTCTCTCACAATAAAGGGATTGGCATCCTCCAGGCCTGTGAAAAGGGGCATGGGATACAAATCGATCTCCCCCACTCCCAGGTCGGCGGCGATTTTCCGTAACTCACACCTGTTCCCCTGGCTGCACACCACGCAGGATTCAGGATGGTTGGCCAACATGAGGCGCACAATGTTTTTCCGGTGCTCCCGGATGCCCGGGGAATCCGTGCGGATCACCATATTGGGGGCCACGGGCGTGACGCAGGAAGCCAGGAGGCGCTTGCTCTTTTCATCTTCCACCACACAAAGGCGACAGGCCCCCAAAGGCTCGAGGGCCGGATGATAGCAAAGAGAAGGGATCCCGATCCCCACCGATTCAGCAGCCTTGAAGATGCTGGTACCGCTCGGGCAACTGACATTCCGGCCGTCAATGGTCAGGGTGACTGGTTCCATAGGGGACATTCCTCTATCTCAGTTTTGCCGCATCCAGGTAATGCCTCAGTTTTTCTTCTCCCCCGATGGTAATCAGGTGAATGCCCTGGCAAAGGTCTTTGAGGCCCTTAACGGTATCCGCAAAAAGCTCGATGCTGGCCTTTTGCTTGTCCGGGGCGCTGGCCAGCTTCTTGATCACCCAGTCCGGGACCAATCCCGGCTTGAAGTGCCTGTTAAGAAATTGGGCCATACCCGCGGTCCTCAAAATCAAGACCTCGGCGATCACCGGCACACCAAAGGTTTGGGTCTGCTTGAGGAATTTCTCAAAAGCAACCAGATCGAATACCGGGGTGGTCAGAAAATAGCCCGCTCCGATCCTGGTCATCTCTTCCAGTTCCTTCATCTCCAGTTCCGGCACGTTTTTCCCCCACCCGGATTCGATACCGGAGCCGAATACGAACTCCGGCCTGGCGGCGAGCTCATTGCCCTCCACGGTGTGACCTTCCCTGAGGTGCTCCAACACGGAAGAGAGCTTGCCCGCATCCACATGAAAAAACATCATCTCCTGGAGGCTGTCCCCGGTAATACGATAATCCGCGGTGAAAACGAGCAGGTTCTCCACCCCGGCCTCGTGGGCGAGGAGAAGGTCCTTTTGCAGCTGGGGCCGGCTCTTATCACGGGTGGTGGTCTGATAGATGGATTCAAATCGGCTGCGCTTGAGGAGGTTGCACATCTTGACACTGTCCCCCACAATCCCTTCGATCTCCACGTCGGGGACGGCCACCCCGTCCACCCGGCCTCGAACCAGCTCCAGACGATTGATTAGGGCTTCGGGCTCTTCATCCACCGGCATCTGGACTTCGGAGGTAACCACAAACCGTTTTTTTGCCAGGGCCTCCTTTAATTTCATCTGTTCCTCCTCAATTTGCCCGAAATTGATTTGCGGATGGCCACCCCCTGAGACAAACCCCTTACAGGCCCCTCAGGGCAGCTCCAGTAACCGGGCCACCTCTTCCTTCAACTGGGGCAAGGGAAGGGGCTTTGAAAAGCACACATCCGCCCCGTACTCCTTCATGGTCTTGAATTTCTCTTCATCCAGATACGCCGACAGCACAATAATCTTGGTATCCTTGGTCTCCTCCCTCGACTTGATCTTTTTGCACACCTCATAGCCCTTGATGTCGGGCATCATGATGTCGAGGATGAGGAGATGGGGCCTGAAGTGATTTACCTGGAGCCCCGCCTCAAAGCCGTCTGAGGCGGAAATGACTTCATAATCGTGTTCGTCCTCCTCCAGGGCCTGAACGATGGTCTCCACGATGATGGGATCATCGTCAACCACCAGTATCCTCTTCCGACCCTCCTCCACGTCCTGCGCGGGTAGCGGGATTCCCTGGGTTTTCATAAAGGCCTCCAGGTCTGATCTCTTGATACGACGGTGGCCTCCCACCGTTTTGTAAGCGGCGATGTGGCCCGATTCGATCCAGTTGATGATGGTCTTGGGTGAGACATTGCAAAATTTGCTGGCCTTAAAAACGGTGAGTATGTCTTCCATGGGCCATGGTCCTCCTGCATGTTGGTTGATTTTATGACTATTATAGTTTTTATAGTTTGTCAACAAAAAAATTCCTTTTTTGCATATGTAATGGGTTTATTGGCTAAAAAAGCAATATTGAGGCCGACTTACACCACCAGGGCAATAAACTATAATAACCATAATAAGGTTAATAAATGTATTTCAGGGGCAGAAAGGTCCTCATCTTAAGAAAACCCCTTAGAGCATGATTAAGTTGAATCAAAGCGGGGAAAAAGCCCTAGGCGGGTATTTCCTTATGAACGGGAAGGGTGATGGTAAAGGTGGTGCCCGACCCCCTTTCGCTTTTGACCTGGATATCGCCCCCGTGGTCCTTTATAAACCCATAGCACACAGAGAGCCCGAGACCCACGTCTTTGACACTGTTCTTGGTGGTAAAGAAGGTGTCAAAGATCTTATCAATATGCGCTTTCCTGATGCCCACCCCCGTGTCCGAGATCTCGATGATCACCTGATCCCCCACGGTCTTGGTGGTGACGCTCAACTCCCCCCCCTCGGGCATGGCGTCCCTTGCGTTGGAGATCATGTTGAGGAAGACCTGTCTTAGCTGGTTCTTTGAGGCATGCACCTTTTCCACGTCCTCCTGAAAACCTGAGGAGATGCGGATGCTGTGTTCCCGGAACTGTTTCTCGTGAAGGAGCAGGATCTCGTCCAGGAGGGTGTTGATCTCCGTGGGCTGTCTTTTTTCCTCTTCCGGTTTGGAAAAGGAGAGCATCTTCCGGAGCATTTCGCTGAGGCGCACCGTCTCGGAAAGGGCCATTTCCAGGATCTTTCTCCTCTTGCTCTGGGTGGGGATTTCCGTTTTCATAAGCTCCAGAGTATTCATAATGCCGTACAGGGGGTTATTGAGTTCATGGGCGACCTGAGAGGTCAAACGCCCCATGGCGGCAAGCTTTTCGGACTGGAGCAACTGCTCCTGGGTGTCTCTAAGCTTTCGTTCCATCTCCAAACGCTCTTTGAGGTCCACGAAGTTGCCCACAGAGGCCACCTCTCTGCCCTTTTCATCATAGATGATGGCACCGGAAAGATCCCCCTCTATCACGGTCCCGTCCTTTCTTTTATAGACCATGGGAAAAGACCTCAGCCGGCCCACATCCCCGTACTGGGGACTTCGCATCATCTGCATGACCTTCTTTGCCATGCCCTCCGGATAGATTTCGTCAATCTTCATTTTGTCCAGGACGTCCTCGGCCTTGTAACCGAGGGTCTCCTCGGCGCCCCGGTTCCAGGTCTTGATATTGCCCTTCATGTCCGTCACAATAATGGCGTTCGAAGAACTCTGGATGATATTGTGCATGAAGTCATGGGCCTCTTTTAGGGCCTTTTCCATCCTCTTTCTCTGGGATTGATCCACATTAATCCCCTCGTATCCCATGACCCTGCCCCGGGCGTCGTAGCGGCCATGGGCCGTATGGAGGACCGATATGGGGGTGCCGTCCTTTCGTTTGAATTCCACCTCGTGGTCAATAACACGGCCGTCTCTTTCTATCATATCCTGGAACTTGCGGCGATCTTCCGGCCTCACATAAAGATCCTTGGCAATATCGATTTCGAGAAACTCCTCCTTGCTTTCATAGCCCAACATATCCAGCAAGGCCTGATTGGCGTCCAGAAATTTTCCCTCCTTGCTGCTGATATAAACCCCGCAACCCACATGCTCAAACAAGCTCTTGTAGTCCTCTACGGATTCCTTGAGTTTTTCCTCGCGTCTCTTTCGATGGGTGATATCCCGGCAAAGGGTGATCTTTGATAGACTGCCGTCGGCATCCCTCCAAGGCACTTCGATGAGGTCATAGGTCTTGTCCGCCTTGGGCACATAGAATTCCCCATGAACGGTCTCCCCGGCGAAGACCTGGTCCGCCCTGCAACAAGGACACACCTGATCACCCCCACCGACCACCTTGTAGCATTTCTCTCCCACACCCTGGCCGAAATCCCTTAACATGGGCTTATTCATATACTCTATGGTGTAATCATCCCTGATCAGGAAAATGCCGTCCTCCATGGCCTCGAGGAGAGTGATGAGGCCTTCTCTCCCTTCTTCTTTCATGACGTGTCTCCCCCTCTCCCCAAAAACCCGGGAAACCAACTTTTATTTCCCCGAAACAATATCCGGACCTTTTTTAGATCACCAAACAATGCGTCGGTATTAATGCAATACAAGGGTAGCACCCTTTCATGTGAAAATAAAGATACAAAGGCCTATGCGGCCGCTTGGATCGCCTGAGCCGCTCCCTGAATCAGTCGCACTTATGTCTTGACACCAAAAACACCTTGGGGCATTTTAGATTTAGTTTATTAAAAGAGAAGCCCCTTAGTCACAAACCTTTTCTTGAAAGGAGTTCCTTATGAAGAGACTTCTCTCAGCACCCCTTCTTGTACTCCTTATCTTTTTCCTTCCCTGCAGTATCTTGGCCGAAGAGCCCAAATCAATGGCCCCTGACAAGGCCTTGTCCGCGGAAATGCTCAGGTATGGAAAGCAGGCCTATTCCCGGGGGAAATACCTGGATGCCAAGGAATTCTTTCGTAAGGCCCTCCAGGCGGACCCTACTTCTGATGAAGCCTGGAAACATTACGATATGGCGGTGATTTTTGGATTGGCAAAAAGGGTTGAAAAGGACACAGACCTTATCACCCCTGAATCATCGTCTTCCCCATCTCCTGCACCGGCGCCTAAAAAGGAGAAGTTTATCATCGTTGACGATGAGGGCTGTTAGGCTTATGGAGAAAGAATAGCATGAACCAAGGCAGCGTGCTGCTCGGACTTGTGAGGCGCGGATACAGGGCCGTCTTCTTTCAGAACTGGCCCCTGTGGCTCGGAGGCTTGTTGATCGGGATCATGAGTGTGATCACCTTTGCCTGGGGCAGGCCGTGGGGTGTCGCCAGGGGGCTTGGGAATTGGGGGGACTGGTTTTTCGCCCTTGTGGGTGCTTACAGCAATAGGCCCTCATCTCCCCTTGTAACTTCCAGTTCCGTCTTGACCCTGGGGTTGTTGTGGGGCGCCCTGGGATCGTCTCTCCTTTCAAAGCAATTCGTTCTCCGCATGGCCTCCCCCCTGGAACTGCTCAAAGGGGTTGTAGGGGGCTCTCTCATGGGTGTGGGCGCGGCCATGGCCGGGGGATGTAACGTGGGCGGATTTTATTCCGCGGTCAGCGCCCTCTCCTTCAGCGGCCTGGCCATGATGGTGGGTCTCTTGATCGGGGCCTATTTGGGTCTTCGATATATGTCCTGGGAGGGAGAACACTTGCCCCCTCAATCCGCAAGCGCCCCCGCAGAAAAGGGCCGGGAGCCCGGCTTCCACTGGCTGACCCTGGAGCCCTACATAGGCGTTATCCTATTTTTGGGTGCCTTGGCGGCTGCGTGGGTTTATGCGCAAGAGGCCTATACCCAGGCGGGAGGGCTGCTCTTGTGCGGCATCGGCTTCGGGATCATCATCCAAAGGACGCGGTTCTGTTTTGTGAGGGCCTTCAGGGACCCTTTCATGACCGGTGCGGGGAACATGGCCAGAGCCATGTGTGTGAGCATCATCATCAGTGTGATTGGCTTTGCAGCCCTTAAATGGACCGGGGCCAGAGGGGAAATGGTCTACGTGCCCCCGGCCTTCTGGTTTGGAGCCTTGGTGGGGGGCATCTCTTTCGGGTTTGGGATGTCATTGGCCGGTGGGTGTGGGAGCGGGTCTGTATGGAGGGCTGGGGAAGGACAGGTCAAGCTCATGGTGGCCGTGGTCTTTTTTGCCCTTTCCATGTCCCTTTTTAAGGCCCTGATGAATGTTTCTGACGGGCTCACGGCCCTGGCCGGGCACAGGGTTTTCCTGCCCCATTACTTAACCTACAAATGGACCCTGGTTCTCCTTGTTCTTGTCTTTGCCGTGTATTACCTGGCTGCCAGCTGGAACGAGGAAACGAACCTCTTTGTGGTCAAAACCTAGCAATGGTGAGGCCGGACATAAAACCAACCTGTCCTGCAAGGAGACGGGTGTGACCAGAAGGCTGGGCGTATTTGTAAGCTCCGACAAAAACCTGGATAAAGTCATAGGCCTATGTAGAGCCGCTGAAAAGGCGGGGAATGTGGAAGTAATGATATTCCTGACCCATTCAGGCACCCTGCTCACTCAGGACCCCCGATTTAAAGGGCTCCAAGGCTTGGCTAAGGTGTCTCTGTGCAAGATGGCCTTTGAAAGTCACGGACTCAAACCCCCGGTGCCGGGCATGGCCGAAAAGGACTTTGCCACCCAGGCCCGGCATGCTGACTTGATCGAGGAATGTGAACGATATGTGTCCTTCTAGGGGATAACATGGAAGGTATCAAGCACGTAGCCTTTTTGATACGAAGTGCAGAAGATCTGTGGGAAGGCACCCGTACGACTCTGGGCCTGGGGGTAGAGAATTTCTATGGGTACCTGTTTGTCCTGGATGTGGAAGCAGACATGACGGATGCCATCAAGGAGAATCTGGAGTGGTTCCAGGACATGGAGTGCCAATACTTCTCCAATAACCGGGTAAACGAGGACAAACATGGATTCCAGTATATGAGCGTCGAGGAAATAGGCAACAAGCTCAAGGAAATGGATCTTATTGTGCCCTTTGGGGGCTGAAGGATGAAATTACTTCATATTCTGAAATCAGCGCCGGATGATGTGACCAAGGCCTTGATAGAAATCCTCTCTCAGGGGCAGGATGCCACCCTTTTTCCCCTCTATGAGAGTGAAGTGGATTACGAGCAACTCCTTACCGCGGTTTTTGATCACCATAAAATCATCACCTGGTGGTAAACACCCCGAGTTGCGGGCCAGATTCCGTATCTTCAAAGGAACACCGGGGGGGTTCTCACTCCCTTCGAATAAAACCCTGGAGGTCCGCCATCATCTTGTCCCTGTGGTGTTTGACAGAGGCCCTGTTGTTCATGACCATGTCCAGTTGCCGCGTATGGGTCAGCAAATGGCCCAGGACCCTGAGCCGGTGGACCATAAAGGCCTGGTCATACCCCTCCAGCCGGGCAAAGGAGCCGTCTTCCTTGACCCGGGTTTGAAAACCGTATCCTTCCAAGATCTCCGCCACAAAATGGGCCCGTATGACCCTCCTTTCCAGGTTGGCCGCTCCCCCCTTGAACTGGAAGCTGATATAGTTTTCCATGTCCCTTTTCCCGACCAGGGCCTCCACTGTGCAGAAGTGGAAGCCGAACCGGGATTGGAGGCTGCAAAAGTGCTTGGAGATCATAAAGTAGTTGCGCACCGAAAAAGAGGAACGGAGCGAGGGGTCCAGGGCCGGATTTGAGCTGGCCTCCACCAGGATGGACATAAACCCCTTGGCATCCACGGGCGGCGGACCTCCCCACGGAACGGCCGTCATACCTTCCCAGAGGGCCCTCATAGGGATTGAAACAATGTTATCCAGGGTCACATGGCGGCCCTCCACCTCCTCTCTGAAGCCGTCGTCCAGGTTGATGACCCAAAACTGCATGGGCACATCACATACCAGTCGCTTGCTTTTGGCCTCGGGAAAGCGATGTTCCTCTCCAAAACGGAACATCTCATACACCGCCTTTTCGTGACAGAACCGGGTGATGTCATGAAAGGTCCGGCAGTTCTTGGGCCTGAAATGGGGGGAATCGGGGTCCAACAGATACAGGGGGATGATATGGGCGCCGGCCCCTTTGAGGGCCTCAAAGACCGGGCTTCCCTCCATCAGATTTTTAGGCCCCTCCTCTTGCCCCTCCAGCACGGCCTCCACCCGGCCCTCGTAAACCCTGAGGCCGTCGGCATCCACGGTGACAAGTTGGCCCTTCCTAAGCCTTTCCACGGCCCCTGCCACGCCAAAGAGGGCGGGGACGCCGAATTCCCTCGCCACATTGGCAAGGTGTCCGGCCACGCTTCCCTTCTCCGAGACCACCGCCGCGGTGCGGCTCAAAAGGGTGGCCCAACGGGGCAGGGCCTGGGCCGTGACCAGCACACCTCCTTGCGGGAACCGGAGGGCGTCCATATCCTTTTTCACGAAAAAAACCTCTCCCACCCCGGCGCCCGGGCTGGCCGTAAATCCCCCTTTGAGGATCACCGAATCATCCCTTGCTTCAGATCCCAGGGCATGATAGCGCTCCATCTGCTGTAAAGGCCGGCACTGGAGGACGACGATGGAACCATCCTGCTCGGTGGCCCACTCAATATCCTGGGGGGCGCCGTAGTACTTCTCCAGCTTGACCGCCATACGGGCCAGTTCCAGGACCTGTTCCTCACTCAAGGACGGAAGACCCCCCTTATCCTCATCCATTTCCATCCGGCATACCCCCTCCTGGGGATAACACACGAATTCCTCTTCCTTGACAGGGATCTCCTTCCTCCGCACGGCCAAGGGTTCACCCCGGGAAATGATGAAGAGGTCCGTGGCCACGCTTCCCTCCACCACTGACTTGGGAAGTCCCCATACCGAACTGACCACAATGGAGTCGTCCCGGATGTCCACAGGGTTCCTGGAATAGACCACACCCCCTGAGACGGCATCCACCATGCTCGTACAGCCTGCGCATATGGCGACGTCTTCATCCCGGATTCCCCTGTTAAGGCGATAGGTCATGGCCGGTACGCTGTACTTGCTGGCCAGGACCTCTTTGTAGGCCTCCAAAATATTCTCCCGGCTCACATTAAGGGCGGAACGGTACTGGCCGGCAAAGGAGGTCCCGGCCATGTCCTCTCCCAGGGCGCTGCTGCGCACAGCCACGGTGGTTCCCTCACCCTCCTCCGCTTCCAAGGCCCGGTAGCGGTCCAAAACCGCCTTCTCAAGGTCTTGGGGAAGGGGAGACCGGATGATCAACTGTTGGATGTCCGCACTCAGGCCGTAAAGCGCTTCTGGCCCCTCTATATCCGCGGCTTGGATACGACGGTCAATCTCGGCCTGGAGGTCGTTGTGTTCCATGAACCGCTGATACCCTTGGGCCGTGATCACAAATCCCTTCGAGACCCTTAGTTGAATCCGGTTCTTGATTTCACCCAGGTTGGCCATTTTACTGCCCACCAGGTCGGCCATATTCCGGTCCACGGCCTCGAGAGGCAGGACCAGGGGGCCTTCCCTGGAAAGACGGCGGTGTTGGATAAAGGGATTGATCTTTTTCTGGATTTCCTTGAATCGATCGAAGAGGGCCTCATATTTTCCGGGGGCCAGGTCATTCAAATGTCTGACCACCTGCCAGACATTGGCCGAAACCCTGGTGCAATGGGACAGCACAAAGGTCATCCCAAAGGGCTGGGTGCCTCTCAGGGCCTCTTCCATGGTCGCCATGACCTCCAGGGCCCGGTTATTGGCGTTCAAGAGGAGCTTGAACCGGTGATACCGGGCCTTAAAGGCCAAGCGGAGCTCCTCCACATTATAGGTCTCTTTCTTGCGCCTCTTTGAAAAAAACCCTAAAAGATTTCCCAGCGGAACCATAAGGGTGTCCTGAAACAAAGGCTAAAGGCATCCAAGAAATCGATTTGCCTTTAGCCTTGTTTTGAGAATAGAGCCCCCCTGCTCGGTGGGGGTATCAAACCGGGTGCCCATGCCCACTCACCCGGGTTACAACCATCAGTGCTCCAATCTCATCCCCCATCCCTCGAACATAAACATAATGGCAAACCCGTACCAGAGGGTATATACCACGTAGAAAAGCAGTGAAAAGGCCACAATGCCGAACTTCTCCGAGATCTTTTGGGGTTCTATGCCGTAATAGTTGTAAGAGGTCTCCACCCCCTTTTTGACCACCACGGAAACCTTCTTGGCCTCTTCAAACTTTTTCTGCTTCTTTAACGCCTTGTCCATGGCCATACAGGCCGACCACCAATTAAAGAGGACCCGTCTCTCATTGTAACCGTATTTTTGGGAGAGGGCTTCCCCCTTATTGTGATACATGAGGTCGGCATCGTCCAGGCAGGCTGCAAGAATTTTCCCCAAGTCACCGGTAACATTCAGCTTTTCTCCAGACACCTCGGCCGCGGCACCGCCTTTCAGGAACAGCAAAGCCGTCTCTTTGGCCTGCTCAGGGTCTGCCATGGTCAAGGAGACGGACACGGTTGTCCCCGTGACCCCGGCGCATTCCTCTTTCACATTGGGGATATAATAGGCGGAGGCCTTGGAAATGGAATTATAGAGGCTGTCCAGATACTCAAGGCCGTTCTGGCC
>Ga0180432_10002519_pt1 | contig 27337 bp, 47 predicted proteins | sample SS_ome_10_FD_132414 | JGI IMG/M metagenome (GOLD analysis project Ga0180432, IMG submission 132414) | Hypersaline lake sediment archaeal communities from the Salton Sea, California, USA - SS_1_MS_2 metaG | ecosystem: Environmental > Aquatic > Non-marine Saline and Alkaline > Hypersaline >... | reverse complement strand
GTGCGACCACTAGGCAGACGAATGAACGTAGCTCCCCCGTCATGCCAAAACTCCAAGCCGCACTCCGGTAACTGTAATCGTTCTCTCGGAAATCGTGTCACGTACCGCCACGCCATTTCCAATTTTCGCCAGTAAGCCGGAATGGAGGTATATTTCTTTCGATAGGTATCAATGACGCTTTCAATGAATGGCATGTCGAATCGTCCCGAATCGAAAGCGGGCCGCAGAGTGTCGTTGGCATAGCAACGGTCATAGAACTTGGATGCGCCGAGGCCGAAACCTGCACCCAGAATGGCATCTTTGCCAAAGCCACGCATAGTACCGATTTCATTCTTTTGGCCGGGATATTCTTCAACATCTTTATCTTTATCCCATTTCCATACCCTCTTATCGAACAATTCCATTGCCAATTCCGAATACACATCGGCCCCACTACGGAAACCCTCAACCAAATCTTCCTGCCCGGCCTGCCAGGCTACGCCGATAGCTTCAACCTTGCTAAAATCCTGAACACCGAGCACGTAGCCCTTTGGAGCCCGCAGCATGTGACGCACATTACGGATCAACTCATGCGGTGCCGATCCTCCGCGACCGGCACCACCAAGATTCTGGAGGTTGATCTTTTCTGCACCCCCCCAACGGCCGGTATGCGCATTATGATAACCGAGCGGTGCGCCGATCATGCCATTCTTGGCTCGGGCCTGGTCGAGAATGTGCCGGACCTTGGCGATGTGCAATGGCCAGGATTGTATTGCTCCGCGTGCCTGTGCCAGAGCCCGGACAACGAGGTCACTGTGCTCCTGAAGCTGCCGCATTCCCTCATCATCCTTGGCAAAGGCCGGGATCAAACCGCGCTTGCCCTGTTTCATCGGCACAGTTTCACCTTTCGGCAAGTATTGTTTCAAGAGCTGGAAAAAATCGGCGTTCTTGCTGACGTCGCCCGTGCCGATGTTGAGTCCGTGCTGCCGATATAAGTTTTCCATCGGCGACAGCATCTCCATCTCCATCCCTGCAAGAATTCGTTCGCCGAGTTGCATGTCAATTTCAAAGCAGGGATGAAGGAACATGTGCAGAGTGAAGTTTGCCACCGGCAGTTCAATCTCGGGACGACTGACCACGACCGGCATCATTTCTCTGAACAACCACGCCTCAATCTCCACATCATTAAGCGTGTATTCAACAAACTTTGCCCGCAACTCGGCGTCCATATCCTCATAGTGATAACCCATGAATTGCTTCGTGTCGCCTTTAAGACTCGGGGCCTTCCATCGCTTCGCCATCTCCTTTAGACTGTGCCGATTCCGCGCATCCCACATCTTATCCAAGTCCATCAGGTCTACCACGTGCCTGGGCGTGATACCGAAATGCTCCTGAAGGACCAGGGCGTCAAACTTGGCGTTCTGCATGACAACCGTAATGTCTTCCAGATCAGAACCGAAGCGGCGCTGAGTGGCTTTGAGAACCATGTCAATCCGATCAGGTTCAATGAACGACGCATCTTGTCCGAGTCGTTGCACACCCAGACCAGTACAAATGAACCGCGAATCCTTGACATATTCAATTGTAGACATCTTCGATAGTGAATAATCCTTATCGAAGTAAGTTTCGAAGTCAAGGACCACGGCTTCAGTCGGAAAACCCGCTTTAGTCAGGACATCACACCACGTCATACACCCTCCGATTCAATGTTCAATTCCTCGGCAATCTTCCGGCAATAGAACGGCGATACGTCAATGCCGATGCAATCCCGACCCTGACCATTCTCATCGAGTCGCTGACAAACACGATTGACTGTGCCGGAACCAGCGAACATGTCTACCACCAGATCACCGGGCTTCGTGCTCATGAGGATCATCCGCTCGATTAGAGCCTCGGGGTGTTGTGTAGGATGCCACTTCCGCCGCTCATGGAATGTGCCGCAGACGCGAGGAAAATCCCACACGTCATCAGGGACACGGCCATTTGGGTTGGCTCGTCTGTCGTTGTACTTCATCTGCCGCCAGGATGGGACGCGGATTGCATTAGTGTTCCACTTCACACCTGGTTTGCTCACACGAAGGATCGGTCGATAACCATTGCCGCAGTCTGTTCTACGATGCTGACCGAACGTGAATCGCCAGATGAACATGCGGATGTCACGATTATCGCGGCAGGCAAATCTATGGATGTAACTGGTCCATTTGTAGAAATGACTGAACCAAAAAACATCACTTGTAAAAGTCCCTGCCTGAAAGACATCAAACATCCACGTCAGGTAAGCGTCTTCCGACTTCCACTTATCCGTGAACCCATTGTATTTCAATTTGAGATTGTCCGGCGGGTCAGCAAAGGTCATTCGAGCGTGTCCGATTTCGGACAACACTTTAAGTGAATCACCACAAATAATCTTATTCACTGCTCGTTCCGCGGGACCTTAATGGCGTATACCACGACCACTCAAACACAACAGGACCAACGGCAATCTGAAAAAACCGAAATTGAGAACTCCATCCGATGCCGATAATCCATCGAGCCCAACAGAAATCTATTTTTAATCTTTTCATGTTAGTGTATATCCTTTTACATCATCACCCTCTACACTACATTTGCCGATTCCCTGATCGGCAAGCTTGCGAATCATCTCATGTTGCTTCTGTACACTCTCGATGTCGTCCGATTCCCCAAGCTCAACCCACCAGTAATCGGAAATCATCTTGGCGATCATCGCCGTCAGACAATCTTCAGCTCGCTTCGTGGGACTGCGGCCGGTGGTGCGGCCGTAAGGCAGGCGACCAGGATCATGGAAACCGCCCGCAGACAGCACATTTGAAAAGCGGATCAGTCGTTCTCTACCACTGCCGTGAACATGCTCACGTAGATCAATCAGGGTCTTGCGAATGGCTTTGCGAAGGTCGGTCTTGCAAGTGTGTTGATCCGGGTCAGGGAATTCAACCCGTTTCTTTCGTGGCGCTCTTGGGGGTTTGCTCACCCCAGCACCATGATTCTCACATCGACGAATCGTCGAACAAAAACGCAGTCAGGTGGTGTCCATGTTTGCGTAGGGTCCCCCGCCAGAATAACACAACGAGGCGTAATCAGATATAGATTTCCCGCCGATTCTTCTTCATGCGACCCAATAAAGGCTGTTCGTTCAGAAGAAAAATTGTCGCCGGTTAAGTCTGAAATGCGATACATTACATGTTTGAGCCTTTTAAAGCTGACATAATTCATCGTTTTCTCCCCATCAATTATTCGCCGCAATTCTGTGTTAAGCTGAATAGTGGCACGATCTTTCTTCAACTTCAGCAAAACTAACTGTTCATTTGAGAAACCCATCATTCCTTTTCCCGATTATCCTCAGCGAGAACAGCCTGAAGATATTGACTCAAGAAGATCAAATGCCTGTGCTGTAGTCTTTCAATCGGCATTCCGCAATAGCAACACATGCATGTCTTGTCGTCATCAAAAACCAGACCGTAATAGTGACGAATGAGGGCAAGCAAATCGTCATGGTGCATGTAATCTTCGGGGAACATCATATCGGGGTCGATACCGTAAGTTTGCAGTCGTGCCCTGAGCTGGGTACCAGCAATATAGTTTACCGTTATCATTTCGCAGTTGCGAAAACGTTCCTTATGGCACGGAGTCTCAATCTTGGGAATTCTAATAACGAACTCTTCATACAATGGATTCATCGCTTCCTCCTTTTTCGATTGTCCTCGGCAAGTACGGCCTGAAGATACTGACTCAGGTAAACCAAACATCTGCGGTTCAGCTTTTCAATCGGCGTGTCCCCATAAGCACAATACGCAGGTGATTCATCCATACTGAAATATAGACCGTAGTAATAACGGATGAGATGAATTATGTTGTCACGGCACATGTAATCCTCAGGGAAGACTATATCGGGGTCGATACCGAAACGCCGCAATTTTGCTTTGAGTCGAGCAGCAGTAAACCTTTCCATTGACAGGGCCAATCGCTCAATAGGTCCTGAGTACCCGTCATATTGTTGATCGGGATATAGTTGTTCATTCGTGAATGGTAGATTCATCACTTTCTCCTCTTGAATTTTGAATCGTGGTACGGTTCTCCTTTGCCGCATCGCATCGGTTCAAAGTATGGTATCCCGTCGATGACTACTGCGGCAGATAAGAACGGTCGAATAGGATTGTCTGTGGAATAGGCGAAGTTGAATTTCTCCTCATCGATCCCACATCCGCAATCAAGACCGAACTTGCGTTCACGTTTGTTGCTTGACCACTTAATCCCGGCACGGGTATGGCAATGGCCGATCACAACAGACCGGTGCATCTTACTGTTCATCAGATTCCACGCCGGGTGAATGCCCCGGCATCCGGTTCCGTGAAGAAACACAACGTCATCTTCTTCGAATCGGCGTTCCCAGACCCATGATTTAGCGGGCCAGATTTCGTTGTACGGCCGGAGCATGAAATCTGGTATGCTCACTGTTCTCGCGAGTCTCGTCGGGCGCTCATCGTGGTTTCCAATACACACATCTGCCGCTGGAAACGCTTCACTCCACCGTCGTACTTCTTGTTTTGCCAGCTCGTATTCATCCTTCGGCCCTGGTAAATCTGGGTGCTTCGCCCAGAAACTGATAGCGTGCCAGTCCACAACATCACCGAGGAATCGAACTTTGTCACAGTCCCATTGTTCATACAAATCGCAACAGAATTGAAGAAACCCTGTCCGGCAAGCGGGCAGATGTAGGTCAGGTATTACAAGTGTTCTTGCCACTTAGGACTATCTCCGAAAGAATGAGTTCCAAGACCGAACTGAGATTGAAAGCGGGCCACGTCAGCACATCAAAAAGGGAGTTCCAGGGTTGTGGAATCAATATGGCTGTTCCTCCAGCATCCTGCCAGCGATCCACATTCTTTTGACAATCATCAATGAGAAACGAGTCGGGCACACCGGCTAGAATTTCCTTTGGTGACGAACAAATGATCGTCTGTCGTTCGTATTCCGGCAGATGTTTCTTGATCCACGCCATCTTTCCCGAGGCCGATTCAATATGTGGCATCAGCGAAGTCAGCAACGTGATCTGTTCTTTGCCGAAATGTTGCAACAAAACACGAAGAATGTCCCGACCGAAGTGAGTCCATCGCAAGTTCTGCCAGAATGTGAAATCGCAATGAGCACTGAGCTGCTCAAAGGTCAAACCCAGTTCATCATGAAAGTGCCACCCATCCGGTCCGTGTTTGTAAGGCCAGTGCGAAGGGTCGTAATCGATACCCAACGCTTGATGAATTCCGTCCATGAAGTCACACAAGACTCCATCAACGTCAAGAAAACATCGTTGCACTATACAGGTTCCTCCGTAAACGGTATTTCCGCGTTTGGGTATCGATCAATGATCTCGGCCGCTTTCCGATTCAGTTCAGCTAAGTCTATCTCATTGCAAATCGGGCGATCATCAATCCAGTTGCCCTTCAGCATTGAATCACGGAGCACGAGTAAACCGGTGATAGCCTTCGTGATATGCGAGAGCCCACTATCGGGGTCAATGTCCTGCCCTTCCCACCACGGCATCAAATGTCTGGCAATCACTGCATCGTAATAGACCGACGCTCGCGCACCCACAACTCGGTAGTTGTGCCGCCCGTACTTACGGGCACCTTCAAGCATACCGAGTCCGGCTTCGAGAATCGGGCCACATGGTACGGTAGACAACGGGACTTTCCGAATGCCGACAGCGTCTTTTGGGTTGCTCGTTTTTAGCTTCAGTGCAATCCTCCTCTAATGTGATAATCCGCATGGCAATTATTGAATTCTTGAATCGCATTACGAGCCTCTTCACGAGTGTTGAATCCGATATTGTGTATTGAGAATTCACCATGTTCAAGCCATATATCTGGCGGCCCAAGCTGTTCACCCGGCATATCGAATTCGTTGTTCTCTGACACACGAACAATCTCGACCTGCCATCGTCCGTTTTCTCGGAATGTCTTAACGTAAATGTACTTCATCATTTCCCCCAATCAAACGCTGACAAGATTTGACCACTGCGCATGATCTTACCGTGTTGCAAGAGTTGATTGAATCGGCGTTCAAATTCATCAAATGTGATACGACCTTCAGCCAGGAGCCAACGGATGTTTTCCTCCTCCGGGCTGATCTGTTTCGGACGCCGAGCATCACCCTTGCTCATTAGAACTGCCTCAGAGTTTGGTGGTCGTCTCGCAGAGGATCGTACTGGTGCATAACAACCTCCGGGAATTGAAAGAGATGAGGCCACTTGTCTTTGAGCCCATTAAGAAACTGACTGATGGCTGGTTGCTCAACACCAAGTTCGTCTGCTATTTGTCCTTGAGTCATTCCATTAACCCAGTTGATATAACAGACAACCTGACGCTTGGTAACACCGCGATTTCGCATGTGTGACAACAAGAGCGTTCTGATCCTTTCTCGCTCTCGTTGTTCATCTTCTGTCGTCACCAATTTCTCGTGTTTGCCAGACGTGAAAAACGCCAGGTCAACAAAATCTTCGAAAGTCTTTTTGAGCATGTTAATCGCCTCCAATAAAGGGCTGGAATATAAGTTCAAACCCCGGATTTTATGAGGAATGTGAAAGAAAAAAGTGAAAAAGTGGCGTGAAAAGCTACGGGTTGTAACGATTGCGCCGCCTGCGCTCAATAACCCTACCGATTTTACCTGGCATGCCTTGCGTCTTGTCGAAATATCCTTCTATGATTCCGTGCCAGAGCAAATCACCGCCGGCTTGGAGTTTGCGTTGAGTCCAAGCCGGACGGAAAACGCTGAGTTCAGTGTGTTCTATCATATCTTCCCCATTTTCTTCTGAACGTTGTAAGTAGCTTGCACCTTCTGGTACACCAGCTTTGCGACCTTGAGAGCCTGCTCCAGACCATGACGCGCGATCAAGGAATCACGCTGTGTTTCAGCCATAGCCGCAATCTTGGGCATAGACAAACGTATACCTTTATTGGTCTGAGCTTTGAACGGTTTCCGAACACGTCTAGCCATGCTTCAATGCCTCCGCTCGTTTACGACGTAATCGCTCCATCAACGGTGGTCGTAACCCCGGTCCCGCGAAAGTCTTCACATACAGGCGCATCGCCTCCCAGAATCTGGGAAGCCGTGGATTCATGCCAACGTCAATCAAATTGACGATGTGACAATCAAAGTCAACGAAGTTCAACATGAAGTGTCCTCCATATATATGATTGTGTTCGTGTACTTCTTCATAGACCCATCTCCTTACTCAACTTAAAAACGTCAATTCGTGGTTGCTTTCCTACTTCACGCTCTTGTTTGCCCTGCCAGAGATAGTGACAGATCGGACAGTCCGATCTGGGTCGTCGCTTGACTTGATACCTTGGGTGACGTGGGCATCCCGTTACAGGATCAACAGCGCGTTTCGTTACGTGTTTCATACGACACCCCCTAAAAAATTTTCTTGACTTGATTCGAAACTGATGATACGATACCCTCGGAATGTGCCCGATAAAGTCGTGCATCTCGGGCTATCGGTCTGGGATAGGCTGGTGGTTTATTCTCAATTACTGTTTTGTAGCTGCCAAACAGCCGGGACGCGAGATTTTTTCGGGCGAAAAACGATTTGCGTTTTACCAAATTATCACTATTCTTTACGTGAGGAGAAGAAAAATGAATCACTCTGAGGTAGTAATTCGTCAGTGGCTACAGTACATCCGACTCCACCGTTCAGAGGCAACCACGGAATTGTACTGTAAGGTGATGCGCAGATTCCGACCGTTCATGCCACCATACTTCGAAGAACTGAGCTGGCGACAAGTTGATGACTGGAAGGACCAGCTTGTCACTACGGGCGTGAAAACCAATTCAGTCAACACATATATTAATGTATTGAAAAGCCTGTGTCACTGGGTGAGCAGACAATACGATCTGGACAACCCCATGCGGAAAGTGGACTACCTACCGAAAGCAGAAATCTCGCGACGGATACTCTCACATGAAGAAGTACAGCTCCTTTTGCGAGCGGCCAGAGGAACGGAGTGGGAAGCTATCTATTTCCTGGCGCGTACCGGCGCGCGAACCAGGGAATTTTGCTGCATCGCTTGGAAGGATTTCACACCCGACTACCGACATGTCGTGGTGCGAGGAAAAACCAAGCGAGGACAACAAGATCGATTTCGCTCGGTTCCGATAAGCTGGGGCCTACGAGAAATGCTACTCAAACACAAAGGAGAAGACCCGATCCCGTTTGTTGCCGCTTACAACAAGCATCGACGGCATCTCTCACACATGCTGGAGGCCGTGTCTCGCCGGGCGAGGATCGACCCCGTCGCCACACCACACAGTCTGCGGCACTACTTCACGACGCGCATGGTCGAGAAGGGAGAATCCCTCAAGAAGATTGCTGAGATTCTGGGCCATGCCAGCACCAGGACGACGGAAACGGTGTACGTACACCTTACCCGCCCGAGTGTAACGGGAGCGACCGACTGCCTTGATGAAGATGATTGAGAAAAAGGATCGGCCCGCTGGTAAGCTCTAGGGGTGAGTCCGATACTGTGCAGTATCGGCACTCGAAACCCAGCGGGCCGATCATAGTATAGCAAATGATGCCGGGCGTGTCAATCCTGATCCCCAATAAAATCCAAAAACATGATCCAGGCAATAACGGCGATGACGACGCACAGCAACAAGGCCCCTCCCCTTACCCCGGCCATGTAGCCCAGAACCAACATCGCCAAGGGCGGGGCTGAATGAACACCAATGAAAAAGAGAATAGCTTTCAACATACTCACTTCCTCGACTGACTCAATCCGCGACTTTAGGCCAATGTTCTTTCCATCGGTCTTTTTCTTCCCCAACCACGGCAATAGCTCCATCAAATTCAACGACTTTCGGCTGCTTGTAATACCATCTGGCAGCTTCGAGATCGGTACGAAATCGATTGCACCGATCACAGGCAATCACCTGTTGCCAGTCGTTTGAATTCCGAGTCGGCTTGAACACCGCCCCCCGATTCCGACACTTCGCACACGGTCGCTTCATCGCGTGGCCTCTGTTGCGATCTTCTTCAGATCAATATCGACAGCAGCATAGGCAGCGTCAACAGCAGCGTCGGCAGCCGAGACAGCGTCGGCGTCGACAACAGCACGGGCAGCGTAGCCGGCAGCGTCAGCAGCGTTGGCAGCAGCGTTGGCAGCCGAGACAGCGTCGGCGTCGACAACAGCACGGGCAGCGTAGCCGGCAGCGTCAGCAGCGTTGGTAGTGCGATCCTCTCCACTCAGCCATCGGTCTGCCCATGTGTTCCATTCTCTGTCTTTGTATACGGCCTTGGCACACAGAATGGCAAATGTCACACACATTTCTATTGTTATTCTGGGCACGTCGATTTCCCTCACCAATCGCACTCGCCTGGAACCGCCCTTCAACTGTCCGTCTGTTTTTGTGTCCCCAGTAACCTCAACTTCCCACAACCTTGGATTATCAAGACAGGCGTGAACCGGATTCAGCAAAACAGCTAGTAATGGGTCGTCATACCAGTGAATGTACGCATCCGAACATAAGTCCTGTTCCAGGTCACCTGTAGCTTCAACCCACTCCCCCACGACCCACCGTGTTTCGTTTCTTTCCCCAGGACGTGTTTTCATGTCCTGCGTTGTCAGTTTGTAGCGTTTCATCTCAACCCTCCAACATATGTTCATTCTCCGCTTTTACTGTAATAAGCCAATCTCCATCTGGATACGGAGTACAGACAAACCACTGTGAATTTTCAATGAGTGCTTCTGCAACAGCATCGACAACAAACCAACTGACCCGTTTCTCACATACTGGAAATGGATAAGTCATATTACCCCCCAAAGTTTTAACGTGGTGGTTTGTGGTTTTTCCAGTAGTCTCTATGGCAGGCTACCAGGAACGTACCACGGCTGAACCTCGGACTGAAATACTCACACGCATCCGCGACGGCTGCGCAGCACACTTGCCATGTTTCGTGGCGTTCATCCAGAATCATTGACTCATCGAGCGCACCGTCTTGTCGTGGTTCCTGCATCGCCAGCTTGTATGCCAGCTTTCGAAAATGTTTCTTCGTCATGTCACCCCCCAAATAACGCATTGAATCGACGACGCCCATCCCTGATTTCCAGGCCCCTCCGTAGTTCCCAGCGCTTCACTCGACACGACGGTTTCCGCAGCGCGTAGGATCGCATTTGTTGAATTGCCGCTCCCTCCCTTTCCGCTTGTGAGTCTAGACAATTCATAGCAACACTCTCTTTCTGCTATGTAACTCCATCCGGTATGAATTACGGTCCATCTGGTGGTACATTCCCTGTCTCTCACCAGATACAGGAACGGCCGTTCGCATGGGACCGTGACATCACGGTCCACAGCGGAAGGTCGTTAGCTGACGACGCCTCGCAAGGCACCGGGCCGGGGATCGTTTATGCCTTCACGATTGTGAGTTTGTCCGCTCCCGCCTGACCATGAGACAGCACATTGCACGCGGGTATACCATCATACTTGCTCGGGGCGTTGTAGTACTCATCCACGTATGATTGGGCCGCCTCGCGAGTCACAAACTCGCGAATGTCGTCGGTGCCCTCTACGCGGGCGAAATGGTCAGGCGGGGCGTTGCACGTACCCTGATAGTAGCAAGGCTCATGCCACACGCGGCAGGGGCCGTTGTAATCCTCGTCGGCAGTTTCCAACACGTCAAGACCCGAGAAGCCCAAAACGGCCAACCACTCCGCCTCTTCCGCGTCGCCGCACGCCATAGCGTGCCACCACTCTCGCATGTGAGCCAGCATTGGTTCAGCCGACACTTGCACGCCGACGATGTCGCCCTGTTCCACATCAATATAAAGGTTGAGGCCGTCTGTCAGAGCATACCTATAGCAAGTTTCAATGCCGTTGTCCAAGGCCTCATCCGCCTGATCCCGCCAGTCGTCGCCAGACAAATCCGGCAACGACGGAATATAGCCATCCGCCTCAACCACATACGTCTGATCGGCGATGATGATATTGCGTTCCATGTTACACGTCCTTTCTGCCCCGATCGGGGATCGTTAGTCGTCGGCTTACAGTGAAGGGCTGGTCAGATCATTTTCCCATTCTGATAAAACTCCCACTCATTCGCCTCGGCGTGCTCTTTGAAGAACTCGAAGGTCATTTCGTACTCGTAGTCTTCCTGGCAGGCATTTACCCAGGACCAGAGGCATTCGTTCAGCAGGTCCTCCAAGGTTCGACCATCCGGTTCCTTGATAAACTTGCGAATCGGGTCCAGCAAGTTTTCGTCCATACAATATCCAGTGAACGGGCAGCAGGACGGTTCGATGATCGCCTTGCTATGTTTGGACTTGTACGAGTAAGGCTTCAGATTGGTGACGATATGGATGTACTTGCCCTTGTACAGCCATTCCTCAAAGTTGTTAATTAGCCATGTCCGCAATCGCAGGCCGGTCAAGTCCCAAACGTCGTCATCATATGCACTGAATTCTATCACTGATGTTATGTCCGTTCTGTAACCATACGACCAGTTCTTTGCCTTGACCGGGAACACCTTGCAAAATTCTTCCAAGGATTCCCGATTCTCTTCCCTCCATGCCGGAATATCCCAGCCAAAACGTTCCAGATATTCCTCATGGGCCTTGTCTTGAGCTTCTTCTGTAAGCTCGTGGAGCTTACAGATCACAATGTGTTCAACTCTCATCATCATTCTCCAACAGTTCATATTGTAACTGATCCGCGTCTGAGGGCAAGTCACGCCTCCTGAACGTGCATATTAGGGGGTGGCGTGGTACCCCACCGATCACGATTCGCCTGAGCGGCATCGATTGACATATCGCCTTTGAGACAATCCCAACCAGTATGACCGATGCGATTCTTTGGGCCGTCCATGAAAAAACCCAACATAGACGCAATAGGGTCCAAGGCTCGCTTTGCTTCCCGCAAAATCCGACGCCCATTGTTACCGGAGAATGAATCACAAAGGGCCTTGATACCGTATGTATGCAGTACCTCGACTTTCATCAATTCCGTCAGTTCCACATCTTCCGAGAGGCCGCAACATTCAAGTGCGTGTGTTAGATTCTCCGGTCCCGCTTCATCGGGCGACACTGCCGAAATTTCCGCAATGTACCTCGGGTATCCCTCATTGTCACAGCCACAGGCTTCATCCATGTTGATAAATTCGACCACGAGCCAATAGTCAAATTCTCCATTGCTCAGTTTGGGTAACACCCACTTGCCTCCATAAGCGAGCCAATTTACATCTCCGGTCAAAAATTGTGTTTTCATCTCAACCCTCCACAATGAGTTCTCCAGTCTCGATTGAATAGATCGGATATGGACACGGATTGTCTTCATCAAACCAGTCATATCCGAGACAGTATGTCTTCGGTCCGGCCCGGTCCGGCTGATCCAGATTTCCGGCCCCTGGCACACACGGTGAACAGAATTCAGCATAGGTGAAATACGGCGACCTAGTGACCATAAGGTCTGAATCCAGACACGTTGTCACCGTGTAATCGGCATTATCAACATACATGCCGATTGCTTCACCGAACGCCGATTCACCACCGAAAATACGCTCACAAGAGATGCAAACGTACTCATCACATTCATACGGTTCTGACATAAAGCCTTCGAGAGTATCTTCATCATACTCACTGATTTCGATAACTTCTCCGCCACAATATGGACACGTCGGCGGTCCGTAGTCATACTCCATGTCTTGCAACGCCCATGAACCCACACTGTGTTGGGAAATCACACCGTACCGAATACCCGTTTCGGAATCGATGTTCGTTTTCCCCATACCATAGTCAATCCCCATAGGGACCCTCCTCTCTGCGAGCGCACCGCCCGCTCACGATAAATCATCTGCAAACAGCATCAGCAGTGCCACGAGGACGCCTACCACCACTATGCAATCTAGCATGTCACTTACCTTTCTCCTATTAGAGAGGCCATCTCCCCCGCTTCAGGTTATGGATTTTCAGCCTATAGAGCGCCCTACTCGCACGTTCCACGCGATAGGCGCGCTCACGCTTGTCCCTGGCAGCGGACACATAGCGAATCATCCGCCGTCGCACATCTTCAGTTTTCATGCACTCCACCTGCCTTTCTCCCGCTAACAACGCAGCAGGGGATGAGGCTGTCGGGCGACAGCCCGCACCCGTACCGCGTCAGCTGTAGTACGCCTCGGCGCATTCTATACTACAGCACTTCTGAAACTTATTTTCCGGCTTGAATTCCTGCCCGCACCACGCACACTGGCGGACAGCACCTCGCCACGCGTTCGGGCACTCAAATTCATGGCACAACACGCCATTTATCACGAGTGCATCACACTGGTCACACAGCATATCACCCTCTACTCAGGATCGGCTTCAATTCGCATCCCGCACGCGGGACACACGACGGACGGAAAATCCGCTGGAGGACATACCTGGTCGATGAACGTCGCATCAAACCCCACAACAAATCCACACGAACACCTATAGACCTCCAGTGAATACTCTTCCGTCTCAACATCGTTGAGACGCTGCTGCATACATCACCCCTTAAAGACCCGCCACGTACACCGGGCGAGCAATCCCCAGAACCGCCACTGTCGCCTCCGTTGCTGGGCGGCCCACGCAATTTGCATACACTCTCCAAAGCGCATACACTCAAGACACGAACTTTCACACATCGTCGCACTCCAAAGCTACAGCACTCCCGATAACGACGTTCGGCCAGGGCCGAAGGAGAACCTGGGCATACGCATGGCACCGTTTGCACGTTGCCGCAAAGGCCGCACGCGGGTATCGCGAATCAGTGCGAAACCGCGTCATGATATGCCCACGCCGTTGACAGGCTGCTTGCGCTTCACGCTTCAGCCGTCTCTCACGCGTCATCTGATCTACTCCAGGGCATGTTCCGGGTCTCTCGTGCGGAAGGAATGCCTACACTCCACGCACACTACAGTCCGCGCTCGCGGAAAACACGTCTCGTGGTTACACTCGCCACACACAGGGCAAGTCCAATCGTAGCCACTCGCGATAAGCATTGCATATCGCAAATGGCGGTGATACCGTTCACCTTTTTCGAAAATCATATCACCTGCCTTTCTCCCATCACCGGTGCAGGAGCGGTGGCCGTCACACGACGGCCATCGGTCGCACACCCGCAATCAACACAAGGCCAGGTACGCGAGCATGGCTAACCAGATCAATTCCCAGAATGATTGCATGATGTTCTCCCTAGAGCTTAACCACAATGCAGGGGATGGAGGCCACACGTGGCCTCTCACCCGCACACCGTGTGCTAAAGCACGTCCCCCACAGAATCACAATACTCCTTGGCCGAACCAGCACACCCGCGAGCCTTGAAGTCACAGTAGGCAGCCAGACGGAACGAACGATTCGCGCCCTCCTTATTGCCTGCCTTCTCGGCTTCAATGGCTTTCGCGAGATGCTCTTCACGCTTCGTTTCGAAGTCCATAGAGCCTCCACACAAAAGCGTTATTAGATTGTCCCTGCACGGCGCAGGGGACAGGCCCCCGTAGGGGCCGTACCCGCACACCGTGCCTAAGCGGCAGTGTAGTCGGGGTTCTTACACCCGATCTGCACCATCGCCCGCAGAGGCTGGTCATTGTGTCTGACGCCAAGATCAGTCCATGGTGCCAGGAAGTAATGAAGCATCTTCCCGGTGGAGGACGGCGTTCCCTTTTCTGCCAGATCGACCGTGATAGTGAGCTTAGTGCCTTTGATCGTTACGTGCATGGTGATTCTCCCGTAAATGGAGCAACAACGTATAGAATCGGCACTATGCCGACGCTTGCGGTGTGAGAGAGGATATGCAACGGGGGCCACCCTGATGGGCAGCCCCCTATGTTCCGTCAATCCGCTCGGAAGGCCCGAACGTATGACGCTTGGAGTTTTGGCGTGCTGTTCGACCGTCCCCGCACCATACGGCCCCGCGACTGCCGATTCACGGACAGCGCTAACCAAGCGCCTGTCCCGGATGGCTTCTTCGGTGCCCAGGGTATGGTCGATGTGATGTGGCTTCCCGCCCGTCGTGGGCGTATACTCTCCAGTCTCTGGAGCGCGAATCCTTCGCGGGAAGCGGTCACATCGTGCGGGGTAGTCTCGGCACGCCGCAGACGCCTTCGGCGTTCGCTAGCCATAGACATACCCTCCCCGTATGCTGCCGGATACCGGGCCACATTCAAGGGCACACAGACGCATCCGACTTTCTTTGTGGCGGGGAATCGGTTCCCCTAGAGCTTGTTTCTCCTAGAGCTTGTTGCCGCTTGGCGGGAGCTTTGCGGCGTGCCGATCCTGGCGGATGTTACCGTCGGCCATCCTGCCGACACGTATAGCATACATCATGCAAAGCCGTTTGCCAAACCAAAAGTGCAAGAAAGATGCTAAGTGCTTGCTATGCAAGGGTTTACGTAAGGATTTTTTGTGCGTTGCGGGCTTGTGGCGTGCGGGCGGCTGCGTGTGCCTACAGACGGCCTCTAGATGGCCTCAGGATGCCTCAGAATGGACAATCGGTACTGTCGGTGGGTGAAGGCCGTCCTACGGCCTCTGGCCGTCTCGGCAAGATTAGTCCAGGGCGGTAGTCCAATCTAAGTGCTTTACTGGCAAGGACTTACGTTCAAAAACGGCCTTTACATGCGCCGAAATGCGGTTTTGATATAAGTCTTTGTGTGGTAAGGGATTAGCTCAATGTCTAGTCCAGAGCAAAAACCTAATGGACTAGATGTAAATGCTTGTGTGGCAAGTATTTATGTTTGATTTCCTTGCGCAACAGTCCGTGACATGGCACCCTAAAACTTTCTATAGTCGCAATATGCATAAGGCGTCCGTTATGATTATTACTGGACCCATTATGTCCTCTTTATGCCCTATATCTGCTTCTTCTTTTTTCTTCTTCTAAAATGATGGACTAGATGGACTAATAGGGTATAAGTACTTATGGAGGCAGGGGTTACGTTAGTCCGAGATCGTGACAGTCACGGACTAATTGTGGACTAGACCGGACTTGCGGCCGCGCGGAGGCGGAAGTACGAAAAATTTCGTAGTATTTTGGACTTATTTTGTCCACAATATCACATACAAGCTGCGCGTTTAAAAGTTGTCAAACACCGATAATCGTTATAACCCGTGTCGCCGGTTTTTGTGGATTGTGACGATTATTGATGTTAGGCAACTTTTAAACACACAGCGACCGACGACGGCCTTGATCCCGCCGATGGTCTTTGTGGGTCGCCATTGTCGACAATATCACGGGCGTCGATGACGGCTTCGATCCGGCCGATGGTCTCGGGGCGTGCTGCCGATGCCGCTGATGCAGGCGGGCGTGCATGCGGGCGTGCGCGTGCGCGCGTGCCACCGACGCGCATGAAAAAAGCCAGTCGATAGCGACTGGCCAGGCGATTCGGGCGTCGGAAGATGGGCTACTTGAGTACCCAACCTATGCAGACCCATCCGATTTGCAAGACGCCCTGACGCCATGTACGTGCTGGGTGGTAATAGATTGCGGGGCGACGGCGGAACCATACTTGATTGATTCTCATAGGCCTCTCCTTTAATGGTGTGCGTGTGTGTATAGTATACACGATGTCGGCTCGCGTGCCAAACGATTAATCGGCGGCCGATGCGTGCGCGCGTGCGTGCGCGTGCGCGCGTGCGTGCGCGTGCGCGCGTGCGCGCGTGCGTGCGCGTATCCTCCTATGTTGCCGGCGGCTTCATCGGCCGCCGATCAAGGCCGACGAGCGCGTCCTAGAATGGGGGTTATGTTTCATTCGACTTATCGGACGCGACTTTTGCGGGTTATGACGATTGCGCGCGTGCCTATTATCGGACGCGCGGACGGGTGTTTGTTATCGGACGGAGGGGGCGGGGGGACCTGGGGTGGCACCTTGTCTGCCGACCGGTGGGCGAGCGGGTCCCCCATATTAGCGCTCCAACTCATACCAAATTTACAACCCCTACAATCCGCAGACATTTCTCTTACATTTGTAAGAAAAACTTTGGCGCAACCGCCAAAATCCGAGGTTTGAACTTATATCTCAGCCCTTATTGGGGAGGTATCACTTATGTTGATTCTCGGGATCGCGTGGGTCCTGTACGACGTTTTGCCTGCGTACAGACCAATTCGACAGGCTTCAGCGGCGGAAATTTCGTACTACACATTTCCCGAGGAAGCCAGAGATATGTCGTTTGAGGAGTTCGAGCGAGAACTTGCTGCGGTGACAAAGAGCGGGAACGCATTTTCCGAAGCGAAGCAGCTCATGTTGGACCGTCAGCTCAACTACTACAAGTGGAGACGCGATGGCGTGCCAGAAGAACAACGAAAACAGGAGTACATAGATGGCCATTGTTGATAATGCCGATAGAAGAGTAGGTCCTCATCCTCACATGTGTGCGCCGGTCAAGGGAAGCGGTGTGACGCTAACCGACGCCGCTACAGGCGGGGATCACACCACCACGGTCGTTGCGGGCGCGACGTATGCGTTCACGGCCAACCTGGGTGGTCAGGATGACGACACGTTCCATTTCGGACTGGCCGATATTACGGCGGCGGCGAATATCGAATGGGTATGCTGTCCGGGTGAGACGATCACCATACAAATCCCTTTCGGCTACACGAGCCTGCACTATCAGTCTCTGGCAAACGGAGGTAAGGGTTGGCTGCGCAGGCTCAAGTCAGGCGCATGATCGAGCTATCAGCGAAGCAGGTAATTGAATATGCGGTGCCGCTGATTTACCAAACGATGGGGGAGCAGTTAGGTGAGCGAGCAGAGGCAGAATGGGAGGGTGCCACCGGTGATGAGACTGGGGTATACGCGCGATTCGACGCTCACGGATTGGTGGCAATCGGAGGTATCGGAGCTGAAATATCGAAACGGAAGGTTTGGCTCGGATACCTGGCGGTACGATCCGATCGGCGCGGACGTGGAATCGGAGGATTGCTTCTTTCTTACGTTGAAGACATCGCTCGATCCCGTGGATACCGGGAAATCTTCGTGGAAACATACGCTCATCCGATTTTTACAGCAGCGTGCAAGCTCTATGAGAAGGCGGGCTATCAGCGTGTGGGAGAGCTGGCGGAGTATCTGGACGACGGGTCGGATGTGATTTTTTACCGCAAACAACTACAATAAGAGGGTGTGAGCATGGCGGAAAAGAACTTTGCAATCAACGAAGCGATTCAGGTGACATACCAAACGGACGGGGCGAAGTCCGGCGAGACGGTCACGATGGAGATTTTTGACGAGACCGGGGCGAAGGACATAACGAATTTCCCGGATGTCACGATGACGGAGATCGATACGAGCGGCCGATACAGCGGTTCATTTACCCCGGATGCGCAAGGCGAGTGGGTCGTGATGGTCAGTTATGGCACGGGCAAGGGCAAGGTGGTCAAGCAGTACAGTGTGGGTGGGTATAACCTCGACGACATCGGCCAGACGGTGGACGCGATTGATGCCAAGGTCACGGACAGCCCCCCTATGATTGGCTGATGCGCTTGCCGGGCATGGTGAGGTATATCAAACATGACTAAAGAACTCATGCAGCTCGGGGAGAAGAACCGGGCCGGTCGAGTGCTCAGCGAATACCTACGCGGAATTGCCAGCGAGAAGACCGAGCTGATCCGTGACCCTGATTCGGGCAAGACGAAAATCGTCTCAAAAGGCGAGGCCCTGGCTCGGGCGATTTGGGAAAAGGCAATGGGTCTGGAGTGGGACGAGCAGGATGGAAAGTATTATTGCCAGGGCATCAACCTCTCCTGGGTCAAGCTTCTCCTGGAGAGAGTGGAGGGCAAGCCCGGCGTGAACGCGGAGGAGATGGAGCAGCGGCAGAGTATAGCGGACCGATTGAGTGAGTCGAACAAAGAACGATTGAATGCGATAGCGGGAGATGAATGATGGTACCCAGGGATGCTGTTGTTACGATTGAGTGTACAAATTGTAGCAAGCACAAAATAGTGACTACTTACGAAGAGTTTCTTCGTACAGCGCCACGACACTACCAGTTTATTGATACTATTGCGTTACAATGTCCACATTGTTTGGCTATGGCGAATGTTACTGTAACTGGGGAGTGAAAGATGCACTACGAACCGTGTCCGTTTTGCGGAGCAAGTGAAGAAAGCATATCAAAGTGCGACATTGACGATCAGTATTATATGGAATGTTGTTCCTGTGCCGCAACAGGTCCGTGGTGCGAAACGAAAGAGGAAGCTGAGGAGGCATGGAACACGCGAAGGTAGTTGGCGGGCGTGACCTCATCCAGCACCCGCATCTTCCTGAGCCCTTCCCTTCTGATCGACAATTCTGGACGTGCCCGCATACGGGATTGCGGGTCCCTATGAGGAAACAAGAGAACCTCGAATACCGAGAAAAAGTCCTCAGAGAAGCGGAGCGCGATCCTGTATTGCAGGCCGATCTCCTGGCCGCGTGTCGCGAGAGCGGATTGTTTTGGATCAACACGTTTGGCTGGACCTATTGGCAATTCGAGATTGATTCCGCTACGGGCGGGATGCGACCGGCGAAGATCGCTCATCAGCCGATGATTACCTGGGAGTGTCAGGAAAGAGCGTGGGCGGATTTTGAATACGCCTTCGAGCACGGTGAGGACCTGTTGGTTTCGAAGTCGCGTGACATGGGAGCATCCTGGGAGTGTCTGTTTTTCGATCATCATAAATGGCTATTCCGGTCGGGTTGTCAGATACGTGAGATGTCACGTAAGGAGTTTTACGTTGACGGACCGACCTCGGATAGTTTGTTCTGGAAACACGATTACATCAATACGTGGCTGCCTGAATGGATGCGTCCTCCGGACGTGTTGGAGCGGGGGAGTAAGAATCGTACCAAGTTGCGCATTCACAATGAGTTGAACGGCTCGACCATTGCGGGAGAGACGACGGCCAAATATGCGATGTCCGGTGGCCGATGTCAGATATTGCTCCTCGATGAATTTTCCAAGGTGGAGAACGGCGAGGAGATTCGCACTGCCACGGCGGACGTGACGCCGTGTCGAATTGTCAATTCAACTCCAGCCGGAGCCGGGACAGCGTACTCTCGGTGGAAAAACTCCGGCCAAATCAAGGTCGTGCCGTTGATGTTCTGGGATCATCCCGAGAAAGGACGCGGCCGATTTGTCATCAAAGATGAGACAACCGGTAAGTTCTCGATTAGTTCCCCTTGGCTGGAACACGAGAAAATGCGGCGGACGGAGAAGGAGATCGCGCAGGAGTGTTACGCGCATGATCTGGAAACCGGTGACACCTTCTTTGACCTTGGGGAACTGGACAAGCACATCGTTTTGTTCGCTCGGGAGCCGATTTCGCGACACAGCATCAAACTGAAGGGCAAGATTCCAGATGAAGACATTCCAGGGATATTACGACGACGGGCACAACAGGCGTATGACAGACGACCGGCGAAGAACAACGGGCTCCTCGATGTCTGGGTCGAACTCATTGACGGGCGACCAGATCAATCGAAGACATATATGTTTGGAATTGACACCTCCACCGGACGTGGTGCTTCGGAATCGGTCGTATCTATAAAGTGCAAACAGACCGGTGAGAAGATCGCTCAGTGGGCCTCTCGATCTACACGCCCACATGAGTTCGCGCGCACGATCATTGCTTTAGCTCTCTGGGTCGGCGGGGCGAAACCGCACAGTCTGCCATATTTGAAGTGGGAGAAGAACGGTCCCGGTCTCGATCTCGGGGAGCTGCTGGTCAAGCAGTTCAAGTATCCGCACTATTACTGTTCTGAAACGCAGGGGACAGTGGCGGAGAAAAAGACCGACAAATACGGTTTTCATGTCTCACGAGACAGCAAAATGCTCCTGCTTCAGGCGTATGAGCGAGCTTTGAAACAGGGCAAGTTCATCAATCACGACCGCAGATCGATAGAGCAGGCGAAGTATTACATCTATTATCCTGGTGGTGGAATCGGACCGGCCGAACTCCAAGATGCCAAGCAAGCGGAAATGCTTCTGCACGGGGACCGTGTGATGGCGGATGCTCTGACCGTAGACAGCAAGGACGTGGGAGAGCCCAAACGCGGCAAACCACAGGCTCCGGGGAAAAGTTGGGGTTACAGGTTTGAGGCGTGGAAGCGGAGTCACCGAAAAACGAGTTCCTGGAGGAAGAAGTTCAGCTTCGTGTGAGGAGGAAGATGACAGAGTTGACAGCGACAACGCTCAGCCAGGCCGTAAAGGAAGGGTTCGAGCGAATGAAGCGGTTTCGACGGGCCAGGGCTCTGTTTATTAAGGATTATTGCGGGCATTATTTCAAAGCCGAACAGGGACTTACAGGAGAAATGCCGATCAATTTGGTCTTTCTCGCCATCCATGCACTTGTACCCGCGCTAATTCAGCGGGAAGGGCTTAACAAGGTCACAACTGATTTCCTAGGGAACAAGGAAACAGCGGAACTTCTTGGTCTGGCTCTAAATCGACTCCAGAAACAGCTCAAAATGAAGCAGATCATGCGAGCAGCGCTCGTGGATACAATACTCGGTGGGTTTTTTATCGCCAAAACGAGTATTGCGGCGTCCGGTTTGCTGATTCCAATCGGCGACGATGAAGATGTCGATCCTGGCATGGTCTATACCGACGTTGTAAGTATGGATGACTTCACGTTTGATCCCACGGCGTTGGCTTTTGATAAGGCCAATTTCATGGGACATCGTTTGCGAGTCCCGAGGCAGCAATTAGTTGAACTCGGCATGAAACAAGAGATTGTGGATCGATTACCGTCTGCTTCTCAGCATCCGATGGAGAAGGATTGGGCGCAATCGATGACACAAGATTCCAAACAGGCCAAACGAATGTTTGACCTTCAGGATTATGTGTATGTCGTGGAGGTTTGTGTCCCGGAAGCGGAGGCCGTGGCATATATCCCTGACCCGCAGCAATTAACGCTGGATGACTTCTTGCTCATTAAGGACTACTATGGTCCTGCTGAGGGACCGTACACGATTGGCTCGTTGACACAGCCGGTTCCTGACAATCCGTTCCCCATTGCTCCGGTCGGCGTGTATCGCGACTTGAACGACATGGCCAATGAGATTTTCAAGAAGTTCATGGGCCAGTCAGAGCGCCAGAAAGACGTTTTGCTCTATCGGCCGGAATTGGCAGATGTGGCCGAAGCGATCCGCACGGCGGAAGACGGTGCCTCGATTGCGTGTAACGACCCAAACGGGGTAAATGTCGCGTCATTCGGTGGACAGAATCCTGATAACGAGCGAATGATTCAGGAGCTTCGAGGGTGGTTTAATTACATGGCCGGTAATCCCGATCAGATGATGGGAATTGCCACGAGCAACGCCGATACTGCCACGGAGTTCCAGGGCTTACAGGCAAATGCAAGTCTGCGCGTTGAGGACATGCGGACGATGATGGCGGAGTCATACGCCGACATCAGCAAAAAGCAGGCGTGGTTCATATTCTATGATCCGCTGATGTTCCAGCCTGGTCAACCCGGCATCCCATTGATCCGCCGCATAACAGGTGGCGAGGAGATTCAGGTTTACCTTACGCCTGAACAAATGCGGGGTGACTTCCTGGAATACAGTTTTGAGATCGTCAAGCGTTCGATGACGATTCTGGAACCGACGCTCCGCTCAAAGCGACTCCTGGATTATTACACGAACGTTGTGCCCGCTATGGTGCAGTCGGCAATGGTAATGATGCAGATGGGTATCGAGTTTGATCTACCTCGTGCTCTTATGCAGGCGGCAGAGGAACTGGGGATCGATGAGGTTGTTCAAGAGGTCTTTATCGACCCGAAATTTGCTCAGCGTATGGAGACGTTCATGATGTTCGGGCCGCAGAATCCGGGCAAAGGACAACTCGCGGGTGTGTTGCAGAACGGTGGATTCGCCGGTCAACGGCCGGTGGCGTCACCTGCAACGGAGCAAAATCAGATGCAACAGATGACGGCCGGAGAAGCACAGTCAGCGGCCGGGTTTGGAGGGCAGCAATTTGGCTAAACGAAGCCCTAACGCCAAGGCCAGGCCGCGCAGCCGCAGGGAAGAAGCCCTGGTCAACGCGAGTCTTCGCGAAACTTATCCGCAAATGTACACATCGGAGTGGATGAAGCGGTTCGAGAAAGGCGTCAAGGCAGAGATCAAGCAGCAGCGCAAGAAGAGGAAAAAGAAATCTGAATCTACTCTTGGCAAGGTGAAGAAAACCCGCAAGAAGCAACGAAGTGCTCTGCGGGGTGCCTTGACTGATGAAGAGATTCGATCGATTGGGGGGTGAAATACGCCTACGTATGTTTTTTGGTGCCCGGAATGCGGCCACCAGGATGAAGTTATGCGGTCGATGTCACAGTGTAGTGAGCCGCATGACTGTTTAGAGTGCGGTTGCGAGATGCAGCGCGATTATCACTCCGAACGTGCTAATGTTGGCGATAGAGAATATCATCGGCCGATAGTGAGTGACACATTGGCGATCAATCCGGAGCAGATACCGGAACACCGGAGAAAATTTCCCGATGTGAAAGTGTTGCCGGATGGACGACCGGTGTTTGACTCATTTCGCAAGCATGAAGACTACCTAAAGAAATCCGGGGTGGTGAAACACCCACAGCGAATACGACGCCGCGCAAAGCGCGTGAAGACAACATCGAAGGACAAGTGATCCTCGATCTTACCTCTTTAACCCATATTCGGGAGTAATTATGTCTGGATCAATCACGGGGGAAGATATGCGCACTGACGAAGGTGCGTATGAGAACAATGACGTTGAAAGCAAGATTGCACAGCATTTGGCAGAACTTGGTGGGGGACCTTCTACCCCGGAACCGGAAATCGATGACGAGCCTGAGATTGAAGACGACGACTCTACCCCGGACGAGAAACCGGCAGAGGATGACGATCTTCCCGAGCAGGACGATAACGATGATGAGGAACCGGCAGAAGAGGAAAAGCCCGCCATTCCTGAGCGGTTACTGAGGGCCGCTCACTATAACGGATGGACCCCGGAAGAGATTTCGGAGTTCTACGAAGCGAGCCCGACACAGGCGTTGAAGACGCTTGAGAAGATGCACAAGTCCATGAATGATTTGTCGCGTCAGTTTGCCCAAGCCGGACGGGTCCGGGTTCAGCAGCAGCAACGGCGACAGCCAGAAGTGCAGCCGGAAACCAAAGATTTCATCGACCTGAAAGCCTTGCGAGAGGCCGATCCGGAAAATGATTTGCTGCCGATTGTAGAGGGATTGAACGAGGCTCTGAAGGAGCTTCGTGGTGGTAGTAAGAAACCCGCCGATCCCGAACCAGCGAATCAGCAGATGGATTTGTCACTCGCTCAGCAGATTCTCACGTTCCTCGGTAGTGACCGAATGAAGACCTTTGAGGATTTCTATGGTTCGGCCTTCACCGAGGAAGGAATGCCTGATTTTGAGGGGCGTAATATGACGCCCGGTCAGGCGGCGAATCGCAGGGCTTTGATTGATGAGGCGGATGCGCTTTGGCTGGGGTCGGAAATGCACGGACGTGAGTTGAGTGTGGCGGAGGCGCTGGAGAAAGCACACATGCTTCTGACGGAGAATGTGCGCGAGGAGCGAGTGCGGAAAGAGCTGGTGGGTAAGGTCAAGAAGCGCGGTAAGGGTGTGACTTTGCGACCCACGAAGAACCGGCCTCCGGCATCAAACAACGCCAAGAGCAAACCTAAAAACCAGGAAGAATTGGAAGCCAGGACGGAGCAGAGACTTGCCGAGGCTCGCAAGAAATTCGGTATAAGGTGATACCCGCTCCCCCTGGTTAGAAGGAGGAGGAGTGAATGGCTGTAAAAGCGACGGAACTGGCTGGTCTTATTGCCAGTACGATTAATGACCTGCCCAAGCAGGTGTTTGATGTCCTTTGGGACAATCAGGATTACGAAGCGTGTCGAATCTATCAACAGGAACGATTCGTCATCGACGGTGGTGAACAGATCGAGCGGAAGGTCATGCTCGACAATACCGGGAACGCCAAGTACCGGCGATACTATGAAACCGATGATCCGGCCGTGGAAGACCACATGGGCACGATTAAGGTGCCGTGGACTCGTCTGAGTACCAACTATTCGTGGGACGACCTCGAAATCCTCCACCAGATGAATTCCGTCAAGGGTTTCATTCGCGTGATGAAGCAGCGACGAATCGACGGTTTGTGGGCTCTGGCTGATCTCATCGAGGATCGGTTCTGGAAGACCCCAACCGACGCTGATGATGATCTGTATCCCTACGGTATTCCGTACTTCATTAACATGGTGGACGCCGATTCGACCACCGGCGGGTTTGTCGGTAAGACGATTCGTTTTCAGGACGGAACCACTGGTACCACCTGTGCGAATTTGTCGGCCAATACGCATGCGATGTGGCGGAACTTCGCAGATGTTTACACTGACATCAATCGGGAATTCATGAAGAAGGTCCGGATGATGTTCATGAAGACTCGCTTCAAGGCCCCGTTGTTCATCAACGATCCGAGCAACAAGCGCGCCATGCAGAAGCGGTTCTACTGTGATTACGATCTCATCAATGATCTGATGGATTACGTTGACGCGGCTGATGATAATCATAAGGGCAAGGATGCTCTGCATAACATGGTGATTGGCGACGGTGACCTGGTGCTCCTGAATCGGACGCCGGTGATTCCGATCCCGCAGCTCGTGGGCGACACCGATCCGGAGACTGGTGACGATACCGATCCTCTATATCTGGTCGATTTCTCGCACTTCCAGCCGATCATTCATGACGGATACTGGATGGAAGAGAGTGAGCCGCAGACGGATCGTGGGCAGCATACCACGTTTACGGTCTTTCTGGACGGGGCTCATCAGAACTTGTGTACGAATCGTCGGAAGGTCGGCGGTGTCCTGCACAAGGCTCTGACTTCGTAACAGAGAATAACCCACACCACAGACGCTATAGACAGTGGGCAAGTCTTTGACGGGATGAGCTGTGGCGTCCCGTTTCGTTTTTAATCCCCAGAAACAGAGGAGGGTTTAATGAGTGGAACTATTCGTTACGGCAGCGCCGCTGCTGTTACTTCGCGCGCCCCGAGCCCCATCATTTGGGACGATTGCCCGGTGAGCACGTATTTGGCGGACCCGGCAGCGGGCATTCACAAGTTTGATGACTTCAAGAATTCGACCTTGGGTATTGCCCATGCTACTGATTTTATCAGCGGCCTCGGCGCTATAGCCGGGGACATCAACTGGTATGTGTATTGTCAGTCGGATAAGCAGGCTGATGTAGCGTTGCAGGCTGATGATGACGGCGTGCTGTTTTTGCAAACTGACGGCACTGACGCCGATGAGACGGTGATTACGACCGGTGGGAACGCCGGTGGTTTGTTTAAGACCCCGAGTATCGGCACGCCTGCAAAGGGTCTGTGGTTCGAGGCCCGAATCAAGGCGGTTTCCATTACCGATGGCGATGCCGGTTTCTTCGTCGGTCTGGCTCAGCCCGGCGAGGCCAAGGACAGTGGCGGGTGTCTCGGCGGTGATGCGTCTTCACTGGCCGATGTGGATTACATCGGGTTTGTGCAGCTCTCGGGTGATGGCGATGCCTTGAAGTACGCCTACAATGAGGCCACGAGTGGCACGGCTCAGTCAGGCGCTGCGAAGACGATTGCCGCAGCTACGTGGTACCGCCTTGGCTTCAAGGTTGATCGACTAAAGGGCGAGGTTCGCTTCTTTGTCGATGGTGTTGATCTGGGCGATACCGCAGCCATCGACATCAGCGCAACCAACGCCAACTTCCCAAGCGCGACGGATATGGACGTTGTGATCGGTTTCACCGCCGACGGCACGGCGGCTGACGCGGACGGTATCTACGTGGACTGGGTTCGCGTGGCTCGTGAATACTAAGTGTTGATCTGATCCCCTCCGGACACGCCGGTGTGGCCTCCGGGGGGGTTCTGTTTTTCTGGGGGATGTTGTGGACATACACGAATCATACAGACGTTTATGGACCGTCCTTGGCGAGATTCCATTCAAGCGCAATGACCGAGCGACCATCGATAGTGACCTCGGTCTGCTCTACGAAGAGGCAAAGAAAGCAGAGGAAATAAGGGATGGCCGAACCGACGAGTGCGTTCACTGTTCAGGACCTGATTCTTCGGGTAGCTAAGGCGGCAGGTGTTGCCTGGCACGGTGCGGACGGGCAGAGCAAGGCTCTGATTCCTGTCGATGAAGAAGTGTTCGAGCGGTGTCTGGATTGTGTGAACGACGGAATCAAGTTCTTCATTGCTTCCGCTCCGCCTATGGGTTGGCGGTGGCAGAATCGGGAGGCTACGGTCCTGTTCTATCCGGACGGTGACGGCACGGACAACATCGATACGGACGGGGCTCGCTATCAACTCTCGGATGACTTC
>Ga0180432_10002518_pt1 | contig 27346 bp, 20 predicted proteins | sample SS_ome_10_FD_132414 | JGI IMG/M metagenome (GOLD analysis project Ga0180432, IMG submission 132414) | Hypersaline lake sediment archaeal communities from the Salton Sea, California, USA - SS_1_MS_2 metaG | ecosystem: Environmental > Aquatic > Non-marine Saline and Alkaline > Hypersaline >... | reverse complement strand
GCTGGATTGGGTCGTCGAGGGCGACGGGCTCCAGATCACCAAAGACGAGCGTGCCCGAGAGTTCAAGACGACGAAGGTCTACCCGTTGGGCGACCTGATCACCCGGCGCGACGCCGACGGTTTCACCACCCACGACCGCGAGGGGCTTGTGGAGATCGTTTATACCTTCTTTCCGTACGGAGTAGGCGAGGTGCGCGTCGATCTGTCGAACCGGGAAGCCAGCCTGAGTGTGACCCACCACCGGCGGTTCCACCGGGAGGTGGTGAAGCTGCTCGACCGGTTGCAGGCCGCGAAGGGACGCCGGCGCTCGCCGATCGGTCCGATCGAACGGGCCCTGTCGCAGAAGCTGTCGGTCGATTTCGTGAAGACCCCTTTCTCGGAAACCTTGCGGAAGTTGGCGGAGCAGACCGGTGTCAACATCGCGCTGGATCACGACATGCTGGCCGACCTTGGACTCGATGCGAACGAGCGGGTGACGCTTCGCGTCAAGGATTGCTCGCTGCGATCGGTGCTTGAGTTGCTAACGGACCAGATTGACAACGGACTCTTGTTGGTCATCTGGGACGAGTCGGTGTTCGTGACGGGCGACAACAAGGAGTCACGGCGAATATGTATGCAACAGAAGGTATATCCGGTCGGCCATATCGTCGCCGTGCGGGGTCCCGACGGGAAGCCCACGCAGGATTTCGAGACGCTGCGGAAGATGATTACCTGTTCGGTCGCGCCGACCACCTGGGAAGACATCGGCGGTTGCGGGATGATTTCCTCGGTACCGGTCGGCGGGCTCGATGCAATGATCGTCGTGCAATCGGAGAGTGTGCATCGCGAGATCTCCGACATGCTCGCCGCGATGGAGAAGCTACTCCAGGACGGTCGGGACGGCCGGCTGGCCCCTTGCTACGATCTGCCGCCGAAAACGCCGGCAAGGGAAGCCATCGACAAAGCCCTCAAGCAGAGAGTCACGCAGTTGTTTATCGAGGAGGAGCTTAGCGACGTGGCCGAGCAACTCGGCCGGATGTGCGGCGTCTCGATCGTGTTGGACCGCAGAGCACTGGAGGACGTAGGCGTTAGCACCGATATGCCGGTCACCGAGGACATCAAGAATCTGCCGCTCCGCGACGCCTTGGTCCGCATCTTGCGGATGCTCGACCTTACGTACGTTGTCGAAGACGAGCACGTGCTGGTGACGACTCCCGAAGAGTCCGAGATGCGACTGCCCATACGGCTGTACCCCATCGGCGACCTGGTTGAAAAACAGGGCGGGGCAAACGAGCCCGATGATGAAGAATACCTTGCGGATCTCATCACCTCGATTATCCGGCCGACGACGTGGGACCATGTCGGAGGCCCGGGCAACCTTGCCTGGATGCGAATCGGCGAGGTGCCGATCTTCGGAATCGCACAGACGGAAGAGGTCCACGCGGAGGTGCTGGGCCTGTTGACCGCCTTACGCAGGATCTCGCAGGAAACCGCTGCGGGCAAGTGGGAACCCGTCTACTTCCCCTACGAACCCACGCCCGAGGAAACAGCCTTCCAGAAGCTGCTCGAGCAGCAGCTCGCCAGGAAGATTCCGCTCGACTTTCGCAACACGACACTGATCGCCGCGATCGAACAGTCAAGCGATACGACCGGCATTCGGATGGAGTTCGACAAGAGGGCCCTCGACGACGTCGGCGTCGGCACGGATGCGCCTGTCTCGTTGCAGGTGCGCGACGTGCCGTTTGAAGAGGCCTTGGACCGTGTGTTGAAGCAACACAATCTCACCTGGTTCCCGTGTTCCGGGTTGATTCTCGTTACCACGCCGGAAGAGGCCGAATGCCGGCTGGAGACGCGGCTCTACCCGGTGCCGGATCTGGTGAAACCTCCCGATGAATCGGCAACCGGCTCCTGCGAACCGGGAACTCCGGTGAGCGAGTTCGACGCACTCATCAAGAAGATCGAATCGACCGTTGCTCCCACGACCTGGGACGGGGTAGGCGGCCCCGGCGCAGTGGCGGGCATGTCGTTCGGTCGCGCGCCGGTCCTCGTCGTCTCGCAGACGTACGATGTCCAGCGCCGGGTGGCAAGATTCCTTGAACCGTTGCGGGCCGAAGCGCGAAAGAACCCCGGTGCGGCCGGTCCTCCCGACGGCGATTCGAGGTAAGCCCGCCCTCGACCGCGAGCGCAAGGCTGTGCGGATGATGACAGTCGGTGCAGTTGGGGCGCCGGTCCTTGGGGGGCTTCTTCGGCCGGATCTCGCCGGGCCGGTCACACTCGTGGCATTCGCCGCAAAACTCGTCGACTTCGTTGGATGGAAAGAGCCGATCGGGCTTCACCTCGTTGTTCTCGTCGGCAATGTGCCCGTCGCTCGGGCCATGGCATTTCACGCACCCGATCTTTTCCTCTTTGTAGTGGACGCTCAGCACCAACTCGTCTCCCGAGTCGACGTGACACCCTTCGCACCCGGCGAAGGGGTTTGCCTCCGGCTCCCCGGGTTCGTCAGCGGGTTTGCCTGCCGAAGCAACGGCCGTAACCGGCTTTTCAGGAGCTTGTCCGCCCGGCGAAGCAGAAACCGTCTCGGTTGAAGCGGGAGTCGGCTCACCCGATGCTTCATCAGCGCCGGGATCTTGTGCCATGCGGCCACCGGTGATCTTCCGGCACGAGGTACACGCGACCGGCAGCAATAGCACCAATATCAAAAGCCCCCGCACTGTGTGCGGGGGTTCTCGCGACGGTCCGGGTTTCGTTGGAGATTCAGAGCAAGCCCCCGCGCACAGTGCGTAGGCTTTTGAAGAACTACGCATGCAGCCATCCCTCTTCCAGCCAGGAATTCGGCCGGCACGGGGTGTTGGCGGCGAGTTTTTCGAGCCGCTCGCGGGCACCGGGCGTCAGCGGCGTCCACGAGGCGCTGAAGTTCTCCTTCACCTGTGCCAAGGTGTGTACGCCGCACGTGCAGCAGTCGACGTTCTTGTCCTCCAGCACGAATCGGATCATGTCGCGGGGCAACCCGGCGTCGGCCCCTTCGAGATCTTTCTTTTTCAGCAGCGAACCCCGGGCAAACGGCTTGATCGTGACGATGCCCAGGTTCTTCTTCTTCGCGGCCGGAAGGATCTCCTTGGCGGCGCGGTGCCGGACGTTGTACGGCAGGGAACAGACGTCGAAGTAGTCGCCGAATTTCTCGAACGCCTCGAGAAAATACGCCGGCGTGAAGTGGCAGCCGAACCCGGTGAACCGGATCTTCCCCTGCTTCTTCAGCTTGTCCAGCGCCTTGATCGAATGCGACATGTCCCAGTAGCCCGACAGCTTGGTGTCGTTCGCCGTGTTGCAGAGCATCAGCACGTCGATGCGGTCGGTCTGCCACATTTTCAGCCGGGACTCCGTCCACGCGAAGACCTCCTTGACGTCGTTCTCGACACCCTTCATCTTGTGCGAGACGCGGACGCTGATGATGGCGTCGTCCCGGCGTTTCAGCCGTTTCAGCGCCTCGCCCGGGACGAGCGACTCTTCGTGGGGCGTGCAGGAATCGAACCAGTTGACGCCCATCTCCAAGCCGGCGCGGATCATTTCGGTGGCTTCGTCGATGTTGACCTTGCGGTAGACACCGTTACCGATGGGCACGCGCTTGTAGGCCCAGCTATGGCCGCCGAAACCCACTTCGGAGACTTTTAAGCCGGTCTTTCCGAGCGTGCGGTGTCGGACTTTGCCGCCGGAAGCGGCCGGTTCGGCCGCGGCGGCTTCGCTGAGCAACGTCGCGGCCACGGAGCCGGCAACGGCCTTTTGTCCGACGTCTTGCAGGAAGCGCCGGCGTGACGCTCCGGGTTTGGATGGTTTGGCCATTTCCCATGTCCTCCAAATGCGGTTGTGATCGCAGAAAGCTATTCCCGCGTTCTCGGGAACCGGTTTCCCAAGCGGAGGATCGCGAGCACGGTTTCACGGCCGGCCGCCGGCGGTCCGGCCACGCTCCCCTTGGGCAAATAGATCACCTTGCTGACCAACTTGCCGGCCAGCGCCTGGTCGATCTCCTCCTGGGTGATTTCGACGGTAATGGCATTGTGCGCAAGGTACGCCAGGCTCCGCCAGTCGGGCGGAAGGACCTCGAACGTGCCGAACAGCTCGACGCCGTACCGGCCGGGCAATCGGGTGAACTTCAACGCGTAGCCGTAGCCCATGCCGAAACTCTGCCGCCCCGGCGCCACCAGCGGCGCCGAATCGTACTGCCCCGGCTTCGTCACGTCCCATTGCACGTACATCCCCTCCAGCGCCGCGAACTTCACCTGGGCCCAATGGGCCATGGTGTAGGCCGGAGTCTTGTTGTAACACTGGGCGTTGGCAATCGCCGCCACAAGCAGCACACAAGCAGTCGCAATGAGAGTTTTCATAGAGCACCTCCCGGTTGTCAATCCTCCCAATCCAGCATACCGGAGTGCAATCAAGAATTCAACCCTCCGGCTCCCCTTTCTTGGGGGACGCGGACAGGAGACGGCCAGTCACAGTCGCATCGAACTTCTAAAGGAATTCGCCCGCAACCTCAAGGAACAGATTGATGGTGTTTTTGCCCACTGCCACGAGAGCTAACGGACTACTCCGGCAATGCCCAGATGCGAAGTCGGTCCTCCGAGATTCCCGCGAGCAACGACCCGTCGCTGCTGATTGCGATGTCATCTCCCTCGTCGCATTCTGTGGGCAACATCACGCGGTAGTTGATTGCCAGCGTCTTCAAGTTGACTCCAATTGCGCAGTTCGGGTAGTACGCCGCCGTGATCCGCTCTGGCCCGAGATGCAGCGACTTCAGCCGTTTCGACCTGTCTATGCCTTTGAGGATGACATCTCGGACACGCCCGGTTTTCGCCTCAATGATGGAGACACCGGACGGGATCTCGCTTCCGGCATAGATCAACGAGCCGTCTTCACTGAAGACCACCGTTTCGGCGTCGCCCGCGGCGTCTGTCGAGTACAGTGTTTTCCACGGTCGCAGGTTCCACATCTCCAAGTGATCGTCAACGAACACGGCAATCGACTTGCCATCCGGAGAAAACGTCGGCACTGGCGAGTAGTCGTAATTGCCCGATTCATACGTCACGATTCTCTGTGACGTCACATCGATGATAGCAATCGCTCCGCTGTCTTCACCTCGCAGACCACAGGCAACGTACTTGCCGTCCCAACTGTACGCCAAGTCGTTTGCGTCTGCGGTAACGTCCTCGATAAGGTCGATCCGCCCGATCACTCTGCCTCTGGCCACGTCCCAAAGGAGAATCTCCGATCCAGCCTCTTTCCGTCCCTCTTTTCTTGGTCCGCAACTTGCAACGAACCGTGAGTCCGGCGAGACTTTCGCGCAGTGGCACGGGCCCGTGTGCTCCTTCTGCCGCCACCGCCACTCATGGTTCTCGATATCCCAGACATGCACCTTCTTATCCCACGTCGAAACAGCCAGCAACCCGTTGTCCTGCGAGAAGTCGAGCGTCTGGCACCCAGTCCGAAACGATTGGTCAACCAGTATCTCTGCCGTCTTCTCCTTGACGGTAGCTTTCTTCGCGGTCTTCTTGGCACCTTTCTTGACAGTTTTCTTCGCGGTCTTCTTCGGGCTCTTCTTGTTGGCCTTGGCCTTCTTGGCAGGTTTCTTCTTCGCTTGCTTCTTCCTGACGGCCATAGTCCACCTCGGCAAACCTGTGAATATCTGGTTTTCGGGAGTTTTCCGGATACGGGACGGGATATCCCGACAGGCATCGTCGGCAGTATCCCAGCCCCAACTGATTATCTTTCACATAGCCGTTTCCTGTCAAGAGTTCTGTGAATCTCGCTGTCGGGAAGGGGTGCTTATACCAGGAACCCACCCTCCTCGACGATTCCTTCTCGTCCTTCCCTCAGGACTGTCTTTCTCCGCGCTTGGTCCTCTTGACCAGTTCGGCAACCTTCCCTTCATCGACCTCAATCCCCAGCCCCAGGCCGCTGGGGACTTCGATCTTATCGCCTTTGATCGCAAGCGGTTTGGTCAATACGCTGGCGCCCAGGAACTGCGGGCCGTTCAGCGCGGCCGGCTTCGTAAGCCCGTACGCACCGTAGAGACCGAGCGTTGCGGCCAGCGAAATGTCGGGGTCGCAAAGGCCGCTGCCGAGCCACTTCAGACCGGCGTCGCGGAGGATCTCGATTTGGCGTTTGGCCGAGACCAATCCGCCGCACCGAGATGGCTTCATCGCCACCCCGTCGAGCATCTTCAGCCGGATGAACTCCTTCAGCTCGACCGGCGAGACGACGCCTTCGTCCATGAAGATCGGCAAGGCCCCCTGCCTTTTGAGTGCCTGATAGCCACTGAGCCGGTTGGGCTTCAGCGGTGCTTCGAGCACGTCGACACCGGCGTCGGCCAGCTTGGGTGCGGCTTCAAGTGCCGTGGCCGGGTCGTAGCCGCCGTTGCCGTCGGCCCAAAGGAATCCGTCCGGGACCAGCTTTCGCACGCGGGCGGCCAGTTCGACGTCGAACTTGGGATCGGGCGCGACCTTGATGTTGAAATTCCGGTAGCCGCGTTTCCGGCCGGTCTCGATCAGCTTATCGGTCTCGTCAATCGTCCGGGCGTTGACGGTCCAACTCAACTCGATCGGCCCGCCGCGCGGCCGTCCCCACATCTCGGCGAGCGACTTGCCCCGAAGCTTCCCGGCCAGGTCGTGCAGTGCGAGGTCCATGCCCGCCCGGGCGATGGGCATCCCCGTCGTAAAACCCGGCGCCAAGGCCCCGTCCATCGCGGCGTTTGCCCCGGCGATGTCGGTCGGATCGCGCCCGACGAGCACCGGCGCGAAGTGATCCCGCAAAACGATCTCCGAGGTAGCCAGCGTCTCGTAACTCCAGGTAACGATCGGCACGCTTTGTCCCCAGCCGACGGTTCCGTCATCGGCGGTTATTTTCACGATGACGGCCGCCCGTCCATACGCTCCGCCCGGCCCGCGGAAAAACTTGAAGTATCCCACGGTCGGGTACCGCACCGGAAAGAGATCGATTCGATCGATCTTTGGATCGACGTTTTTCGCAGAGGCAACCGCCGCCGATCCCGCGATCGCCGCGGCGGAGGAAGCAAGAAATCGGCGTCGAGTCACGGTCGGTTGCTTCGACAAGGCAATCCCTCCTCTTCACGAATCATCGGACTATTGCGCGCCGTTTTGCCCAGCCAGGTGTGGAAGTCACTCAACCGGGACGGGGACATCCGCATCCTGCTTCACCCGACGCAGGGTTTTTCACTTTCCGTCTTCCTTTTCTGGGATCTTTTCCAGCAGTTCCAACAACACTTGATCGGCCTCGATTCCCTCGGCCTGTGCCTCGAAGTTGACGATAATTCGGTGGCGCATGGAGGGCAAGAAGACGCGGCGGACGTCTTCGAAGCTGACGTTGTAGCGGCCGTCGAGCAGCGCCCGGACTTTTGCCGTCAAGGCCAGGGTTTGTGCCGCGCGTGGGCTCGCGCCCCAGCGGATGTACTGATTGGTAATCGGCTGCGCCAATTCGCCTTCCGGATGTGTCGCCAGCACGAGGCGGACAATGTAGTCCTGGACGTGGGCGGCCAGAATCACTTCCCGGACCAACACCCGCCACCGGAGGATCTCTTCGCCGTCCATGACCTTGTCGGGCTCGATCATCTCGTCGCGGGTGGTCCGTTCGATGATCGTTGCGAGTTCCTTGCGGTCGGAATAGCCGACCACCAGCTTGAACAGGAAGCGGTCCAACTGGGCCTCGGGCAAGGGGTAGGTCCCTTCCTGCTCGATCGGGTTTTGGGTGGCCATGACGAGGAACGGCTGCTTCAACGGGTAGCGGACTCCGGCGACGGTGACCGTGCCTTCCTGCATTGTTTCGAGCATTGCCGATTGTGTTTTCGGGGTCGCCCTGTTGATTTCATCGGCGAGGCAGATTTGGGTGAAGATCGGCCCTTGCTGGAACTCGAATGCCCGGCGGCCGTCGGGGGTTTCCATGACCATGTTGGTGCCGAGGATGTCGGCGGGCATGAGGTCGGGCGTGAATTGGATGCGGTTGAAGTCGAGGTTGAGTGTTTTGGCCAGGGTTCGCACGAGCAGGGTTTTACCCAGGCCGGGAACACCCTCGAGCAGGCAATGCCCGCCCACGAAAAGGCCGGTCAACACACCGTGAATGATCTCTTCATGCCCCACAATCACCCGGCTGATCTGCTCGCGGACCGCCTTGTAGCGATCGACGAACTCCCGGGCACGTTTTTCCATCGTCTCGGCAATACTCATGGGTTGGTCGGGGGTTAGGGGTCAGGAATTAGGGGTTAGGGTTCGTGGTTGAACGTTCGTAGTGTCGCCGTCAGGCGGTTGATCTTGTTCCCAAGCTCCGCTTGGGAACGCACTTTCGGCCCAACTCGCGACGCGGAGCTTCGCACGCCCGGGTTCCCAAGCTGGAGCTTGGGAACCAGAGGCAATTCGCTACTCGCTATTCACAATTCGCTACTTCTTCTTATCTTCCCAGGCCTTCTTCTTGGCCTTCAGGAGTCGTTCGGTATAGCTTTCTGTTTCGGGTTTCTCGCCGCCGATCGAGGGTGTTTCGGTTTTGGGGTGTTCGATCGGCGGGGAGGTTTCGTCGAGGGCGTCGAGATCGGCGGGTTCGCCGGTTTCAGGCATTTCGAAGCGGACGGCCCCGCGAAGCTGATCGATACGGCTGGTCACCTCGGCCTTGCGGCTTTGCAGCCGGCTGATGTACTCGGTCTTGGCGGGTTTCGGCTCGCGGCGAAGGATCCAACAGGCGACGGGCGCCACAACCGGTTCGACCCATCCGAAGCCGACCTGCACCCGGCGGAAGAAGACGTCGAAGAAGAACAGGCAAGCGGCAAACAAGACCACGTAGAACCAGATGTCCTGGCCGGAGGTGGCCTTGGGAAGATCGTGCCTGAAGCTGTTGATCGCCAGCGGTTTCTTCTTTTTTATGTCCTCGGGGTCGGGCGGTTCGATGATCCGGCCGGGCTTGCCGCCTTTGGGGACCATGCGGACCAGTTCGTCCAACAAGGCATCGTTGGTCGGCCGGGGGCGAAACTCGTCGGAATAGGGCACGTTGATGCCGGTCCGAATGAGGGCGACTTCCGGCTTTCCGTCCGGGCCTTTGGGGTTTTGCGACGTGATCGTGATGAAGTAGCTACCCGACTTTGCCGCGGGCAGCGACCCGACGTATCGCCCCGGGGCGGCCTGTTCCATTCGTATCGGCACCGGTTTCAGGTCGGGTCCGACGGCGGTACCCGACATTTCGAGAAAGTTCAGAAACTCGTCGTCCTTGTCGAGTGCGTTGACCACGAATTGAACCCGGTCGTCTTCCACGTCGGCGGCGACGGCGAACTTGGCCGTTTCGCCCGTCGGCCGCATCGACCAGCGGATCATGTTCCCGAACAGCGAGTCGTAGACCTCCGGCGCGACCCAGTCGCTGGTCCATCGCGATCCGTCGTCGCTGGTGAACGCGACCGCTCTGCCGAGGCCGTAGGTCCAGCTCGCCAGGATCGTGCTGTTCCGCTTTCCGGGCGGTGCGGGCGAGATAAGCGACACTTCGACCAGCGGGTTGTCTTTGACGCTGGTCATCACGAATCCCTTGATCGGCGGCAAGGGATCGGGCAGATCGTCGATCATTTCGTGGGGGAATTCCACCTGCGGCCGGACTTCCTTTTCGTACAACAGCGACCGGGCGACACGTCGGGCCTCGCGCTGGAAGATCCGCGGCAGGGCCTTGGCGTTTCTCACCGCGTAGTACTTCCCACCCGTCTGCGACGCGATTCTCGCCAACAGGCGGCTTTCGGCCGGGCCGTGCGCCCCGACCGCCACCGTCGAGATCGTCACCTTTAATCCCGCGAGTTGGTTAATCACGGTGTTCGAGGGGGGCGAGGGATCGCCGTCGCTGATGATGATCATGTGCTTGACCGAGACCGCGTTCTGGTCGTCCAGCTTCTTGAAAGCGGCGGCGGCCATCCTCATCGACGGGTCGAACTGCGGCATGTCGCTCGGCGTCATTTGGTCGATCAGGGCGAGCATCTTGCGCTTGTTGCCGCGGATCTGAGCCAGCCCGCCTTTCCAAAGCCACCGGTCGGTGCCGACCCACTGAAGCACCCCGCAGTAGTCCTGGCTGCCGAGCACTTCCAGTGCCTTGTGGGCAACCACCTTCTGCCAGCGGTTTCCCTCGGGGATTTCGCAGGCGTGCAACAGCATGACCAGCGCACCGCGGGGGACGACCTTGGCGGCCTTGATCTGGAAATCGACCGGCATGGCCTTTTCCAGTTCGGAGCCGGTCCAACCACCGGCGCCGAAGCTCTCAGGACCGCCGATCACCACCAGCCCGGCGCCCATCTGCTGAGTGTTGCGCACCAGCATCGCGATCTGCTCGTCGCTGAAATAGACGTTCTCGTTCGTCGCCCGGGCCACGTTGTCCAACACGACCGTATCGTAGGGCTGCAACTCGGCCAGGGAGGAAAAGAGTTCGTCGCTCCACTGTTCGGTCACTTCCAGCTCCTGCATCCGCAGTCGTTCGGCGAGATAGCTTGTCGGCGGCGGCCCGCCCCCCCCCTTCTTCTCTCTGAGTTGATAGTCCCGGACCAGCAGGACCTGGCCCTTGCCGCGGACGTGTGTGAAGGCGGTTGCCCTGTTGTTTTGCTGCATGGTGTCGTCCGGTTTCTCGCCCGGCTTGACGTTCGCTTCCCACTTGTCGGGGACGAACTCGGCCTCGTACGTATAGAAGCTAGGCGAGTCGATCTGCTGGCGGATGGTGAAGACTTTTTTTCCCGGCGGGAGAGTTACTCTCTGTTCGCTGAGGAGTTCGGTCTGACTGCGGAGGGTTTGTGAGAGTTTCAGCCGTCCCGAGACTTCACCGGTTTCTTTGCCGTGGGGCCGGGCCGTGTTGGTGACCACGACTTTCAGGTCGAAAGGTTGCCCCCGCCGGACATCGCTGGGGATCGACAGCCGCTCGACGATCACCTCGTTTCGCACGCCGTAGCGGATCGGCATCACGTCGATCCCGACGCTGGTCTCGGCGGCCCCCCGGGCCTGCTCCGATCCGTCGCCGATGGTCTGGTTCCCGTCGCTGACCAGCACGATTCGTTTGGCGGCGTCTTCGGGAAAGGAGGCTTGGGCCAGCTTGATCGCACCGGCAAGGTTCGTATGATCCGGGTCGAAGGTGCTCTCGACCTTCATCACCTGGACGTCATCATCGAAGGGCGGTATTTCGATCGCCGCGTCCCGCCCGAAGACCACCACCCCCACCAGGTCCTGGTCCTCGCGATGCTGCAAGATCTCGGCGTTGACGTAGTCGACCATTTCCTTGCGCCGCTCGGCCGGGATACTCAGCGACTGGTCGAGCAGATAGATGACCGTCAGCCGATCGCTGATTCGAACCATCTGCACGTCGGCCAGCGCAAATATCAACAGCATCAACACCAGGCTCCGCAGGCCGATGACCACCAGCTTCCGTATCCGGCCAAACCCGCCCAGGCTCCGCAGGCCGAACCACCACAGCACCGGCAGCAGCAAGAGCAGCAGCAGGTACCACGGGGCGCCGAAGGATAGTTGGTAGGGGAGCATGGATCGGAGGTTTAAGAGGTTAGGGGGTTAGAGTCTTACGTCACAACTGCTGTGCGCCGCGCATGCATGTCTTCTTGCGGGGATATTGCAAATTGCAGATTGAACTTTCTGCTTCAAGGCGGTCTTCTGTCTGGGTGCTCTGCGGAACCCCGGCACGCAGTGCCGGGGCTTTTGTTCAAATTCCTCGCTCTATCCACTATCCACTTCCCACTATCCACTTCCCCACTACATCCTCACCCGCTGTACCCGATGATTATTCGTATCCAACACGTGGATTCTTCCTCGGCTGTCGCGGACAAGCGCCCAGGGGTTGAACAGTTGCCCTTCCCCTCGGCCTTCGGCGCCCCACCAGCCGAGCGATCTTCCGTCGGGGGTGAATTTCTGGACGCGGTGATTCCCGTATTCGCAGACGTAGACGTTTCCGTTGTCGTCGATCACCAGATCATAAGGATAATAGAGTTCCCCCGGCGCGTCACCCTCAGACCCCCACATTTTGAGGAGATTCCCCCCGGTATCGAAGACCTGAATACGGTGGTTGCAGGAGTCGGCCACCCAGATGTGGTCGTTTTCGTCGATGGCCATGCTCTCAGGGCGGACAAACTGTCCCGGCCCTCGGCCGTGCTCACCCCACTGCAACAGGAACTCTCCGTCGGGCGAAAACTTCTGAATCCGGTCGAATTCACCCATTTCGGAGATGTAGTAATTGCCTTGCGAATCCTGGACCGCGTCGCGGACGAGGTGGAACTCCCCCGGCTTCTCGCCCAGAGTGCCCCCGATGGTTTTCAGGAGCTTTCCCTCGGGCGAATAGATCAACAGCCGGTAGTAGTGGGTGTCGGCCACGAGGATATTGCCCTGCCGATCGACCGAGATCCCCGTCGGCTTGCCGGTCTTGTACTCGGGGGTCCGCCAACTGCGAATGAAGTTGCCGTCGGTGTCGAAGGCCTGAATTCGGGCGGTCATATCAACGATGTAGATACGATCTTGCTTATCGATGGCGATGGCGCGGGGCTTCTGGAACCGGCCGTCGGAGATCCCCCGCCGCCCCCAGATCTTCTCCAGATGGCCGATCGAGGTCCGGTCGGTGTCGCAACCGGGAACCGCGACCAGCAGGAAACAGAAAACGGGGATGGAAGTGGATCTCATGATTTCACGGGAGATGTCGCGGGCGTTCCTGGGGGAGAATCGGCATCTCGGCAAGCCGCCCGATATTCCCCCTCCTTTGAGCGTACACGGTTTTGCCGGTTTTTGCCAGACGTCGGCGCAATACGGACTAGTTTCCGTTGAAAGGGACGGGCTTGCCCCCGGCCAGGATGACGTCAGGGCGTTTATAGACGGCACAGCCTTTAAGCCGCGTGGCTGGTCTTATCACGCCGAAAGTATGGGTACGCCCGCCTCCAGAAGCACCCGCCGTGCTCTTCTCGTACTTCCAGTCCGACTTCACGAGATAAGCAACGTCAACTCGCCATATAAGAACCGACTTCTTTGGCTCGATCTGCATCGTAGGATCGATCAGGTATCGCCACACGATGTACCATCCTTCATGGTCATAATGTGATTGAATGGCCCAAGGACGTATACTCCCTTTAGATTCCAGTGAGTATCGGGACGAGTTTCTTCGAGCACTGGTACGATGTCGAAGATCCGGGAATCGCGTTTGAGCGATATCGGTGTGGCGCACCTTTTCGTAGACACTGTGGACGTCCAACGCGCGGGTGCCGAAGATGCCCACGACGGCGCTGAACACCATTTTCTGCTCGAAGTACAACTCGACCAGATCGGGCAATTCCTGTTCGATATAAGCGATAGATCTTCGGATGGCAGTAGTGGTCAGCCCCGGAGGTAGTTTCACGGAATCATCGAAATTTTGTTTTCGAGCCATTCGGGCCATTCTCCGTAACTTCGAGCGAGAAAAGTCTGGGAATCGCTCCAATCGCCATGCTGAAGTACTCGGGATCGATTTCAATCCCGACACTTCTCAACCCTATTGCCGTTGCAGCGGCGATCGTTGAACCTGCACCCATGAACGGGTCGAGTATGATCCCTCGGCCAAGCGGGAGAGACGCCCTAACAAGCTCTCGCATGAAGTGCTGCGGTTTCAGCGACGGATGGGGCGCGAGAGAGTGCTCTTTCTTACGCGTCGGCAGCGAATAGATGAGGTCTCGAAACGGCTCCTTCTCGGAAATGCGCCGCAGTCCGCCGGTCCCCCACTTGCGCAGATTGTCCTGCACTCGTCCTTCGCACGGCTTCCTGAAAAGACCCCAAGGTTCCCAACAGGACTTCGGCATCACCGACACATCGCGGAATTCCTCGTGGGCGTTCTTGGGTCTGTCACCTCCTCGCAGACGATGTACAACGCGGATGATCTCTCCGCGCGGCTCGAATCCCGCCCTGATGAACGGTTCATAGACCAGGTAGGACACAAGAGGATTTGTCGCGACGAGAAGATGTGCTCCGGGCACCAAGACCGGATACACCGTTTCGGCAAACACTTGGAAGAAACGAGCAAGAGACTGCTTGTCCCGAACACTGAGAACAGTAAAACGCGGCAAAGGGCGTCGTTTCGCACCATCAAACGAAGGCGGAATGCGCCATACCCCCCCCTTTCCAGCCTTCATCTTCGCTAGCTCTTGTGGCCGGTATTCAAGAAGTCCGTAGGGTGGGTCCGTCACAACGGCGTGAAAAGAGTTGCGCCGCTGTTCTCGCAACCATTCAAATGCGTCGGCATTGTGTATGGTGTAGAGTTTGTCTCTAACGAACTTGATCGCCACCGCCCCCATCGCCTTTTTCCCATCAAGGAAGTTGCTGGTCTGGGATCATTATGGTCTTCTTCCGGTTAAGGTCAACCTTTTCTCTGTCTGGTGTCTCGACAATTCCTAGAATCTCGCCCTGTGACTTCCGTCTGCCTGGTAAACGTACCCCCCATTCTTTCGCCCCTTGACGGCTGGGCGCAACGGCCGGTATAGTAACGGTTTCGGTCAATTTTCGGGATGTTGGGAGCCTGGGCTGTTTCATGCCGGTCGTGATTGACGTTCGCAATTCGGAGGACTGGCGCGATGTGGTGCATCGCGCGGTTCAGGCCCTGGTAGAAGGAAAGCTGGTTGCGCTGCCGACCGAGACGGTCTACGGGCTGGCGGCCAGCGCATTGGACGAAGAGGCGGTTTCGCGGCTGGTCCAGGCAAAGGGCCGCAAGGAAGGCCACCCGTTCGCTCTGGCCATCAAGAGCGCCGACGAGTCGCGTGACTTCGCTCCCGACATGAACCCGCTGGCGCGGCGGCTTGCCCGACGCTGTTGGCCAGGTCCTATTACCCTGGTGATCGACGGCTCGCACCCCGAAAGCCTTGCTCGCCGGCTCCCGCCGGGGGTGCGGGAAGTTGTTCTGCCTCAGACGACTCTGGGGCTCCGCGTACCCGGCCATCAGGTGATGCTCGATGTGCTGCGGATGCTGACCGGGCCGCTTGTGCTAACGAGCGTCAACCGGACTGGCTTGCCCGAGGCCGTCACCGCCGAACAGGTCGTCGATACCATGGGCCGGACCATCGACGTGGTGTTCGACGACGGCCCTTGCCGCTTCGGTCAACCTTCCACGGTGGTCCGAGTAGATGGCGACCGTTACGCAATCCTTCGCGAAGGGGTCGTGCCCGGAAGAACCGTAAAGCGGCTTGCCAGCATGTTGATTTTATTGGTTTGCACGGGCAACACCTGTCGGAGCCCCATGGCGGAGGTTCTCTGCCGCGATATGCTGGCCGAGCGACTCGGTTGCGGATTCGACGAATTGGAGGAACACGGAATCATGGTGATGTCGGCCGGCATTGCGGCGATGATGGGCGGCCGAGCCAGTCCCCACGCGCTGGAGGCGGTTGCGGAACTCGGCTTCGATCTCAGCGGTCACGAGACCCAACCGTTGACCGATACCCTGGTCCGCCACGCCGACGTCATCTACACCATGACGCGATCGCATCGCGAGGCGATCGCGGCCCAATGGCCGGGGGCGGCGGAACGCACCAGGCAGTTGTGCGGCGATGGTGCGGATATCGCCGACCCGATCGGCGGCCCCGTCGAACAATACAGACAGTGCGCCGCCAGAATCCGGGAAGAACTGCCCCGGCGGCTCGAAGAACTGGATTTACCATGAGAATTGCAGTCGGCACCGACCATCGCGGCTTCGCCATACGCTCGAAGGTGACCGAGTTGCTCAAGGGGCTCGGCCACGAAGTTGACGACGTGGGCACGTTCTCCGAAGAAGCGGTCGACTATCCCGATGTCGCCAAACTCGTGGCGGAAAAGGTGGGAGCAGGCGAGGCCGAGCGCGGCATCCTCGTCTGCGGCACCGGGTTGGGAATGTGCGTCGCCGCCAACAAGTTCTCCGGCGTTCGCGCCGCCCCGTGCCACAATGACCTGACAGCCGAAATGAGCCGCCGGCACAACGACACAAACGTCTTGTGTCTTTCCGCCGACCTGCTGGGCGAACGGCTGATCGACCGGATGATCGAACTGTGGCTTTCCACCCCCTTCGAAGGCGGCCGCCACGCCCGGCGTGTTGAGAAAATCCGCAAACTAGAGCAGGAGAACTGAGGAACAGGGAAGTAGGGGATGAGGGATGAGGGGAAACAGTCTCTAAGGCGAGCGGCAGGTGAAGTTTTCCCCGCAGCTACGGTCGCCAGACCGTGGATTGAATCATCTGGCGACGGTGGCTACGGGTAAATTCTCTTCCGCCGCTCGCCTAAAAGGATAGCCGCCTCTTGTCCCCTCACCTCCTCATCCCCTCCCTCGCTCCTGCCCAACTTTTCCAAAGATTCGGGTCATGCGGCGGCCCGGTGGCGGTTTTGCGGCTTCCGGGTGAAAAAAATTCAAGGAATCGCCCCCGCCTGCCGCCCGGGTGCTTGGAAACTCCGGCGATTCTTGGTACAGTTGATGCTTAGGGCAGGATCTTTGGGCCAAGGTCTTCATGGCGTCGTAAGCGAGAACGAGAGCAGCCCCTTCCATGTTCAATTTCAAATCCCGTCGCCCACAACCCGATGAGGTCGAGGAGTTGCTCCGCAACGCCGAACTTCGCGACGAGTTGGAGCGGTACTTTGACGAATCGATCACGCGGGTCAACATCCAACATCTCACGCTGGCGGCCGAGAACGACTTTCTGGCAGCCATGCTCGCCTGGGAACAGGCGCCCGTGCTGCCGATCTACCGTTGGTTCGATCCCGAGTTGCGGCCGCCGCGTCCCAACGCCTTAAGCGACGAAGACCTGCACGGCATCCTTTGGGAGGTGATCCGCAAGCTGTTCCAGAAGCGGATCGTGCTGGACTTCACCGACCACCTCAGCGATCGCGATCTCTACTGCATGATCTTCCGCGACATTCTCCCTGCCAGGGAGAAGAAGATCGACTGGCCGAACAACTACCTGCACTGGGACTGCACCGGCGCCGACGGCGACCCGGAGATATGGCTCCGCTACTACGCCGGCGAAGAGGCCCGGGAGGACTGGGCAACCACGTATCGCCAGCCGCTCCCGCCCGCCTGCACCCCGCCCTATCCCCGCGAGTTGCCCCGCGAGCCGGGGACATAAAGCCGCGACCAACGAGGCTGTGACTTTTTGGAATCCGGTATCGATTCTCTGTAGGGAACGCCCTCTGTGGCGTTCCGAGAACCAGCGACGAGCGTGTTCCCGGGGTTCGGAACGCCACAGAGGGCGTTCCCTACAGTCAAATCGCAAAAAGTCACAACCTGAACGGTCGCGGCTTGTGCTGGAAAGCGACGATCCGTTCACGCACCACATGTCCTGGACTCATCCCGTGCCGGGGTATTCACAGCCTTCCGGCTCGATGCAAACGGCCGGGCGGCCTACAACTACCAGGTGCATTCAATGCCGCCGGTGGCACCGTGGCAGAAGAGCGCGCCGCTGCTGTTGTTCTGGCCGGAGAGAAAGTTGTTCGAGGCCAGGGCGACGCCGTCGAGCCACAGCATCTGATAACCGACCCGCAGGGCAAGTCGCTGCGTGAGTTCCCAGGTGGCCAGGACATCGATTTCTCCGAGGAATGCCGTGCCTTCGAAGGTGCTTGCATTCAAAACTGGAGGAGTTCCGGGAATGAATTCCACCCGGTTCATGCGGTCGCTGTAAACACCAATCCGGAAATCGGTATCGATCCGCAGCGGACCGCCATGATCGTAGACATCCAGAAGCGCCCCCAACTGAAACCCATACATGTTGTTACGGGTGTCGACATCACGCCGAAAGAAAGGCGCCGGTTGAAGGTAATCGAAAGTCTCATTCAGTTCCACGTAGCGGAAACCCACCAGCCAGGTAATGTACGGAGTGGAAGGACGAGGCCATCGCACGTTGATTTCAGCGCTATACAATTTGCTGGCGTAGCGGGCTACGGAACTGGTAGGAGGCACGACGTCGAAATACCCCCTGGCCGACCATCCGTCAATGCCCAAGCAACGGACCTCCAACTCTCGCTCATCACTCATTGCGCGGATGAAGTCGATCTGCCAGCCGGTCTGGTTTTCGAATTGGCGCACCCCCTGTTGAGTACCGCCAAAGTAATTCGCAAGGGCCGCAAAATCCAAAGGCGAACGGCTCAGGAAAACCGCGTCGGTCGTGATCGTCCAGCAGGGCGCGCAACACGTCCCGCAACTCACGCTACTGCAACTGCTCGAGCAACTATCACAAGCCTCCAAATCAACGTCATCCGCCTGGTCGCGATCCGGCATCGGCTCCAAAAACGGCATCGGGGTATCGTACGCGGGATCTTCAGCCGCCGTCGCCAAGTCTGTCACGAGAACCGCGAATGCGAAAATTGCGAAAGCCCTCATGTCACTTTCCTCCTTGAAAAACAAGCGCCTTCCTTCCTTGGAAGTCTAAGAGCAGGAATCGGCTCATTTTTTCCGATAGAATGAGAAAATTCGATAGGACCGGAACGACCGGAATATCTGACAGGGGCCCCCAAGACCCCCTAGCTTGACATCCCCGGTATTGCGGCGCCTGCTGGGGGGCCCGGTTTCTGCCGGTCGGTGAATTCATGCTAGAATCGAGCGAATGAACGCCCCTCTTGCAAGACGCCGCCCACTGCTGCTCGGCTCGGCCCTGGCCGCGGCGGCATGCGCCGCCGCGCTGCTGGCAACCTCGCCGACGCTGCCGATGACCTGGGACGAAGGGAATGCGATCCACCGGGCGTCGCAGATCCCCGGCAAGTGGCTCTACACGACCCGGCTGGAAGGCCACCCGGAGATCGAGGGCCACCCGGCATTCTATGGAATCGTGATCGCGTTGGGGCGTTGGGTTTCCTCGGGTTGGCTTCCGCCGCTCGTGGCGGCCCGGTTCGGTCCGATCATGCTCTTTGCCCTGGCGGCCGGCGCGATGTTCTACCGCATGGGGCGCGACTTCTCGGTTGCCGCGGCCGCCGGGTCAGTCGCCTCGTTGATCCTGATGCCGCGGATGTTCACCCACGCCCATTTCGCGTCGATCGACGGGCCGCTAACGAGTTGTTGGATTCTTGTCTGGGCAACGTTCGTACCGGCCGCCCGCGGTAGGGTTGTGCAGGCCGAAGTCTCGGAAACCGCGGTGCGACGGCGGATGAACTGGCCCGCGACGCTCCTGTTCGGAATCACACTCGGCATGACGCTGGGGAGCAAGGCCACCGGCTGGCTGGCGCCCGTGCCCCTTCTCATCTGGGCAGCCGTCTATCGCGACCGCACGGCGGCAAAGGTGCTCGGCGTCGGGATGCCGATTGCCCTGTTGACGTTTTTTCTGCTCAACCCGCCGCTCTGGCACGCCCCGATCGCCCGCTGGCAGGAGTTTTTCTATTTGAACTTCAACCGGTCGGCCACGGGCTTGAACATCCCGACTTGGTTCCTTGGGCGGATGTACAATCTCGACTATACCTTGCCCTGGTACAACACGCTGTTCTGGACGGGCGTTACGGTGCCGGTTGCGATTCTGGCGCTTGCCGGCGTGGGAATCGCTCGCGCCGTCGGCCGGCGCCGCACCGAGCGGCTGGCTGTGCTGTTGTTGGCCAACTGGCTGATACTGATCATCGTCAGGGCGTTGCCCGGCACGCCGCCGCACGACGGCATCCGGCTCTTCCTGCCGGCGTTTGCCTTTCTTGCCGCACTGGCGGGCGTGGGCTGCGGCGTCGTGCTCTCGTGGAGCAGAAACGCGTACAAATCCCCGCGCCGCGTCCGTGCCACCGCTGTTCTCCTGCTGCTGCTCGCCATCACCACCGCCGGGAACCTTTTCATCTACTCCCCGCAGTGGTTGTCCTACTACAATATTCTGATCGGCGGTTTGCCCGGTGCGACGGCCACCGGCATGGAACCGACCTACTACTGGGACGGGCTGGACCATTCGGTCCTCGATTGGCTTCACGAGCAGACGGACGAGGACGAGCGGATTCTCTTCGGCGCCAGTTCGCCGGAGAACTTTGCGCTGATGCGCCGCTGGGGGACACTCCGCCGCGAATGGTTCGTTCCGGACCCGCGTGCATCCTACATCGCGGTGGACCGCTACCGCTGGTACGTCCTCCAACGCCGTCCGAGCGGCCTGTCCGAGACCGATAAGTGGCTTATCGAGAACGCCGAACCAGCCCACCGCAAGACGCTGCTCGGCGTGCCGCTGGTGGAGGTATACGCCTGCGAAGACTACCGGCAGGCGTGGGCGGCAACCACCAATGAGGACTGATTGGTTGCTTTCCCCGACCATTTTGGGATACAATAGGTAGTATGGTTCCTTGGGGTGAGAAGACACGTTCCGTAGCCATGTTCCGTCGAATAGCCGTCCATTTCGAGCGTCCGTTTGGAAAACAACGGATCGGGGCGCGGAGTTGGTGGCTGGGGGGAGCGTTCGGGCTGGCGGCGGTATTTTCGTCGGCGGTTGCCGGCGCTCAGCCGTCGGATCGCAAGATTCGTTCCATCCTCGATATGATGGCGGCCCGTCAGCAACGGTTCGATTCCAGGGCGTTGCACGACTTGGGGCAGCCGGGCCTTTCCGCCGTACTCGATTTCCTCCTGCCCGATACGGCCGAAGAGACGACGATTGATGTTCCGGACGAGACAATCGCCCGGCTCGTCGAACAACTCGGCGACGAGAGCTACCGGGTTCGCCAAACGGCTTCCGAAAAGCTGCTTGACATGGGGCCTTCCATTCGGACCGCCCTGCTGCCGGCGATTGAAAGCGAAGACGCGGAGATCCGTTGGCGGACAACGCGGATCCTGCGCCGATGGTCCGGTGCCACGGACGAAGACAAGAACCGCTACATTCATGCCTTCTCCGCCTATGTCAGTGGGATAAGCGACGACGAACGACTCGATGAGCTCGTCCGGCGGACGTTGCTCGCCTTCAAGGCCGGTATGCCCGAAAACGGAAGCGGAAGGAAAACCATCCTCATCACCTCGATTCGCGCAATCACCCGATCGCGGAAGAATCTGCACGTCAACCGGCTCAAACCGCTTCTGGAGCACGAGGACGTCAACGTCGCCGTGCTCGTTACCCAAACGGTCGCGTCGGGATGCGGAACCACTTTCCTTCCGGAGTTTCTGCTCGACGCGTTGGACAACGGACGGGACGAGGTGGTCGAACAGGCGATGCTCCGCACGGTCAACAGCACCGACGCCGGGCGCAACGAAAAGATAAAACGCCGTCTGGTCAAGATCTTCGAAGGGGACAACGAATCGCTGAAACTCACGGCCTGTTACCCGTTGATGCGCAATCACCGCTACCCGCCGGCCATCGACTACCTGCTTGAACAAGCCACGAGCAAGGACCTCAGCCGTGCCAATCGAGCGCTTATGTGGCTCGGCGATTCTCGCAACCGCGGACAACCGGTATCGAAGAAAATGCTCGCTACCTTCGACGTATTGCTGAAGTCGGAGGATTGGAGCCGGCGCCACCTCGCTTGCCGGATTCTGTCCATGTACTCCGGCGAGGAGGTCGTCAAACGGCTCATCCCGCTGTTGAACGACGAAAAGGCCGCTATCGGCACCGAAGTCGGCAACGGCCTGCTGCGCCAACAAGACAAGAAGATGGTTCGCCGTCTGCTCGGCGAAGCCGCCAAGCAGCACCCCGACGAAGAGGTTCGAAAGAAAGCCGCCACGGTGCTGGAAAAAGTGAAGGCCGGGCGGTCGCATAGTGCGGATGATCCCTTTGCAAGGTAATGCCCGAACCCTGCCCGCCTTGTGGAGGAAACGGGAAGGGGGCTGGGAAGTCGGCTACCGGGCTGTTATTCTGTGGAGGCGTTGAAATCTCGGGGGTTTCGGGCCATCTTGGCACCGGAAGAGAGGTTTCCGGTCCCCCTCGGCTGCGGTTGCCCAACCCCGAGGCGGCGTGCTATAATAGTGGTTTGCACTGTAAAGCATCCGGGACGCAGATATCCCAGCTACCCCAAGATACGAGACGGTTTTGCCCATGTTTCCCTGGTCCAAGAAACGACACCGCCGGAAGATTCGGGAACAGTTCTTCCCCAAAGAGTGGGATGCAACGCTCCGCGAGAACGTCTGGCAGTACTCATGTATCCGCCGCGAGATGCACAAGAAATACCACGACGACCTGCGGATTATCCTTGACGAAAAGGAGTGGGAAGGCTGCGGCGGCCTTCAGATGAACGACAAGGTCAAGGTCACCATCGCCGGCCAGGCAGCCATACTGCTTTTGGGAATCGAGGAGGAGTTCTACTTCGATCAAGTCAAAAGCGTGCTAGTCTATCCCGACGCTTTCTCCGTACCTGAACAGTTCCAGGATCAAAGCGGCGTTGTTGACCCGGACCAGACGGCCTCGGGCGAAGCGTTTCAGAGCGGCCCCGTCGTCCTCTCCTGGGACAGCGTGTTGGAGGGTGGGTGTGACCCTTACAATGGACATAACGTTGTCATCCACGAGTTCGCCCATCAACTCGACGCGCTCAGCGGCGAGATGGGAGGAATGCCCCCGATCTTTGACGAGGAAGAAGCCCAACAATGGGTCGAGGTCTTCGAGCGGGAATTCCAGCGACTCGAAAAGGCCGTCCAAGAAGAGCAACCCACCTTACTCGACGAGTACGGGGCCACCAATCGCGCCGAGTTCTTCGCCGTCGCCACCGAGTGCTTCTTCGAACAATCCGAAACGCTCCTGGAACTTCACTCCGAACTCTACGGGACGCTGAAGAGCTTCTACCGGCAAGATCCGGCCCAATGGATGCAGTAGCGCAAAATGGATCTGCGCAGGCCACTCAGGTCGATCCCAGAAATACACCAAATAGGGGGAGTCTGTTTTGGCCCAAACTGCCTGGGAACCCTGGCAGTATCATACCCGAAACTGTCTATTGAAACGCCTTATTCTTCCCAATCTCGGCCGATTGTCACTCCAACCCTCAAGGTGAATCCACCCGTAAAAAGCATGGGGCAACCACCCTCTAGAGTTAGTCCGGGCATTTTGAAGCAGTTTTCTCGACCATAACGCTATGGCCTTCTCACGGGATACTTTACGGCGGTGGTATCCGCTAGTATGATCTTCGTATTCATGTTACCATAAACGGAGTCAATGGAACAATCCCGGTGGACTTCTCCAAGGGGATGATGTAGCGGTCTGTCGACTGCCGGCATCAGTGTGGCTATGGCCGAAACGAACCCAAATGCTTTTCTTCAACTCATGCTGAAGAGCAAGCTGCTCGAGAGGGAACAGCTCCAGCGCGCGTTGATCGAGATCAAGAAAGAGGCCGCCGGCAAACCCATCGCCAATATCAAATTCCTCAGCGAGAAACTCGCCGAAAAGGGCCTCCTGACCAACTGGCAGTGCGAGAAGTTGGCCGAAGGCCGGCATAAGGGGTTCTTCCTCGGCAAATACAAGCTGCTGAACCACCTTGGCACCGGGGGGATGAGCAGCGTCTACCTGGCCGAGCACGTGCTGATGCAACGCCGTGTTGCCATCAAAGTCCTGCCCAAGAACCGGGTCGAAGATTCCTCGTATCTTGAACGGTTCCATCGCGAGGCCCGGGCCGCCGCCGCTTTGGATCATCGGAACATCGTTCGGGCGTACGACGTGGATAACGCGGGCAACACCCACTACATGGTCATGGAATACGTCGAGGGTTTCGACCTCCAGGAAATCGTCAAGCGCGACGGCCCGCTCGACTATCCGACTTTGGCAGAGTACGTCCGCCAGGCGGCCGAAGGGCTGTATTACGCCCATAAGGCCGGCCTCATCCACCGCGACATCAAACCGGCAAACCTCCTGGTGGATCGTAACAACGTCGTTAAATTGCTCGATCTCGGCCTTGCCAGGTTCACCGACGACACCCAGGCTTCACTGACGGTCGCCTACGACGAAAACGTGCTCGGAACGGCCGACTATCTCGCCCCGGAGCAAGCGATCGACAGTCACGGTGTGGACGCCCGGGCCGACGTCTACGGCCTGGGGTGTTCGATGTTCTTCCTGTTCACCGGCAGCCCGCCGTTTCCGGAGGGCACGTTGCCGCAGCGGCTGATGATGCACCAGAAACACCCGCCGCCGAACATCCGGGAAAAACGCCAGGACGCCCCGGAGGATCTGATTAAAATCTGCCTGAAGATGATGGCCAAGAAGCCGGAGAATCGCTTCCAAACGGCCAGCCAGGTCGCGCAAATCCTCCGAAAATGGTTGATCGTCCACGGCCATGCGAGCGAGGAGTTGAAGGAAGCGGCCTTGGCTGCCGAGGCCGCACGTCGTCGACCGGCAGCCGCTAAGGGTAAGGGCGGAGCGCCGCCCCGCCGCAAGGTTGCTACCCGGCCGCGCCGCGACTCCGGCGAGGTCCGGCCCGCCCCCGATACCGCCATGCAGGAAACCCGCTCGAACATGGACGTCGATACCGACAAGCCCCGAAGAACCGCCCGGCGACCCGGCACCCGTCAGAAAGAGCTGGTCGTGGCGAAGCAAATGGGGGCGCCGCAGCAGCAATCCGAGTTCTTCATCCAAACCGGCGATTCTTCCCGAACAAGGACCCGGGGCACCACCACTGCTGCCAGGACCGCCGACGACTCGGGAACGGGCACCAAACCATACCGAAGACCCAAGAAACAAACCCCCATCGCTTTGTGGATCATGTTGGGGGCCGGCGCTCTGACCGTCATCATCCTGCTGATCGTTCTGGCGATGGGTAATGCCCCATAGCAACCCGCCAAGAAAGAAGACGGGGAGGCCGCGTCACTGCCGCTTGGGCAAAATCTGTAGACTCTCGACCGGCAATACCGCGTTGAGGCTGCCGCTCCGGAACCCCTCCAGGTCGAGCGAAACGTACTTGAAGCCGATCGTCTTCAGCTTCTCGACCACCTCGCGGCGCAACGGCTCTTCGATCAGCTTCGGTACCGCACCGGCCGCCACTTCAACGCGCGCCACGTCGCCCTTATGATAGCGAACCCGCAGCGGCTGAAATCCCCGCTCGCGCAGGAACCGCTCCGCCGCGTCGATCATCGCCAGCCGCTCGGGTGTGACTTGCTCGCCGTAGGCGATCCGGCTGCTCAGGCAAGGCGTGGCCGGCTTGTCCCAGATCGGCAGTTCCCAGTGCGCGGCCAGTACACGAATCTCGTCTTTCGTAAACCCCAACTCGGCCAGGGGGCTGCGGACCTTCCTCTCCCGCGCGGCGCGGATGCCCGGCCGGTGATCGCCGTGATCGTCCCGGTTGCTGCCGTCGGCCACCACCGCCATCCCGGTTCGCCTGGCGATCTCCTCAATCTGCCGGAGCAGCTCAACCTTGCAGTGGTAACATCGGTTGGCGGTGTTCTCCCGGTACTCGGGGATTTCGAGCTCGCCCGTCTCGACGGCTTCGTGCCGGATGCCGATGCCTCGGGCAACCTGTTTGGCTTCGTCGAGTTCGCCGGCAGCGAGGCTTGCGCTGACGCCCGTCACCGCAACGGCCCTCTTGCCCAGGGCCAGTTGCGCCGCCTTGGCCAGCACGGCGCTGTCCAGCCCGCCCGAAAAGGCAACGGCACAACTCCCATAGCTCCGCAGCAACTGAAGCAGGCGGTCGCGCTTTTCGGCGAGTTCTCTCGGCAGGTCTTTCACGGGAAGCCGGGGGAAGGGAACGTGTGGCGGGAAAAAAGGTCCTCCACCGCAATGCCGTGGTGATGGATTTTTTGGGAGCCCGTCTTCACAAAGGGGGCAACCTGGACACCGGGTTGTGTGATCCGCGGCCCGAGGGTCCACGGCTATACACGCGGCCAGTGTCATTGATTACAGGCACCCAACGGGTAAATTATCGGCTCACCAAGAGTTACATCACATCACGTACATGGTAGAAGACCATGCCCATATCTTACCAGATTTGTTCACGCTTGGCAAGGGGCGAAATGGGCCGACCAAGGAAGAAACGAAAAGGCCGCCGCAATACCCCGTTTTCCGCCCCCACACCGGAATTCCGGAAAACTTCCCACCCGGTGGACTCTCCGCTTGGACGGTTCGGCTACGCCGCCGTGCCGGTTTCCCTGCGCCACGGCCATCGCGGCGGTGCCAGAATCAACGTGACCAGCACAGCCAGTCCGAAGAGACAGTAGCAGACCGCGAACACCCACGGCGGGCCGTCGTAGAACAGCAGGTCATGCGCCAGGCGGCCCACGAAGGTGCCTTCCTGAGGTGCCTGCCCCGCCCGCATACGGAGCCAGTTTTCCAGAGTGGTCAACGGGCAAATGACCCCCGCCAGCGCCTGCAACACGACAATCGCGATCATCAGGAAGTGCATGATCCGGAACCAGAAGTTCCGCACCCAGCCCCACCGCAGCACGACCCCCGCCAAAATTAACCCCAACCCCACGATCACACAGAGCACGTACGCCAGGTGAACCACGACGACAAAATCGGCAAGGAGTCGGTAGACGTTCATGCTTCCTACGATACCACAGACGGGCAATTTATTCCCGGCTGGAAACGAAAGTCATCACATACAAAGCCGCGACCAGTGGTCGCGGAAAACGCCAAGCACCATCTCCCCGACAACATCAGTCTTCCGAATGCCACGAAGTCTGCCGTAAGCGGCGTGCCAAGCAGTTTTCGTAGCCATACGGGCCCCAAATGTCGAAATCGTATTGGGGCGGACTCAGACGGGACCATCCGGTTGATTTGCGATAAGGCCTCTAGTTCGTGCAGCCTCCGGCGTCGGTGCCCCTGCCACCATCCGAGCACCACCGCGACTACAAGGGTCAAGACGAACAATTCCCGCAGACTGAACTGCCAGAGCCGATACCGTCGCCGCCGCCAAACCTCGAACGCCGCGGCGATCACGACGATGGCCGCAGCGATTGCCGGGTCAAAGGCAAACATGCTGAAACGGAATTGCACCTCATCCCCGGTGAACTTCCACGCATCGTCGGATAGCCAAGGCATGAACCGCCAAAGCGGTTCGGGTGGTTCCCCATTGTAAAGCGTCGTCCTCTCCCACTCGATCTGTTCGAGCCACGCCCACGGCCAACCGTGGCTGTACTGGACCTTGTCCCAGGGTCCCGACGAGAACGCCAATATTGTCTTCTCGCCCGGGACAATGATCAACACGAGTACCGCCGCCGTCAGGAGCACGACCACCCAGGTCGAAAGGTGCAGCCGCCACCAGGGGCGCCGCGGCTGCTCGGGAGTCTCGGGTTCACTTCTATCAGTGGGCATGGCACGTCGCCCCGGAAATCGTTCAACAACTTCGGCAAATGCGAATGCCGTGCGACATAAAGCCGCGACCGTTGGTCGCGCCCCGTGTCACCAGAAACCAGCCCTGCTCTCACTCGGCGCGACCAACGAGGCTGTGACTTTTTGTAGGGAACGCCCTCTGTGGCGTTCCGAAACCCGGAAAACACGCTCGTTGCTGCTTCCCGGAACGCCACAGAGGGCGTTCCCTACAGACTGAACG
>Ga0180432_10002517_pt1 | contig 27359 bp, 21 predicted proteins | sample SS_ome_10_FD_132414 | JGI IMG/M metagenome (GOLD analysis project Ga0180432, IMG submission 132414) | Hypersaline lake sediment archaeal communities from the Salton Sea, California, USA - SS_1_MS_2 metaG | ecosystem: Environmental > Aquatic > Non-marine Saline and Alkaline > Hypersaline >... | reverse complement strand
ATCGAAAAGGAGATGGAGAAGAAGCCCTACGCGGTTCACGGGTTTCTTGAGGCCGAGTCATCGCTCTCCGGGCTGGATCGGGATTCTTCGCTCTATAAGCTCAAGTATTACAACAACGAACCCGGCAGGCCCCTGGAACAGTCGAACCTGGGGGCGCGGCTGGAAGGATCGCTCCATTACGGAGACCTGAGTGCCTTTGCTCGGCTCGACAGCTTTCTCACCCATGACCATGAGGGCTGGGAGGGCAGGATGACCTTCATGGAAGGGTATCTCTCCTATAGGCGCGGGCCTCACATGGCCTTGGAGGCGGGCAAGCGGGTGACCAAATGGGGAAAGGGGTATGCGTGGAATCCGGTCGCCTTTGTGGACCGGCCCAAAGACCCGGAAGACCCGGAAGAGGCCCTGGAAGGTTACTATCTCCTGGGAGGAGACGTTATCCGGAGTTTTGACGGACCGCTCCAGACCCTGGCCTTCACCCCGGTGATTTTGCCCGTGTATAAGGATCTAAACGACGAATTCGGTCAGATCGATCATGTGAATGTGGCGGGCAAGCTCTATGCCCTTTTCTATGACACGAACCTGGACCTCCTCTTTTTTACCGGGGACAGCCGTACCACCCGGTGGGGGTTCGATTTTTCCAAGAATCTCCTTTCCAACCTGGAGATCCATGGGGAGGTGGCCTGGATTCAGAATTTCCAAGAAATGACTTTCCTCCAAGACGGTCGGGTCCTGACCCATCAATCAGATACATGGAGTTACCTTCTGGGGTTTCGCTATCTTACGGAAACGAACCTGACTGCCATCCTCGAGTACTTTCACAACGGCGAAGGGGTGGATTCGGGCGATCTCAAAAATATGTATACCTATATTGACCGGGCCTATACGACGTATAAACAGACCGGAGACCCTTCGCTTTTAGCTCCCATCAACCGGCTCACCAAAGAAGGCTTTTCTTGGCGCAACCCGCTCAAGGATTATCTTTACCTCCGGCTCATCCAAAAAGAGCCCTTTGATATCCTCTATTTCACTCCGGCCTGGACCACCATGATCGCCATGAATGACTGGAGCTTCAATCTCATTCCCGAATTGAACTACAACCCCATCACGAACCTGGAGATGAGACTCAGGGGTGTCATTCCGGTGGGTGGAGACCAGACCGAATACGGAGACAAGCAGCATGATTGGCGGGTGGAATTCCGGTTACGGTGTTTTTTTTAAAAAAGACAGGCTCAATCTATCGGGGATTTTGAAAAGGAGGGGCTATCTCCCCTTTCTCAATGAGGTTTTTATTGCACTGATGCATTTCAGACCATATAATCCGGAGTGTTTCGGTCTTAAAGACAAAATTATGGAAGCTTTTAATCGTTATGGACAGTAAAGCGAAAAAGTCCACCACGATCGCTGTTTTGCGGGTTCTTTTGAAAAAACTCTGGCTTTCTTTCAAGGACCTGCTCCCGATCATTTTGGTGATTGCCTTTTTCCAGGTCGTTGTCCTCCGGCAGCCACTGCCTGATTTGGCCGAAGTCTTATTTGGCAGCCTTCTTGTTGTTTTCGGTTTAATGCTGTTTGTACAAGGGCTCGAGATGGGTTTGTTTCCAATCGGGGAAACAATGGCTCATGCCCTGGCCCGAAAAGGCAGTCTGTTCTGGCTGTTGACATTCGCCTTTTTACTCGGTTTTTCCACCACCATTGCTGAGCCCGCATTGATTGCTGTTTCAGCCGAGGCTGCAGATATCGCCGCAAAGGGCGAACTGATTTCATCATCAGAGGAATCGCTGAAAAGCTACGCCTTTGGGTTACGGCTGTCAGTGGCCTTTTCTGTAGGAGTCGCCATCCTGATCGGCGTGCTGCGCATTCTCCGTGGTTGGCCTATCCACTATCTGATCATTAGTGGTTATATGGTGGTCATGCTCATGACCTTAATCGCTCCCAGGGAAATCATCGGCATTGCTTACGATGCAGGCGGGGTAACGACCTCGACCGTAACTGTTCCCCTGGTGGCGGCATTGGGCGTGGGACTGGCTTCTATAATCAAAGGGCGTAGTCCTTTAGTGGACGGCTTCGGGCTCATCGCTTTTGCATCTTTGCTCCCCATGATCTTTGTAATGGGCTACGGAGTGATCGTTTTCAAATAACAACAGGAAATTAGAGTATGGGATTTATATTTGATTCCGGTGCGGTGTTGCTGGCTACTGTTCGCGATATCCTACCGATCCTTTTTCTTATTATCTGCTTTCAACTGTTTGTCCTGCGTCAGCCCATTCCCCATCTTCGCCGCCTTATCGTCGGCGGTATCTATGTGATTATCGGTTTGGCTATGTTCCTCATCGGTTTGGAAAAAGCCTTATTTCCGGTTGGCAAGGCCATGGCCGCTCAGCTCTGCGATCCCGCCTTTCTGAACAGGGGATCGGCTGCCGGTCGAAGCGGATGGATCGCCTACGGATGGATCTATATATTTGCAGCTTTGATCGGATTTTCCACCACTATCGCCGAGCCTTCCCTTCTGGCCGTGGCTCTTAAAGTTACTGAGGTTTCAAGCGGTGTTATCAATTCTTGGGGCCTGCGGATCACCGTGGCCTTGGGAGTTGCCGTGGGCATTTCGGTGGGAGCATTTCGAATTGTCACAGGAACGCCGCTCTATCTTTACATCCTCTTGGGATATGTTGTAGTTGTGTTGCAGACGGCTACAACGCCTAAAAAACTCGTCGCACTTGCCTATGATTCCGGCGGTGTGACCACATCGACCGTTACGGTCCCACTGGTTACCGCCCTCGGCCTTGGGTTGGCCGAGGCGGTTCCGGGGCGAAATCCAGCCCTCGATGGCTTCGGGCTTATCGCGTTCGCGAGTCTTTTCCCGATTATTACCGTCTTGGGATACGCCCAGGTGACCCATCTGATTGTGCGCCACAAGGTTAAAAAAGGTCGGTCAAAAGGAGAGAGCCGATGAAATTCAAAATTGTTTTCGCTCCGGTCAAAACCCACAAGACTGACCCGGTTGTCGACGCGGCCAAGGAAGCCGGCGCAACGGGTGCAACCATCATCCCCGCCCGTGGAACTGGTATGCACGAGGCGAAGACCTTTTTTGGACTTACCCTGGAAGATCAAACGGATATTGTGATGTTCCTGCTCGAAGAACATATTGTAAGTCCGGTTCTGGAAGCGATTAAGACCGCAGGGGAGTTCGACAAACCGGGGACGGGAATCGCCTTTGTATTGCCCGTGGAACAGGTGCTTGGTCTCGAAAGCCAGATGGATAAGTTTAAAGAAGAGGTTCGGGATAAGTATCTATAATCATGTGCAATAAAGCCCTTTCGCTTCTAAAGGAATAAGGAGGATTTATGAGCGCGCCGATCATACGAGTGAGAGACGTCATGCATAAAGATGTTTTGAGTATTGATGGAATGGCGTCGGCTAAAGAGGCTGCCGCCATGATGCGTGCATCCAGAGTATCGGAATTGTTGGTGGCTAAACGCAATGATGATGATGCATGGGGAATTGTTACGATCATGGATTTAGTCAAGAAAGTGATTGTCCCTGGACGTGACGCTGATAGCATGTTTGTTTACGAAATCATGACCAAACCGGTCATAACCATACCGGCGCAAATGGATATTCGCTATGCAATCCGTCTGATGGAGCGGCTGGGTTTTCGCCATGCACCGGCCGAACACATGAATGAACTTGTGGGTATGCTGGCACTGTCCAGCCTGATCCTGGACAATCACCTCCTGTAATTGTCGAGTAAGGCGGAGTCGCTTTTTCCAGGGCAGCAGGCAAGACTACTCGGCTTTTGAGAAAGGCTATTTGATTGCGTTTTTTGAATTCCGATATGATCCTTTTAATAAAAAAATGGATCAAGACCAAAAAAATATCGGTCTCTTTAAGAAGTAGGTTATGAGGGCCTAAATTTATGCTAATTCTAGAGATGTAAATGCCACAGTTTAGCCGATCTTTAAACATCCATCTTTAACTTCAATAAACACTTATTATTGTAAATAATTAAAAATTAATATAATTTAATTTAATAAGAAAGAGCTATAGTGGCGGCCAATAAACCAGAAAGAATCAAAATCAGCATAAGCCAGGCCCTTGGTCTGTTGCTTCCCTATATCAAAGACCGACTGATATCCCAGCTCAAATCCGTGTGGTTAATTATTCTTTATCTGGTTTTTTTCCAAACGATCATTTTAAGGATTGCAATCTCAGAGGCATCCGTGATCGCTGTCGGTATCGGGCTTGTGGTGGTGGGACTAACCATCTTTATGGAAGGGCTATTCCTTGGTCTGATGCGTTTAGGGTCGCTTGTCGGCGGAGGTCTCCCGAAGAAATCTCCCGTCGCAGTTGTATTGGCTTTTGGTGTACTTCTCGGCTTCTTGGCTACCCTGGCGGAACCTTCCATTCAGGTCCTGCAAATGGCTGGAAAGTCCGTGAAGCCTTGGGAAGCCCCTCTTCTGTTTATTTTGCTGAACAAATATTCCAGTTATCTCGTGTATTCCGTGGGAGCAGGGGTAGGGGTGGCGGTTGGTTTGGGAATGCTCCGGTTCTACTACCGCATTTCCCTGAAGCCATTTATTTATCTATTTGTGGGAGCGCTTGTTTCGGTGACCATCTGGGCAAGCCTTGACCCCAACTTGAAAAGCATCATCGGCCTGGCGTGGGACTGTGGCGCTGTGACCACGGGTCCTGTCACCGTGCCGCTTGTCCTGGCCCTTGGCATTGGAATATCACGGATGGTGGGATCAGCCGAATCAGGTGCGACAGGGTTTGGAGTGGTGACCCTTGCCTCACTGCTTCCTATTGTCGCCGTTCTTGTACTTGGGATTTCTATGAATAAAGCTGTTCCGCAACCCATGGACGTTACAAATTTTTTTAAAATAAAAAATCGCTCACAGGTGGAGACTCTTTTTAAGGATAAGAAGGAACTGACACGGTATGTCTTCATGGAAGCCGGCCCCGAAGGACAGCTGTCTTTCTTCGGAGGGAAACACGGAGAAATGTTGCAATATCTGAGAGATCTGGCGACATCAAAATCAAAGAGGGAGGCTATTTTTGGTAAGGATACTGATTCGTTGGAAAGATGGGCTATTTTGAAGGGAACCGAGGAGCAACAAAAAGCGGTCTTCGGTAACCATGAAAACATGCAGGAGGCAGCTTTCAATTATCCAGATGAACGAAAAAAGGGAATAGATGTCCGGGAGTTGAGCGGGAGACATTTTTCGGCCGCCTTGAAAGCTATTGGTTTGCTTGCCATACCGATTCTTATTGTTTTCTTTTTGTTGGTTAGAGAGACCATGCCTTATCCGGATGAAATAGTGTTGGGTATCATTTTTTGTGTATTGGGCCTGGCCACATTCGGCATAGGTATTGAATTGGGGCTCGATAAATTAGGGTCTGAAATTGGAAGAAAGCTTCCGGCTTCTTTCAAGGCCATACAACTTCCGGAAGATAAAAGAACAATTACCAATTTTGACCCCGGCATGGTCCACGTTGCTGTTTCTTCGGACGGAGAGAAACACCAATTTTTCTTTTCCAAGGAGGATGGAAAGATCATAAAGATTCCATATGATCCATCGGATTTCGATCTACATACCGGACAGTACCGCTACACCCCGGTGAAGGGGCCACTTTTCGGATCAGGAAGCCCCTTACCGGGCATCCTCATAGTTATTTTATTTGCGTTCATAATGGGATATGGAGCCACATTGGCAGAACCGGCTTTAAACGCCCTTGGGGTCACTGTGGAGGAATTAACGGCCGGGACTTTCAAAAAATCGCTTCTTATGCAGGCTGTAGCCTTAGGCGTAGGGGGGGGAATAGCCCTTGGCGTTACGAAAATTGTTTTGGCTATTCCACTGGTTTGGATTCTAGTGCCGCCCTACGTTATTCTTCTTATTGTCACGAAATTCTCGACCGAAGAATTCGTTAACATTGGATGGGATAGCGCGGGTGTGACAACAGGACCTATCACTGTTCCCCTTGTTCTGGCCATGGGCCTCGGAATCGGCACCCAGGTTGGTGTGGTGGAGGGGTTCGGTATTCTGGCCTCCGCATCCGTATGTCCGATTCTTTCGGTCCTCCTGCTGGGGCTTCATATCAACAGGAAAAGAAGGGCTGCCTTGATTGAAGAGTCCACCAACGACAAAGAGGCCGGTAAGGATAGGACATGAAAATCAACAAGACCGTCTCTCGCATTACCGCCTATCTGCACAGGAATATCTCAAAGGATGTGCTGAATGCATTAAAAGAGATGAAAGTGCAAGGTCTTCATCTATCTCCAGCACGTTCTCTGGTTGTTGAAGTAAAAAGAGGGATTCTATCGATTCTGCCCGGCCGGGATCTGGCGCAGGATCCGCTTGATATCATCTTTTTTTGGGTTGAACCCGAGATGGAAGACCCTTTGGTCAACCTCGTTATTGAGAAGGGGCAGCTTTATTTCCCCGGGAGAGGTTCCGTTCTGGTTGAGGAAATTGAACTGTTAGAAAGCTATAAACCTTACGGGGTCAATGAAATTCAATCTTTTGAAATCAGTCCACAACCTGTTCACCTTTACTCCTGTACAGGCATTTGCTGCATTATGAAAAGGGGCCAGGGGGACACCGTTGCCAGAATCCCTCTGGACACGGGGACGTGCGTGCCGGCTGTTCACTTTGGAACCGGTACGGGGGTTCGTGACAAAATGGGGCTTTTAAGGATCACCATCCCTCCTGAGAAAGAAATAATCCATGCTTTCCCAACACCTTATGAAGCCGATCATATTATGGAGATGATGATTGATGCGGGACGTCTGGATCAACCCGGAAGCGGCTTCATCTATGCTTTTCCAATCAAAAAAGGCCTGATAAATACCAGAGTCATCCGGGGTGAGCAACGTCATGCAGCAAGTATCGAACAGATTGTCACAGCTCTGGACCATATCAAGGGCAATACCGACTGGCGGCAAAGGAGGGCCGCTGTTGAGAAAAGGTCGGGACGAAAAAAGAGTTACATCAGGAATCTCGTGGATATGATTTTGCTCTGTGATGGCGGTTCGGGCACGGAACTCGTGAAAGTGGCCATGTCCATCGGAGCAGGGGGCGCTACCATATCAAATATGCAACATATTCGTCCTCTCGACTCAGAAGAGAGTGATGTCTCGCCTGCAAGAGAGCTATGCAGCATGGTCATACCGGAAGAAACAAAAGAGGCCGTAACAAAGGCATTGGAGGATGCAAATGCCTTCACGGACCGCTGCCATGGAGAGCTCTACTCCCGCCTGGCAACCAAAGCATTCACTTATGTGGGGAAGTAAGGTTATTTTCCGTGCCTCGCGAATCGCGGATTTCTCCATATCCCTTGCCCCAGTTATCGGTCATTTGATTCCTGATCTGCTACAGATCAGAGAAACAGCATCAGATATTAATCATTCTCTGCCTCCGCCTTTATTTGCTCAAGCCCATATCTTTCGAATACCCGGCCGACCATTTCAAAACTTTACATGAATCCTGTCGTGTAATATCCTTTGATAGATAAAGGAGCGTTTCAGAAGGAGGTCATTCGGCTCAGGGCCACCCTTCAGAGGGAAGGGGCGGTTTTTCGTTTCGTGAAAGGCGGCCCCACAGAGGGCCTTAAGGGAGCGTTTTAAGGTGAGGACATTACTCAAGTTCACAATCTGGTTTTTTTCGGTGATCATCTTTATTACGGCCTGTATCTCTGCCTATTTCTGGTATGTGTGGTCCAGTAACCTCCCTTATATAGGATCGCTGAAGGAATACCGTCCTCCCATTATCACGGAGGTCTACAGCGATACCGGGGAGTTGATCGGCCGGTTCTGGGAGGAAAAGAGGATCGTCGTTTCCCTGGACCGACTGCCTCCGCATCTGGTTCACGCCTTTATTGCCGCCGAAGACGCCCGTTTTTATGAGCACGAGGGGCTGGACATCTTCAGCATCTTCAGGGCCTTTCTCAAGAATCTCAAGGCGGGAAGGATCGAGCAAGGGGGCAGCACCATTACCCAGCAGGTCACCAAATCGTTACTCCTGAAAAATACAGAGAGGACCTACCGGAGAAAGGCAAGAGAGGCCCTTCTCTCCATTCAGCTTGAAAAGAATTTTTCAAAGGAACAGATCCTTTTTCTTTACCTGAATCAAATCTATCTGGGACAAGGGGCCTATGGCGTGGAAGCCGCGGCGCGTACCTATTTCAATAAGCCCGCACGGGACCTGTCCCTGGCCGAATCTGCGCTCCTCGCGGGGCTCCCCCAGGCCCCGGCCCGGTATTCCCCGGTGGACCACTTTGACCTGGCCAAATCCAGGCAGAGGTATGTGCTCCAGAGGATGCACAAGGAGGGGTACATCAATGACCAAGAACTGAAAAATGCCATTGAGGAATCCCTGGGCATCCAGGCGGACTGGGAAAATCCTTTTCAAAAGGCCCCCTATTTTACGGAACATGTACGGAGGTATCTCTTAAAAGAGTACGGCCGGGATCTTCTCTACCGGGGGGGCCTCAAGGTTTACACCACCCTCAGCCTCAGTGCACAGGAGGCTGCCAAGGATGCGGTCAGGGCGGGCCTTGCAGACCTTGACAAAAGAGAGGGTTTCAGGGGGCCGTTGAGGCATCTCACCCCTGAAGAGGCGGCTTCATTCCGTGAAAAGGCCTCAAAAGAGCTGGCATCATCCCCTCCGGGAGAGGGTGATGTCCTGCAGGGGCTTGTTCAAGGGGTGGATGATTCCCAAAAGGAGGCCCTGGTCACCGTTGGAGATCTGAAGTGCCGGCTCTCTCTCTCCGAGATGGAATGGGCCAGGAAGCCCAATCCGGACATTCCCTATTATGCAACCAAGGTGAGGCGGATTTCCAGGGTCCTGAAACCGGGAGACGTGGTGCTTGTTCGCCTCTTAAAGCGGCTGGATTCATCCGACTATGGCTGGGAGGTCTCTTTGGAACAGGTCCCGGAGGTCCAAGGGGCCCTGCTTTGTATGATCCCAGAGACCGGAGAGGTCAAGGCCATGGTAGGGGGCCGCGATTTTGCCTCAAGCCAGTTCAATCGGGCGGTTCAGTCCAGGCGTCAGCCGGGTTCGGCCTTTAAGCCCCTCATCTATGCCGCTGCATTGGACTGGGGCATGAGTCCGGGCAAAATCCTTATTGACGCCCCCTATATTTCCGAGGCCAATACCAGTGACGAAGTATGGAAACCCAAGAACTATAAGGAGCGGTTTTTTGGCCCCACCCTGTTTAGAACGGCCCTGGCCAAATCCAGGAATGTAATTACCGTGAAAATACTGCGGAGAATAGGGGTGGACCATGCAGTGGCATATGCAAACAGGATGGGCATTGAATCGGAGCTGAGTCCTGACCTTTCTCTCGCCTTAGGCTCATCCGGGGTGTCGTTGCTTGAAATGACCCGGGCCTATGCGGTCTTTGCAAACGGGGGCAGATTGGTAAAACCCATATTCATCAAACAGGTGGTGGATCGTAACGGCAATATTATTGAGGAGAACCAGCCCGAGGCCCTCGAAGTGATATCCAAAGAGACCGCCTATGTGATGACCGATCTTTTAAAGGCGGTTATCAAGGAGGGGACGGGTTGGCGGGCCAGGGCCTTAAAGCGGCCGGCCGCCGGAAAGACCGGAACCACCAATGACCTGAGGGATGCATGGTTCATCGGCTACACGCCCGGTTTTGTGGCGGGGGTGTGGGTGGGCTACGACGACCAGAAGACAATGGGAAAGGGCGAGACCGGCTCCAGGGCGGCGAGTCCCATCTGGATCGACTTTTTCTCCCGAATCCTGGATGGAAAACCTGTGCGGGAATTCCCTGTCCCGGAGGGGATCGTGTTTGCAAAGATAGACAGCAAAACCGGGCTGTTGGCCAGCCCCCATTCCGAGGAGAGTGTTTTTCAGGCCTTCAAGGAGGGGACGGAGCCCAAAAGATACTCTCCCGAGCCGCAATCCGCTAAGTCAGGACAATTCTTTCAGTTTGACATGGGGGCCACCCATTAGAGGCGCGTTTTATCCTTCCAGGTCTTTTATGCCCTTATAGACAATGTCGAAAAGCTCTGGCATATCCTCTCGCTCCACGCAGGAAAAGGCCACCCTCAGGTCGGTTTTTCCCAGGGCGATAAGTCCCACCCCGTACTTGTCGAGGAGGTGAACTCTGAGGGGTTCGGCCTCGACCGTCTTCAGCCGCAAACACATGAAGTACCCTGAATTAAAGGGATAGGGCTCCCAAGCTTCCTGGTATTTGGGGTTGGCGAGCACCCGCTTCACTTCCTGGGCCCGATCCTTCATGATCTGAAATTTCTCCGCCTTTTCCACGGCGTAGGTCTCGGCCCGCAGAGACTTGAGTAAGATCTCTTGGCTCAGGTGCGATACATTGGATATGGACCCCCTCACGGCGCCTGCGCTCTTTTTTTCCAAGGCCTCATAAGCCGCCCCGGCGTTTTTTTGAAACTCGGCGCCGTAAGTGATGAACCCCACCCGCAATCCCCACACGTAGCTCTCCTTGGTGGCCCCGTCCAGCTTAATGCCCAACAGTCGGGGATGACGGTCCGCCAAGAGGGTGAAAATGGATTCATTGAGCACTGAATCCTCGTAGAAGAGACCAAAATAGGCATCATCTGTTACGGCCAGGACGTTACACCCCCTTTCGGCGAGGTCTGCGAGAACCTGAACGATCGCTTCCCCTTCTGCGGGGGTGATGGAGTAACCGGTGGGGTTATTGGGGAAGTTGAGTATGACGATGAGCTTGTTCCTCTTTTGGGCCTCACCTTCAAGGCAGGTCTTCAGTGCCTCTACGGAGAACCCCCCTTGTTCATCAAAGAGGGAATAGTTGATGATCCGGGCCCCCCTGCGCACAGCAAATATCATGTTGTAATTCCCCCACATTTTGTCGGGCAGTATGATCACATCACCGGGGTCCACCCACATGTCTCCCACCACGCTTAGTCCGTGGGTAATGGCATTGGTCACCACAGGAAGGCTCACTTCCTTGCCATCAAGAGATGGATTTTTTTCATACAGGGCCGTTTTCCAGGCCTGGCGCAAGGGCATGATGCCAAAAGACGGGGCGTAGGTTAAAGCCTCCCTCGGCCTCAGTTCCTTGAGCAGGTTCATAATGGAAGGCAAATGCATGGTCTTGCCCTTTTCTGTAGCCATGCCTATGGTCGCGTTGAATTTAAAGGCCTTTTCTTTGGCTTCCGCGCTCTGGGATAGGATTCCTTTTGGGAAAAAGAGGTTTTTGCCCACTTCGGAAAGCATCTCATAGACATGCGGATTGGCCTCTTTAATGATCTCGTTAAGTTCTTTGGCGATGGGATTCATGAGGGGACCTCGCACAGTTTGATATGACTTGCCCGCTGAACGTACACGCCAGGCAAGAGGGAGAAAGGAACTCCCGGGAATCAACCAATTAAACGACTCATTAGCCGTTCCTTGATGAATTTGTCAAGGGGATTTGCAGTGCCCGCCAAATAGGTTCAGGCCCCAAAAAGGTCTTGACAGGGAAAGGGATTTATATAAAAAAAAGACCGGTCGGTATATTAATCACGCTTGGATGCCAGAGGTCATGAAGAACAAGGGAATTCAGACCCGTCAGAACATATCAAATAAATCACTTCAACTTTTCTCAGTAAAGGGCTATTATAACACATCTATTAACGATATCCTTGATGCCACTGGTCTGACAAAGGGGGGGCTCTACGGCCATTTCCGCAGCAAAGAGGAGATCTGGTACGCCGTTTACGAGCGGGCCGTTGAAATATGGAGGCAAATCGTATTTCAAGGGATCCGGGACATTCCTGATCCCCTGGACCGTATAGAAAAGACCGTGGAGAACCACCTGAGGGATTATCTGGGGGCGGATGTCTTTAAGGGAGGGTGTTTTTTTGTCAACATGCTGGTGGAAATATCCGGGCAATCCGAGACCATGAGCAGGGAGATCCGGCGGGGTTTTGTGAGTTTCTCAAAACTATTACGCTCCTGGGTGGAAGAGGCCCGGGAGAAGGATCAGTTGAAGGAGGGATTAAAGCCGAGGGAAATCGCAAACTTCCTGGTTATTTGCCTGAACGGGGCCGCCACCCTTTACTCGGCAAGCCGGGATCCTGATATCTGGAAACAGACCATCACCCAGTTGAGATTTTACATCCGGGACCTAAGAAAAGGGGGGTCGCCGGGCCTGTCCGATAAAGGGCCGGTCCTGGCTCCCGGAAACGGCCTGCATTTGGGCCGGCAATCCAGGCAGACAAAGGGGCCCATTGCGCCTTGACGATTGGTGAAAAACAGTTTATGAGGAAAGCACTTACCAATGGTCGTCCTTTCTTGGGAGGGGGCTCAAAAGAGGCATTGAAGTTCAGGAAATCCATATGGGGCTAAACGTCAACCTACCAAATTAAGGAGATGTGCAATGGAAGAAGTGGTGATTATTTCAGGCACTCGGACACCTGTCGGGGCCTTTGGTGGTACCCTGAAGTCGACGCCTGTGGTGAAGCTTGGAGCGCTGGTGCTGAAGGAGGCCCTTAAGAAGGCAAAAGTACGGCCCGTGACCACGGCTGCCTTGAGCCAGTTTGATCCGGACGCCCTGAAGGGGGTAGGGATGGTGGAACTGGAAAAAGAGGCTTATGACTATGAGGATTCCCTCCAACCCGTTCAAGTTGATGAAGTGATTATGGGTAATGTGGTTGGTGCCGGGCAGGGTCAGAATGTGGCCAGACAGTCCATGATTGGAGCCGGAATCCCCAAAGAAACGCCCGCCTTAAGCGTCAATAAGGTCTGCGCTTCCGGCATGAAGGCCGTTGCCCTTGCAGCCCAGGCCATCCGCCACGGTGAAGCCGAGATCATACTGGCAGGAGGCACGGAGAACATGAGCCTTATCCCTTATGCCTGCCCTGGGGCCCGTTGGGGTGCCCGGATGAACAACACAGAACTTGTGGACCTTATGATTCTGGACGGTCTCTTTGAGATTTTTTATGGATATCATATGGGCATCACCGCTGAAAATATTGCCGAAAAGTACGCCATTTCCAGAGAGGAGCAGGATGAACTGGGAGCCCTTAGTCATGAGCGGGCGAGAAAGGCCATTTCCGAGGGTCTTTTCAAAGAGGAAATCGTGCCGGTGTCCATACCCCAGAGGAAAGGGGATCCCATCCTGTTTGACACGGATGAACGGCCTATGGATACCAGCGTGGAAAAGATGGCCAAGCTGAGGCCGGCTTTCAAAAAGGACGGAACAGTGACCGCAGGGAATGCCTCGGGCATCAATGACGCGGCCGCAGCACTTCTGCTCATGTCAGAGACCAAGGCCAAGGATCTGGGCCTGAAGCCCCTGGCGAAGATCAAGGCCTGTACCTCCGCCGCTATCGACCCGGCCTATATGGGGCTTGGACCCATCCCGGCGGTACGAAAAATTTTGAAATCCACCGGCCTGGCCATCGGTGATTTCGGCGTGATCGAACTCAACGAGGCCTTTGCCTCGCAGGCTATTGCCTGCATGAGGGAGCTCAACTGCCCGGAGGATAAGACCAATATCCTGGGGAGCGGGATTTCCATCGGCCACCCCATCGGGTGTACCGGAGCCCGCATTCTTGTCACCCTTATGGGAGCGATGATGCGGGGAGACCATTCCCTGGGGCTGGCCTCCCTGTGCATTGGGGGCGGCCAGGGCATGGCCACCGTCCTTGAGAGAGTATAGACGGGAGAATGTTTCACAAGAAAACCGGAATTCAAGGGGGAGCTGAGCTAAAATGGATTTCTCATTGACAGAAGAGCAACAGATGGTCCGTGACATGGTTCGGCGCTTTGCCGAGACCGAGATTAAACCTAAAGCGGCGGAACTGGATGAAAAGCATGAACATCCGGCGGAAATCGTAAAGCAGCTGGGCGAACTCAAGATGCTGGGCGTTGCCGTTCCCGAGGAGTACGGGGGCGGCGGGATGGACAATGTGAGCTATGCCCTTGCCCTCATCGAAGTCTCCAAGGCCTGTGCCTCCACAGGCGTGATCATGTCTGTGAACAATTCCCTCTATTGTTTTCCCGTCATGGCCTACGGTACAGAAGAGCAAAAGAAGAAATACCTTTATCCGTGTGCATCGGGAGAGAAATTGGGCTGTTACGGCCTCACCGAGGCAGGGGCCGGATCAGACCCGGCCAACATGCGGACCAGCGCGGAGAAAACGGATGATGGGTGGGTCATTAACGGTGAGAAGAAGTTCATCACCAACGGCAATGTGGCCTCCTTTGCGGTGATTGCCGCTGTGACGGAAAAGGGAAAGGGGTACAAGGGGATCAGCTCCTTTGCGGTGGACCTGGAAAACACCCCGGGCTTTAAGGTAAGCCGGGTGGAAGAGAAACTGGGTATCCTGGCCTCAGGGACCGCGGAGTTGACCTTCGAGGATGCGAGAATCCCGGCCGATGCGCTCCTCGGAAAAGAGGGGGAAGGGTTCAAGCAGATGCTCACCACCCTCGACGGGGGGCGGATCGGTATCGCGGCCCAGGCGATCGGGATCGGACGGGCCGTGCTCGAAGAGGCCCTGGAATACGCCAAGACGCGTGAACAGTTCGGAAAGCCTATCACAGCCTTCCAGGGTATTCAGTGGAAATTGGCCGACATGGCCACGGAACTGGATGCCGCAGAGCTTTTGACCCTCAGGGCGGCGTGGCTTGAGGATCATCACAAGCCCTACGAGAAGGAGGCCGCCATGGCCAAAATGTATGCCTCGGATATAACCATGCAGGCCGCCATAGAAGGCATTCAGGTTTTGGGCGGCTATGGGTACTGTAAAGAATACCCCATGGAGAGACATATGAGGGATGCCAAGATCTGCCAGATCTATGAGGGCACAAACGAGATTATGCGCCTGGTCGTTGCCAACAATCTCATTAAAGGAAGATGAGCCTTTTCCCGGGGTGCTGCTCCGGTAACGTGACGAAGAGATCCTGACTTCCCGGGACTCCTGGGGAATGTAATGGCAACCATTGATGCCTTGTTTCACCGTGAACCACGGATTTGAAGCAGGGCGGCCAATCCGCAAGGGGGTACCCTATGTCATCAGTCTTTAACCCGAAGGTTTTCACCGAAATTGAAGAGGGCTATCAGAAGTGGGATAAGAAGGTCAAAGAGGTGTTTGCCTCCAGGGCCGAGAGGCTTAAGCGGTTTTCCACCGTCTCGGACATGGAGATCAACCGGATCTATTCCCCTGCAGACTCAAAAGATCTCGACTTTGGGAAGGATTTGGGATTCCCCGGAGATTACCCCTTCACCCGAGGGGTTCAGCCTACCATGTACCGGGGACGACTCTGGACCATGCGCATGTTTGCCGGGCTGGGCAGTGCCAGAGACACCAACGAACGATTCCATCACCTGGTCAAGGAAGGGCAGACGGGACTTTCTACGGCCTTTGATATGCCCACCCTAATGGGATACGACACGGAATCACCCCGCTCCCGAGGGGAATGCGGGAAGTGCGGGGTGGCCATCGACACCCTCAAAGACATGGAAGACCTCTTTGACGGCCTGCCCATTGACAAGATCACCACGTCCATGACCATAAATCCCCCCGCCTCTGTTCTTTGGGCCATGTATATTGCCATGGCGGAAAAGAGGGAGATTGATCGAAAGCTCCTGGGCGGTACCATCCAAAATGACATGCTCAAGGAATTCATCGCCCAGAAGACCTTTATGTGTCCCCCCGAACCCTCGGTTCGTGTAATCACCGACACAGTGGAGTTCGGCACCACGGACGTCCCCCGGTGGAACACCATAAGCATCAGCGGGTATCACATCAGGGAGGCCGGTTCAACGGCCGTCCAGGAACTGGCCTTTACCCTGGCAGACGGGATCGCTTATACCGAGAAGGCCATAGAAAGAGGGCTTAATGTAGACGACTTTGCCCCTCGATTCTCCTTCTTCTTTAACTCCCACCTTGACTTTTTTGAAGAGGTGGCCAAGTTCCGGGCCGCCCGAAGAATGTGGGCAAGGATCATGAAGGAGAGGTTTAAGGCCAAGAACCCAAGGTCGTGGTGGCTGAGGTTTCATACCCAGACCGCGGGTTGTTCACTCACGGCCCAGCAGCCTTACAACAATGTAGTCAGGACGGCCCTGGAAGCGCTGGCCGCCGTGCTTGGAGGGACCCAGTCTCTTCACACCAACTCCCTTGATGAGGTCCTGGCTATTCCCACTAAGGAAGCCGCGACAATTGCCCTAAGGACGCAACAAATTATTGCAGAGGAATCGGGGGTGGCCAACACCATTGATCCCCTGGGCGGGTCCTACTTTGTTGAGGCCCTCACTGATCGGATGGAGGAAGAGGCCTTTGAGCTCATTGAAAAAATAGATGATATGGGGGGAATGCTACCCGCCATAGAGCGGAATTTTCCACAGCAAGAGATCGCGGACGCGGCCTATCACTATCAAAGGCAGATCGATGCCCAGGACAAGACGGTGGTAGGGGTGAACAAATATGTGACCGAGGAGGAGATCCCGGTGGAGGTCGTGGAGATTGACGAGGAATTGGAGCGACTCCAGATCGAGAAGACCCGTAGGATCAAGGAAGAGCGGGACAATGCCAAGGTCAAAGACGCCCTGGAAAAGCTGGGGGACGCCTGTTCGGGAGACAAGAATGTTATGGAATCCCTTATCGAGGCCACAAATGCCTATGCCACACTTCAAGAGATGTGCGATGTTTTCAGAAAGGTATTTGGAGAATACCGGGACCCCGGCATATACTGATTACGGGTGGACTGCCGGAACTGGAGGAACCCCCGGGATTACTGACAAGGACGAATCATATTAGAGGGGATCATGGGGAAAGGGAGAAGACTAAGGGTAATGGTGGCGAAGCCTGGACTGGATGGACATGACCGGGGTGCGAGGATCATCGCCCGGGCCTTTCGCGATGGCGGCTTTGAGGTGGTTTATACCGGACTTCATCAGACCCCTGAAGAGATTGTGGAGGCAGCCATTCAGGAAGATGTCGACATGATAGGGCTATCCAGCCTGGCAGGAGCTCACAAATATCTGTTTCCCAGGACTGTCGAGCTTTTAAAAGAACGAGGTGCGGACGATATCGTGGTCTGCGGGGGTGGAATCATTCCAGACGAAGACATCTCCTTGTTGAAAGACGCGGGGATCAAGGAGATCTTTACGCCCGGCACCCCTTTGGACGCCATTGTCGAATGGGTGCGAGAAAATGTGAAGCCGAGGTGATAATTTGGAGGCTATGAAAAAAATCGCAGAAAAAGTGGTGGCCGGCGACATCAGGACGGTCGCACGGCTCATCAGGGACATTGATGACGGTATCCCTGAGGTGAGAGAAATTTTAAAGGCCCTCTATCCCTACACGGGCCGGGCCTATGTGATTGGTATTACCGGGGCCCCCGGCGTAGGCAAGAGCACGCTGGTTGATCAGATGGTCAACCGCCTGAGAAAGAAGGAAAAGACGGTGGGTGTCCTTGCCGTTGATCCCACCAGCCCCTTCAGCGGGGGGGCCATACTAGGAGACCGGGTTCGGATGCAACGGCACAGCATGGACCAGGGTGTCTTTATCCGCTCTTTGGCCACCCGGGGGCATTTCGGAGGGCTCACCCAATCCACGAGGAGCTCCATAGACGTGCTGGACGCCATGGGGAAGGACTACATCCTGGTGGAGACCGTCGGCGTGGGACAGGACGAGGTGGATGTGGTCAAAACGGCTCACACCACCCTGATCATGGTCATTCCTGGCATGGGCGACGATATCCAGGCCATCAAGGCGGGCATTCTCGAGGTGGGAGACGTTTTCGTCATCAACAAGGCGGACAGGGAGGGCACGGACAAGACGGTCAGTGATCTGCGGTTGATGATCGATATGGATCAGGAGAAATACCGCAACGGCGCATGGAAACCGCCCATCGTAAAAGCTCAGGCCGTGTTTGATCAGGGGGTGGAAGAGATTCTGGATGAAATCCAGAAGCACCGGGACTTTTTGACGGCGTCTTTGGGCGGGCTCGATGTGAGAAGAAACCAAGAAAAGGTCCGCCAGGAACTGACAGACATGGTCAAAAACAGACTCATCGAGGAGGTCTTGACCCAGATCACTGAAACCGGGGAGTTTGAAAAGGCCGTTCAAGACATCGTGGGCGGAGATATAGACCCCTATACGGCCTGTGACAACCTGGTTTTACCCAAGGTGGGCATGTCCCCTGAGTGATCCTATCCGGCCTTGAAAGGCCGAAGCCGGAGAGGCGGTCTCTACCATGTTTATCCACGGCATGTATTGGTGGATACGACAGATCATACTTGTGCTTTTGGGAAGCTTTTTCCTTCTCTTCGGCATTCAACTTCTTATTGCCGCCTACCGGCTCAAGGACCCCTTCCGGTTTGTGATGACCTTTTTCGCCTCAAACTTGATTATTCTCATCAGCGCTGCATTGCTGGCGGGTTTTATCTGTCGTATGATCACCTTCAACAGGGAGATATCGGACCCCGAGGAATAAACCAAGGGTCTTGCAGCCCTTTCGGAGCCCCATCCCCACGCGCACCGGCCGGTCACGGCACGGTTGGGGGCGGCTACCATTTCAAGAGATTCCCTATAACCTTCTAGAAGGCATACCCCTGACTGAAAGAGGCACGCCTTCCGGAAAATGAGCAAAGGGAGGACTAAAAGCATGCCCCGACGAACCAAGCCCCAACCCCTGGGGAAAAGGCTCATGAAATTGAGAAAAGAAAAAGGTCTCACCCTCAAGAATATCGCCAATGAGACGGGCCTAGCTACCAAGTATATCTCCCAGGTGGAAAAAGGGGAAGTCATCCCCCCTGTGTCCGTGCTCCTGCAGTTTTCCCGGGCACTGGAAATCGATTCCAGTCTCCTCTTGAGAGAAGAGCGGGCCAAGGCCGATCAGGAAAGCACGGAGGCCTATCAAAAGAGGACCGAATCCTACACCTATGAAACCCTTACCCCTGAGGCCAGACACAAACACCTCAAGGCCTTCAAGGTCTTCATCGAGCCCAAGTCGGAACACAAGGGTGTGGGTTATCAGCACCTGGGTGAGGAATTCCAGTATGTGCTGAGTGGAAAAGTTGAAGTGATGGTGGGGGAGAACAAGAATATCCTGGGCCCTGGAGACAGCCTTCATTTTAACTCTTCCATTGTCCACAAGCTCAGAAATATCAGTGAAGACAGGGCCGAACTCCTGGTCGTCCTTTACACCCCTTAGGGCCCATTCCCTGGTTCTATAAATCCGGCCCGCCCATGGAAAAATTACGCCCGGCTTCAGATTGGTGAAGGAGAGAGTATGGCTTATCAACTCACAGAAGAACAGCAAATGATTCAGGCCATGGTCAGGGAGTTCGCCAGGGAGGTTGTCATGCCCACGGCCGCGGAGCGGGACCGGACCGGGGAATTCCCGGCGGACATCCTCAAACAGATGGGGGAATTGGGTCTCATGGGGATGAACGTCCCTCCTGAATACAACGGGGCAGGGGCTGATACGGTCAGTTATTCCGTGGCCATGCAAGAGATCGCCTATGCCTGCGCCGCTACGGCGGTGGTCATGTCCGTTCATAATTCAGTGGCATGCGGTCCCATTTACCTTTTCGGTTCAGACTATCTCAAGGAAACCTACTTAAAACCCCTGGCCGCCGGAAAAAAGATAGGTTCTTTCGCCCTGACTGAACCGGGCGCCGGTTCCGACCCCTCCAGCCAAAAGAGCAGGGCGAAGAAAGACGGGAACAGCTATATCATCAACGGGACAAAGATGTTTATCACCAGCGGTAAGAATTCAAAGGTCACCGTGGTAACGGCCTATACGGATAAAGGAAGAAAACACCGCGGGATCAGCGCCTTTATCGTGGAAAAAGGGACCCCCGGTTTTTCTGTGGGGAAAGTAGAAGATAAAATGGGGCTTCGGGGTTCCGATACGGCGGAGCTGATCTTTGAAGACTGCCGCGTTCCGGCCGAGAACCTCTTGGGGGAGGAGGGGGACGGTTTTGTGATTGCCATGGCCTCCCTGGACGGGGGACGAATCGGCATCGCCTCCCAGTCCGTGGGTCTGGCCCAGGCCTGCCTTGACGCGGCCGTTAGTTATGCCAGGGAACGGATTCAGTTCAATAAGCCCCTGTCCCAGTTTCAGGGGATCCGTTGGATGATCGCCGATATGGCGACCCAAATCGAGGCCGCCAGGTTGCTCGCCTTTAACGCGGCGGCCATGCGGGACAGGGGCGAGAATTTTACCTCTTCGGCGTCCATGGCCAAGGTCTTCGCCTCTGAAATGGCCAACAAGGCGGCCTACCAGGCCCTGCAGATTCACGGCGGATATGGGTATATCAAGGAATTTCCCGTGGAAAGGTATTACAGGGATGCAAGGGTCTTAACCATCTATGAAGGGACCTCCGAGATCCAGAGAAAAGTCATTGCCAATCACGTGATCGGGAAATAAAGAGGGGAGGGCCAGCTTATTTCTCAGGGAATGATGGCACCGTTTTTTGAGCGCTACCGCGATATCATCCCGGAATTCCCCCTCTTTGAGGAGAGCCTTCAAAGGCCCGTTCCCGTCCATCTGCGGATAAATACCTTAAAGATCGAACCCACCGCCCTTTTTAACACCCTGAGTGAGAAAGGGATCCCCCTCAAAAGGTCTTCTAAAAGGGATCCGACCCTTTTTTACGCCCCTGGCCTTGATTCTCCCGGTAATCTCTTGGAGTACTTTTTGGGGTATATCCACCCTCAGGCCTATACCTCCTGCCTCGCCTCCCTGGCCCTATGCCCTGAAAGGGAGGGGTTGGTCCTGGACATGTGTGCCTCTCCTGGGGGTAAGACCTCTCATATGGCCCAACTAATGGAAAACACGGGTCTTATTATTGCCAACGAGCTCTATCCGGACAGGCATGTCCCCCTGGGGCACACCCTCAACAGACTGGGCGTACTCAACACGGTCATTACCGCGTACCAGGCCCAGCAATTCCCCTTGAGGCATCGCTTCGACCGCATCCTTTTGGATGCCCCCTGTTCCGGAGAGGGGACTTTCAGAAACCTGAGCCCAGAGGCCGTGTACAGGCCCCCCAGGAAGGAAAATCGCTTTCCGGATCTGCAAAAACGGATGATACTCCGGGGCTTCGATCTCCTGGACCAGCCCGGGGAAATGGTTTATGCCACGTGCACCTTTAATCCCCGGGAGAACGAAGGGGTGGTGAACTTTTTATTGCAAAACCGTGATGCCTGTCTCCTGCCCATTGACGTGGGATGTGTCTATGAACCGGGCATCAGTGGATGGAGGGAGGAGAGCTATGACAGGGCGGTCGAGAACTCGGCCAGGTTCTATCCCCACCGTAACGGATCCGTGGGATTCTTCATGGCCAGAATTGGCCGGAGAGGATGAGAGGCACACTCTTCTTTCTTCTTTGGAAGATCGTTTCGGGATTCCTGAAGCGGTCTTTGATCCCTACCTCCTTTTCAAAAGGAAAAAGAGCTGGACCCTCCTTAGGGCCTCGGTTCATCTCTCAGAGGCCGCTCAGTTGAAGGTCTCACGGATAGGGTTGAAGGCCCTGGAGCGGGTGGGGAGGTTTTTGAAGCCCACCACCCGATTGGTCCAGATTTTTGGCTTTGCAGCCTCAAAGGCCACCGTGGAGATAGACCAGGAGGCCTTACGCAGGCTCTGGGAGGGGGAGGAAGTCCCCGTGGACCATAACCTGGATAATGGATACGTGATTCTCCGCCTCAAGGGGGACCGCGTGCTGGGTGTCGGGCTTTATATAGACGGCAGGATCAGGTCCCAAATCCCGAAAAAGGACATGCGCGAGATCATGGTGACCCATGAAACGACCCCGCGGCCTTGAAGCCGGCATGATTGGTCCATCGTGCTTAAGCGGGGCTGACACGGCAAGCCTTTTTGGGGAGAAAAGCCTTGAAATTTCACCACCCTCCTGGTAAGAACCACGAAGAGAAGTCTCTTTACCTTTAGCGCTTTTCCAGAACAACCCGTCTCACGCTCTAAATGATTAAATGACATTGCTGAAGGAGGGATTATGCAAAATGGCACTGAAAAAGCCGAAGCCTTTAATAACCCGAACGGAGACCTTGAGGATTTCATCCTCGGCTCCTTTTGGGAATGCTTCGGCGATCTCCCCGTGGGCATCATTGTGATCGACCGCAACACGACCATTCGCTTTTTTAATTCCTTTGCCGGGTTTTTTGTGGGTATCCAACCTATCCGGGCCATAGGGAAATCCATTGAGGAATTGATCCCGGAAAGCCAGATCATGGATACCCTGACCCGGGGCATTCCTCATTACGAAAAACACCGGGTGGTGAACGGCAGGCGCTTGAAATTCAGCTCCATCCCCATCAGGGTTGGAGAAAGAGTCCTTTCCGCCGTGGAATTCATATTTGATAACACCGAAAATGTATCTGTTTTGAATGAATTACATGAACTCAGGGAGAAGTATCGCCTCCTTGACGAACTCCTCGATGAGACCTTTGAGGAGTTGGGGGCTGTGAATAATGAGGGGAAGGTCACCTATATTTCGAAGAAATCGGCACAGAATCTCGGCGTAACCCGCGATGAAATTTTGGGGCGTGATATGACCGAGTTGGACAAAAAATGCCAACTCAAAAGGGTGGCCAGTACCGGTGTGCCTTATCTGGGCCGGATCTCCAGACCCCATAAAAAGGTGGTCCCGTGTATGGTTACTCCTGTCCTCAAGGACAATGAGCTTTCAGGCGCCGTGTGCAGGAGTATATTTACGGACATGGCACAAGCCAACGAGTTTTTGAGCAAAATGCAAGACCTCGATGGCCCTCAGAAAGCCGAAGCCCATCCCAAGAGGATAAGCGGGTGTCGATTCTCTATCCACGACATCGTCGGCCAATCAAAGGCCATCAATTACGCGAAAAAGAAGTCCCTTCGTGTTGCCGAGGGTGATTCCACCATATTGATCACCGGCGAGTCCGGGACGGGCAAGGAACTCTTTGCCCAGGCCATCCATATGGCAAGCCTCCGCAAAAACGGTCCTTTTGTTAAGGTCAACTGTGCGGGAATCCCTGAGACCCTCCTGGAGTCGGAACTTTTTGGATACGAACCTGGGGCATTTACCGGTGCAGGAAAAAAGGGGAAACCGGGTAAGTTTGAACTGGCCCACAATGGCACCATATTCCTTGACGAGGCAGGGGATATGTCCATGGGCATGCAGGCCAAGCTTTTAAGGGTCATCCAAGAAAACGAGTTCGAGCGGGTCGGTGGAACCACCAGCTACGAAGTAGACGTCCGAATCATCGCTGCGACGAACAAGGACCTGTGGGCCATGGTCGATGAAGGGCAATTCAGAGAGGACCTCTACTATCGCCTGGATGTGGTTAACATCCATATACCCCCGCTCAGGGAGAGAATTGCGGATATTCCCTTGTTGATCAGGCATCTTATTCCTCTCATAAAAAAGCGGGCCCACAGCAAGGTCAAAGGGGTCAGCCAGGATGTGCTTGATTGCTTTATGAATTATAGATGGCCTGGAAATGTGCGGGAGTTGAAGAATGTCCTGGAGGGGGCCATGAATCTCAATATTGGTGAATCCATCGATATGCAGGCCCTGCCTTCCAAGGTCAGAAAAAGAATGTCTCACCAAAGCAGACCGGGTGGTTTTGAAGAAGGTCCCATAATGTTGAGCGACCACAAGGCCCTGGAAAGAAAGATGATTGAGCAAGCCTTGAGCATCAAAAACGGCAATAAGCGCCAGGCCGCCCTTTACCTCAATATGCCCCGCTCCACCCTTTATAACAAGCTGAAGCAATATGGGATCGGCAACACTCCGCCGGAGGAGCATCATTCAGCCGTTCCTGCCTGTTAATGTCCATATTTTGGACATGTCTATCTTTTTGGACATGTCCAAGAATGATAATAAGCCATGGAAAAACATCTCTTTTCCTTTTTTTGGCCGTTCTCCCGGATGAACCCAAAAAATGTGATTTCTCTAAGCCCTTGATAAAAGAGATCTATAAGGAGCATCCCCCGGCCTTTCTCCCTCACCTAGGGGCGAAGCGCTCCGTTTACGCCATTTGGGGCACGGGATGTGCTTTATTAGGACACTGCATTTATTGACAGAGGGACTTTTTTTGGGGAGGGGCCCGAAGAAAGTCATATGTCACCTGTCTAACCTGCCCGGAGTTATCTAAAATGGAGGGGTCACCATGACTAAAGAGGGTGGCGGCAGGCCTTGAAGGAGTGGAGCCCCAACCGCCGCCATGAGGCGAATCATTAAGACAAAATACCAAGGAGGATGAAAATGTACTTTGAAGAGATTGAAACAGGTAAAACCTATAAGTCGGAAACGTCTAAACCCATTACAGGGACTGAAATCGACATGGTGGCACAACTCTCCGGCATGGATTTGCCTGGGTTTTTGGATCCCGACTTCGCTAAGGGATGGGGCTTTAAAAACAGAGTGACTCCGGGGCCTTATATTTTCGCCTGCATGGTCGGTCTCATGGCTAAACAGGGGTTTTTGGCGGATGCGGTTATGGTGGGTGTAGACGGCATCAAGTTCAAGAGTCCGGCCTACCCGGGGGACAGGCTGACAGCCGAGGTGGAGGTGAAAAGCAAAAAGGAGTCCAAGCGTGGTGGGGGCCTCTGCAGTTATGACTGGAAGGTGTACAACCAGAAAAAGGAAGCAATCGCAGAAGGAAACAGCACATGAATGTTCCCTGCCAAGGCATCTGGATGATGCCCGCGACTGAATCATATTTCAATACGGTGATGTTTTCCCCGTGAGATTTCCCCTTTTTGGCCCACATTAGGTCAACGTATTTAAACCCTTTTGATTTCCTCGTATGTATGAGAGGGCGGGGTGGGTTTGTGTTCGAGACAAAGAATGCAGGAGCAGAGAATGGAATCAATTAGGAGCCTTGTTGAGGAAGCGACCGGCGAATACGGTGATAAGACTTTTGTCTATTATGAAAATGAGCAGATCTCCTTTAAAGAGATGAACAATATGTCCAATCAGGTTGCCAACGCCTTTTTACAGGAGGGTATCGGTAAGGGTGAACGTGTAGCCATCATGCTCTTGAATCGCCCCGAATTCTTGTATACCTGGTTTGGTTTGAACAAGATTGGGGCCAGCATGGTTCCTATCAATACAGCCTTTACCCCCTATGAGGCGGAATATCTCCTCAATCATTCCGAGTGTAAAATGGTTGTTACGGATACCACCCACTTCAAGGTCATAGAGAAGGCCCGGGAGAATTGTCCTTTATTGAGCAAGGTGATTCTGCTGGACAGCGACGAGAAGCCGGAGGAGGGGGAACTCTTCTGGGATTTTATAAAAGGCCATTCCACGGACCTGGAAGAAATCGAGATCAAATTAGACGATGAAGCGGCCATTCTCTATACCTCGGGCACGACCGGCAGACCCAAGGGATGTATCGAAAATCAGCTCTATTATCTTCAGATAGGGAGGATGTATGTCCGAGACCACCAGATAGATTCAACGGACCGGATCCTGACCCCGCTGCCCTTGTTCCACATGAATGCACAAACCCTTTCCACCATGGGTGCCCTCATGAGCGGCGCCAGCCTGATCCTTATTGACAGGTTTCATCCCTCCACGTGGTGGCAGACCGTGAGAGATTTCAAGGCCACCTTTTTTCACTATCTTGGAGTCGTTCCGGCCATTCTCTATAGCATGCCCGAGCGAGAAGACGATTATAACCCCACGACCCTCTATGGCATTGGCGCGGGAGTTCCTAAGGACATCCATGAGAAGTTTGAAAAGAGGTTTAACGTTGAACTGCTGGAGGTATTCGGATCCACCGAAGGCGGCGGCGGCGGGGCCTTTTTTACCGGTAAGCGATTGAAGGACAGAAAGGTGGGCACGGCCTCCTTTGGAACCGTCTTGCCTGAGGTGGAAGCCAAGATTTTTGATGAAGAAGACAGGGAGGTGCCTCACGGAGAAGTGGGAGAACTTGTCACCCGCTCCTCGGATCCCACGAATAGAAGAAAGGGCTATATGCTCGGGTACTTGAAGAATCCGGAAGCCACAGAAGAGGTTTGGAAAAACGGGTGGTTCCATACAGGGGACTACTGCAAGAGAGATGAAGAGGGGTACTTCTATTTTGTGGACAGAAAAAAGGATATGATAAGGCGAAGCGGCGAGAATATTTCCGCCTCTGAAATCGAAGGTGTTGTTCGCTCAAACCCTCATGTCGCCGATGTGGCCGCCGTGGCGGTGCCCGATGAGAAAAGGATAGAAGAGGTAAAGATTTATGTGGTGAAAGCCGGTGACACAGAACTATCTCCGGAAGAGATCATTGAGTGGTGTGAGGAGCGCTTGGCGTACTTCAAGATTCCCCGGTACATTGAATTCAAAAAAGAACTTCCGAAGACATCCACGGAAAAAGTGAACAAAAGCACCCTAAAACAAGAAAAGGCGGATCTTACGGAAGGTGCCTGGGATAGGACCCTCCATATGAAGCTGAAACGGGAGAAGGAGCGCGAGTTGGACTGGCAAAATCTCACCATCGGGAACGCATTGAAACTGGCTTCAAAGAGGTGGGGAGGCAAAGAGGCGGTTGTTTCCAAGGAAAGGAGGGAAACTTATTCAGAGCTTTTTGATCAGGCCTGTAAGCTGGCAACAGGACTTCGAAAGTTGGGGGTCAAGAAGGGGGACTCGGTAGCCACTATTTTCGGCATTGTCCCGGAATGGATTTACGTAAAATACGCGCTTCACATCATTGGAGCCAGGTTGGTTCCTGTTAATGTGAGTTTTAAGAAAAGGGAAATCGAGTACATCCTGAAAAAGGCGGATGTGAAAACCCTAATAACCACGGACAAGTTGAGGTATGGGAATTATCTTGAGATCCTGTCTGAAATAGATCCCGATATTGAAACAGGCAAAGAAAAACAAATCAAATCCAATGTCCTCCCCGCCCTTGAAAGGGTCGTTTATTTCAGCCCGGACAAGGCTGAGTATCCTTATGGGTATGATCTTTATGAGGTTTTGAACTCGGGTGCGGATTATAAAGAGGAGGATATCGACCGGCTTTTGGATCAAGTGAACCCCGATGATATCTGCAACATCCTTTTTACATCAGGGAGCACAGCTTTTCCAAAGGGGGCTATGCATTGCCATAAAAGCTTATTGGGCATAGGCACCCATATATTTGGGAAAACATTCAGGTTGAATTCATCCCACCGGCTACTGTGCTATTTCCCCTTTTATCATATCGCCGGGTGCGTGTATTACACCCTTGGAGCCCTCAGTGTGGGCTGCACCCTCTATGTGAACGAATTCATCCCGGATGAAATACTGCCCATTATTCAGGATGAAAAGATTGATCTCTTTTGCGGCTTTGATGCCCATTTTAATGCCATCAGTGAGCACCCCCTGTTCCAGGAATTTGACTTGGGTTCCATGAAATTTGTCCTTCT
>Ga0180432_10002516_pt1 | contig 27362 bp, 25 predicted proteins | sample SS_ome_10_FD_132414 | JGI IMG/M metagenome (GOLD analysis project Ga0180432, IMG submission 132414) | Hypersaline lake sediment archaeal communities from the Salton Sea, California, USA - SS_1_MS_2 metaG | ecosystem: Environmental > Aquatic > Non-marine Saline and Alkaline > Hypersaline >... | reverse complement strand
GATGCCAGGGCCCTGTACGCCTTGGTGATCTCCTCGTCGGTGACCGCGGTTATCGAACCCGCGGATTCGTCAGCCGCCTTAACCGCCCTCTTCCAGCTGGCGGGGTTGCCGATCCGTATGGCGGTGGCAATGGTCTCCGGGTCCTCGACCACGTGCCCCTCGACTATGGGGGCTGCGCCGGCTGCCTGGAAGCCCAGCATGTGTGGGGTGCCGTCGGATCTGCCCTCGCGGGCGTACTCCTTGAAGCCCTTCCAGTACGCGGTTATGTTTCCCGCGTTGCCCACCGGTATGCAGAGGCGGTCGGGGCTGCGTCCGAGCTGGTCGCATATCTCGAAGGCCCCCGTCTTCTGCCCCTCGATGCGATTCGGATTCAGGGAGTTGACCAGGGTCACCGGATACTCGTCGGTTATGGTGCGGACTATCCTCAGGGCGTCGTCGAAGTTTCCCTCGACGGCGATGACCGTGGCGTTGTGTACCAGTGCCTGGGCCAGCTTGCCCTTCGCTATCGCCCCCTGAGGGATACAGACCGCACACCCGATCCCGCCCCTGGCGCCGTACGCGGCCGCCGATGCGGAGGTGTTCCCAGTAGAGGCGCACATGATCATCTCCGATCCCTCCTCCAGGGCCTTGGAGACGGCCATGGTCATCCCCCTGTCCTTGAAGGAGCCGGTGGGGTTCGAACCCTCGAGCTTGAAGTAGAGCTCTATTCCCGCCCTTGGGCCGAGGTAGTTCGATTCCAGGAGCGGGGTGTTCCCCTCGTTCAGAGTGACCACGGGGGTTGTCTCGGTTACCGGGAGCAGGTCCCGGTAGACCTCGATGACCCCCGGCCAGTGACTGCATCTCAAAGCGAGTCCTCCATTCTTATGCACGATCCGATCTCCCTCACTACCTCGAGGCCGGATATACGCTTCAGCGCCCTGCTGACGTTCCGCTCGATGGCCATGTGTGTCACGAATATCAGGTCCACTATCTCGGTCTTCTCCTCGGTCTGGCGAACGCTGGCCAGGCTTATATCCTCCTCGCCGAATACGCCGGAGATGCTTGCCAGCGCGCCCGGCCGGTCGATCACCCTGAGTCTGATGTAGTAGCGGGAGTTGAGGTCGCCGATATCGATTACATCGTCGGCCCTGGAATCGGGAAGTCCGCTCTCGAACCCCATCCTGGTGCCGGTCAGTATCGATCTCGAGGCTTCGACCACGTCGGCGACGACCGCGCTCCCAGCGGAGGCGCCCCCGGCGCCGGTCCCGTAGAACAGCCCGGGGCCGGCGGAGTCGGTATTGACGAAGACAGCGTTGTATATATCGGAGACCGATGCCAGAAGATGGCTGGCGGGGATCAGGGTAGGATGTACCCTGACCTCTATTCCATCGCCGCTTCGCTTTCCGACCGCGAGGAGCTTGATCACGTAACCCAGGTCTTTGGCGTGGGAGATGTCCTTCTGGGTGATGGAGCTGATACCCTCCTTGAACACCTGATCGACCGTTACCCAGCTCCCGAAAGAGATTGATGCGAGTATGGCGATCTTGTGAGCGGCGTCCACCCCGTCGATATCGTAGGAGGGATCGGCCTCTGCGTACCCCATCTCGGTCGCCTCCTCCAGCGCCTGACTAAACTCGATCCCCTCCTCGGTCATCTTGCTCAGCACGTAGTTGGTTGTGCCGTTCACTATTCCGTATATCTCGTTCACGTTGTTGCCGGCCAGGCCCTGGTGGATTCCCCTGAGGAGCGGGATCCCGCCGCCGACGGATGCCTCGAAGTACAGGCCGGCCCCGTTCTCTCGAGCGAGGGAGACCAGTTCGCACCCGGAGTTGGCAACCACTTCCTTGTTGGCGGTGACGACGGTCTTCCCCCTCTCCAGCGCGCCGGAGATGAAGGACTTGGCGGGTTCCATGCCCCCGATCAGCTCGACGACTATGTCGATATCGTCATCGTCGATGATGTCGTTGACGTCGGTGGTGAAGATACTATCCGGGATATCGTGTGCCTCGGCCGCAGAGCGTTCCTTGTCGGCAACCATCGATACCTCGAGCGAGGCGCCCAGCCTTGACTGGAGCCTCGACCTCTCGCGGATCAGTATCCCGTACGTCGCGCTCCCCACTGTTCCCAGTCCGATCAGTCCAACTTTGACGGTCTTCATGCCGATCACATCATATGCCGTCCATCTCTTCGCTGATCTTCTCGAATTCCCTGAGCTTGTCGTTAGACGGGTTATCTATCTTGAACACGCACCTCTCCTGGTAGTTGGCAAGGCACTCGATCTCCCTGACCTTGACGTCCTCCATCAGTATGTGCGAGAGGATACCCTCCAGCATGCCGCTCACCGCGAAGCAGGATGGACCCTCTCCCCGGAACTCCCGCGAGGAGAAGCAGTTGTCGATTATCACCAGGCCGTTCTCCACGTCGATCGTGACCTTGTCCCCTATGGCCCTGGATTCCAGGATCTTCTCCCACACCGGAAGCTTACTGGTCAGCTTGCCGACGGCATCCAGCCAGTACTCGGCCATGACCTCCCCGAAGGTCCTGCCGATGCTTCTCAGGACCTTGGGGTTGACGTGCGGTTTCATCTTCGACCACTCGCTGACCCCTATCGGCAGCACGTCCCGATCGAACATGCGAAGCCCCTTGAAGTGGCCGTCGAATACGACGTCCTTTCCCCTACGTATGTCCACCTTGGGGACCATCTTGGTCTCCCTTATCTCACGTGCAACCTGTTCCATCTCGGCGTCGGAGTCGGTGATGTCCACGAAGGCGCTGTATCTCCCCGTGACCCCGCGTTCCTCGGTGTCGAACCAACCGAGCTTGAGATCGATCCCGTGGCTCGCCAGGATCTTCAGGACCTCGCTCTGGGCCCCGGGCACGTCCTTCAGGATCATGGATATCTGTGCCAGCTTCCTACCCTTCGCGGTGTAGTATATCCCGATATCCCTGTCGCCGAATTCATTTTCGCTCAATTCTTCCCCCTTCTAAGGATATATTACCTGAATATCTTGGTCAGAGGATGCCCGGCCGCCGGCTTCGTCCTGTACTCCCACCTGTTCTGATAGGCACCGAAGGCGTCTATGGCGGCGATAGCCCAGGTAACCCACGGGGCGTATCCGATGGGGCCGTACATCACGAAGTCCGAACCCAGGACCACCGATGATATGCTCGAGGCCACGTGGGCGGCCCTGTAGACGTCCCTATCCTTCCGTATCCTCTCCCACTGGGTGGTTGCGTTGCTTGCCCCCATCCCAACGGGAAGACCCAGGCGCTCCTTGACCAGATAGCAGGCCTTGCTGGCTGTGCCTATGCTCGGCACGTCCAGCACCATCGTATCGACCAGAAACCTCTTGAACCCGACCTCCTTGGCGAGGGGCAGGAGATCATCCTCCAGCATCTTCACCCTGCCCTCGGCTGTCATGACCCTCTTGTCGAATGTGAGGAGGACGCAGGTGTCCAGGTCCAGATCCTTGAGCTCCTCCACCTCCTCCTCGGTATAGTCGGGGGATATGGAGTTGTAGATCGCCCTATCGCCCAGGCCTACCTCGGAGCAGTGAGCGGCCACCGGCAGCCTGACCCTGGCGGTTATCCCATCGACCAGGAAGGGGACCTCAGTGTTGTCGGCCACCCAGTCAACGTATCTCTCCAGGGCCTCCGGGTGGTTCCCGACGACGTCGAGGATGTATGGTATCCCGGTCTCCTCCTTCAGTTTCTCGACCCGGTTGACGAGTTTCTCGGCCCTCTTCTCGTCGAATACTCCCTTCTTCTCGTCCTTCACGATGCTGTGACCGGTGAAGAAGATGCTCGGGATGCCCACCGTGGGATTGATCCCCGGCTGTCCGCCTATCTTGATTCCACAGATATCGTATTCTACTTGCTCGGTTTCGAAGTTGAACAATGTCAACACCTACTGTATCGGCTTCAGCCCTTGGCAACTGCGAGGGGCCTCAGCTTCACGATCTTCTTGCTGATTCCTGCTTTGTGGGAGACATTAACCACGTTGTTTATGTCCTTGTAGGCTCCTGGAGCCTCCTCGGCAATGACAGGCATGCTCGCTGCCTTGACGATAATACCCTCCTTTTTTAAATCGCTTTGGACGGTCTCTCCCCAGTAGGTCTTCTTGGCCTGGGTGCGGCTCATGCGCCTTCCCGCCCCGTGGCAGGTGGAGCCGAAGGTCTCCTCCATCGCCTTCTGGGTTCCGACCAGAAGGTACGACGCCGTCCCCATGTCCCCGGGTATTATGACCGGCTGCCCTATCTTCGAGTAGTCGTCCGGTATGCTTGGGCTTCCGGGTCCGAAGCTCCTGGTGGCCCCCTTGCGGTGCACGCAGAGCTCCACCTCCTCGCCGTCGATGCGGTGTTTCTCGATCTTGCCGATATTGTGGGCAACGTCGTAGATCAGCCTCATGCCGAGGTCCTCGGGGTCCTCCCCGAGAACTTTCTGGAAGGACTCTCTGACCCAGTGCATTATCATCTGCCTGTTCCCCCAGGCGAAGTTCGCTCCGGCGCACATGGCCGAGAAGTAGGTCTGACCCTCCTCGGAGTCGAGCGGCGCGCACGAGAGTTCCCTGTCCGGGATCGATATATCGTACTTCTTCACGGCCCTCTCCATAACCTTGAGATAGTCCGAGCATATCTGGTGGCCGCAACCCCTGGACCCGGTATGTATCATCGTGGTGATCTGGTCCTGCTCCTCGATCCCCATGGTCTTCGCCACCTCCTCATCATAGATCTCATCCACGTACTGGATCTCGAGGAAGTGGTTCCCGCTCCCCAGGCTCCCGAGCTGGGGGATCCCCCTCTTCTTCGCCCTTTCACTCACCCTGGACGAGTCGGCCTGCTGGAGACTTCCGTTCTCCTCCATGTGTTCCAGGTCCTCGTCCCATCCGTAGCCGTTGTCCACGGCCCAGGCGGCCCCCCTCTCCAGGACCCGGTCGATCTCGTTCCTGCCAAGCCTGATCTTTCCCTTGCTTCCGAGCCCAGAAGGTACGTTCTTGAAAGCCGCATCGATCAGGTCCTCCAGCTTGGATTCTATGTCGTCCCTCTTCAGATCGGTCCGGAGGAGCCTGACCCCGCAGTTTATGTCGTACCCGATTCCGCCGGGGCTGATCAGGCCATCGTGGGCGTCGAAAGCTGCTACCCCCCCTATCGGGAACCCGTAACCGAGGTGGACGTCTGGCATCGCCATCGAGTACCTCTTGATGCCGGGGAGGCACGCCACGTTGGCCACCTGGTCCAAGGTCCTCCGGTCTACCTCATCGAAAAGCTTTGAATCAGCTATCACCCTTCCCGGGACATTCATGCAGTCCTTGTACCCCACGGGCAGTTCGTATGCATACTCGGATATCTTCTTCGCTTTTTCCGTCATGTTAAGGCCCCACCTACGCCTGGAAGAAAAGGTCAACTACGCGGCGGCTGTGGATACCCTTGGAGGTATCATTTGATAACTTTTTGCCTGCCCTTAAAAGGCGGCTGGAGGTGGGACAACCGTTCTACCTCCTGAGATCGGGGCGGACTTCATTAGGGTACGGGCGGAATACTTATCTTCGGGGGATTTCCATATCACCCATGCGCCTCCAGAATCCGGATGGGATAAACGAGCTTTGGAGGGAACCGGACGCTCTCAGGGTCCCCCCTTTCAGGATCATGGGTGACCTCTACTATGTCGGGAACCGTGATGTGAGCAGTCACCTGCTGACCTCCGATGAGGGACACATACTGATAGACACCGGCTTCGCGACCACGGTTCCTCTCCTTGTCGAGAGCGTCAGGTCCCTCGGTTTCAGCGAAAGAGATATCGAACTCATTCTGAATACCCACGGCCACGAGGACCACGCCGGTGGGAACAGGAGGATGATCGAGGCCACCGGGGCGGAGAACGCGATAGGCAGGCGTGACGTGGAAACGGTGGAAGAGGGCACCGAGATGACCTGCGGATACTACATCTACGGCGTTGAGAGCTTCGAGACATACGAGGTCGACATGGCACTGGACGGCGGGGAGGAGTTCATCAGGGGTGATAACAGGGTGAGGGTTCACAACACGCCCGGCCATACACCGGGCACGTGCAGCTATGAGATACCCCTCGGCCACGAGGGGGAGGAGCTGACCGGTTTCCTCTTCGGGGGCCCCGGGCAGTGGACCTTCCGTCGGCGGAACAGGTCCCAGGGCTACGAGGGCGATATGGATGACTACAGGAGGACGCTCGACTATCTGAAGGGCATCGATGTCGATGTTCCGCTGGGCGCGCACCCCGACCAGAGCAGAACCTTCGAGAAGCACGAGGCCGCCCTATCGGGCTCTGAGACCAACCCCTTCATCGACCCCGATCACTGGGAACGCTTCATCGGGAGGCTCGAGGAGAATTTCCGCCTGGTGCTGGAGGAGTGGCGGGACGCCTAGGGGCATTCCACGAGTGGCGAAGGGGCGAAGGGGACAAATCTAAATAGCGAAACCATCCCATCTTAGGGGAAGCGTGAAGAATTTGATCGATCTGAGGTCCCAGGCGGAGCGGCGCGATCCGGAAGAGCTGATCAAGCACATGGAGAATTTCGAGCTGGATCTGAAGTTCTCTGCCGGCGTATGGTTCTTCGCCCCCGGAGGGGGGAGGTTCCACGACAGGTATGTTGATGACAAACCCATAGAGGAGCGTCTGGAGATCGCCGCCGAGCTCGCGGACTACGGCCTGGGCGGCCTGGAGGCCCACTACCCCAACGAGATAAACGAGGACAACATCGACCTTTACCGGGACCTGGAGAAGTCGAGCGGGATCAGGCTGGTCACTATAGTTCCCAACCTGTTCTACGAGAGCCAGTTCGAGTTCGGGTCCCTCTCCTCGCCGCTCGAGGATAAGAGAAGGGCGGCTATCAAGAGGACCAAGACGACCCTGGAGCTTAACCGGGAGATGGGGACCGACTTCGCGATAGTGTGGCCCGGGATAGACGGATATGAGAACCCCTTCGGTATAGACTTCTTCGCCTCCAGGGACAGGTTCTGCTCGGGGCTGGCGGAGGCCATGGATGCGGTGCCAGGGGTCAGGGTCGCGGAGGAGCCCAAGCCCTACGAGCCTAGGGGCAAGATCATCTACGGCACCACGCCGGAGGGTATACTGATGGCCCAGAAGACCGAGTCGATGCTTGAGGCGAAGGAGAACAGGAAGCTGCTCGAAAACGGCCACTCCCTGGTAGGCCTGAACCCGGAGGTGGGGCACGTCCTGATGGGGTTCGAGGACCTTCCTTACGCCCTGAGCCTCGCCATGGAGTACGGCAAGCTGGCGCACACCCACTGGAACAGCCAGCCGCTCGGTAACTTCGACCAGGACCTGGACGTGGGTGTGATATCGCCCGAGCAGACGGAGGCCGGCCTCTACGTCCTGAAGATGCACGGATACCAGCAGTACTTCGGTATCGACATAAACCCCGAGAGGATACCGATCCGACAGGCGCTCAAGAACTGCATGGACGCGCTGAGGGCCGCGAACGACAGGATCAACTCTCTGGACCATGAGAAGATAATCAAGAGCACCTTCGAGCCAGACAGGAACCGGGGATGGCTGGAGGCCTACCTGATAAGGGCCAGGGCGAGTGAGCCGGGGTCACTGCCCCCGATAACCCCCTTCAAGGACTAGCGGGACTAGATATCGACGAAGTACCGGAGATGGACCCTCTCGTCCCCGACCTCGACCTTCATCCTGTGATAGGTTATGGCCTTCACCTCGGTTCCGCTCCCGTGAACGGACTGGTCGAACTCCTCACCGAAGCAGGTCGCCCGTATCGACGGCGGGTCCGCCGAGATATCTCCTACCTCGATCCTGACGAGGATGAGGCGCTCGGTATCGAAGGTGAAGATCAGCTCCTCCAGCCAGTTGTAGAGCAGGGACTCCAGATCGTCCCCGGTGGCGGATACCTGCACCTCGGTCTTCGCCTCGAATCCCTCGGTCTCGGTCATGATGCCGAAGAGGGCTAAGCCGGCCTCGGAGAATGCCTGGGCCAGGTCATCGGCCTCAACATCGACACCGACGTCGGCGGTGTGCTCGAGGTACTGAAACGTCATCCTCTGTCCCTGACGGTTTGACAATAGATATATCTTGCAATCGGGGAGCCTCTTCTCGAATTGAGCACGCTCTATCTGGTCGGGCTCGGCCTCGGTCCGGGGGATATGTCCCCGCTCGCAGTCGAAATGGTCGGTAGATGCAGGAGGACGTTCTGCGAGACCTACACCAGTCTGATCCCCGCCCTGGATCTCGACGAGCTCAAAGAGACCCTGGGAACGCCCGTCCAACGCCTTGACAGGGGGCGTGTGGAGGGTGTTGAGATACTGCTGAATGCCCTTGAGACGGGAGACACCGCACTGCTGGTCCCGGGGGACCCGATGATCTCGACAACGCACATCACGCTACGGGTTGCCGCGGCCGAGTCCGGTCACGCAAGCAGGATCATACACTCGTCCTCGATAATGTCGGCCGCGATCGGGGAGAGCTGCCTTACCGCGACCAGGTTCGGCAGGATGGCTACCGTATCGTTCATGCGCTCCAAGCAGCCATACGACGTGTTGGCCGACAACAGGCGAGCCGGACTGCACACGCTCTTCCTACTCGACGTTGATGAGGAGGCGGGCAGGTACATGTCCGTTGCACAGGCGCTGGACTCCCTCGTATCCCTGGAGGAGGAGCACGGCCTCGGCGTTATAGATGACGCGACCGTCGCGATAGGGATGGCACGGCTGGGCTCGGAAGATCAGGTGGTCGAGGCGGGCAGCGTTGCGGGGCTGCTGGAGTCGGACCTCGGGCCCCCGCCGCACTGTCTGGCGATACCGGGAGACGTCCACTTCTCCGAGAGAGAGGCCCTGAGGGCGGTGCTCGGCGCCCGAATATAGCACCCGAAAAGATATATAAGGATTTTAGGGCCCGAAGCCGTTTGGGCCCGTAGCTTAGTCTGGTAGATCCCATCTGGAGTCAACAGCGATGGGCTCTTAACCCATAGAAGTCTAGTCTTCGGGGAAAGGTCTGGGGTTCAAGTCCCCACGGGCCCGCTCGCTTCAACCTTCCTGAACCGGTCTCCGTATACACCCAAAATATTTATGATCCGTAGCGACAGTAGGATTCGTGGCGCCGATCCGATACAGGTGCACGGTTCTTGCGCTCCTGACCATGCTGATTCTTCTGTCCTCGAACTCCTATGGAGCCGAGAGGATCAAGCTACTCGCCCTTTCCAAGAACACCCGGTTCTCCAGTCTGAACTACTGCTTCGAGAGCGAGCCGGCGGTCGATTTCTCGATAGTCCTCTCCCGTCACACTCAGCTCGACGATTCGGAGGTTCTGAAGATGATCCGCCTCTACTTTCCGCGCACCTACGAGGATTTCAGGACGTATGATGTCCTGATACTCGCCTGCCCCACCTACAATCTTTTCACCACCAAGCAGGATAAGTGGATTCACGATAGCATAGCGGAGGGCGCGGGCGGCTTGAACGACGGCAGCGTCTATAGCCAGCATCTCTACATAGCCGCGGCCTGGTCCTCTGGGATGGCGTGGCAGGCGTTCCCGAACGACGCCCCAACCGTTACCGCCAAGTACGGCGGCTGGGCCCCAACGCAGTATTACATCGTCGACGTTAACGAGGACGCACGATACCCGGTACTCTCCGTGTTCATACCGTACGGCGTCGAGGAGTACGTAGTGCCCCAGATATCGAGGCTGGTGATCCCCCGGCCGGGCTCCGAGGTACTCGCCACGATGATCGGCAACTACCCGAAGGAGGAGGCCTATCTCACCGGCTGGGAGTACGAGGAGGGCAGGGCGATGACCCTGGCGGGCCTCTTTCCGGGCGGATGGTTCAACTACCGCAGGAACAAGTACTCGCCGGAGATGGTGATGAATATGGTGTTCTGGCTCTCGGGTACCCCACTCATCGACGATATCGAGGTGTACCACAGGATGAAGGCGGGGTTCTCCGAGTTCAAGAGGAGAATCGAGTCGCTGATATCCCTCAAGGAGTTCATCGACAGGTTCGGGGCGAATACCAATGCGATAGACGAGGAGATCATAGCCCTCCAGGAGATCTACTCGGAGAGTGCGGCCCACTACCTGGAACACGAGTTCGTGAAGAGCGAGGAGGTCATCAACTCGGCGCTGGACAGGTTCCCGGAGGCCGAGGAGCTGGCCCGAAGGGAGAAGGAGAAGGCCCTCTTCTGGGTCTACGTGATCGAGTGGCTGGTGTCATCCTCCGCCTTCTTCATATCCGGGTTCGTGTTGTGGACGCTGATGGTGAGGCGTAGGCTCTACCGGGCGGTCAGGACGACCAAGCTCAGGTCGGAGGAGGCCTAGATCGCGGCAGATAGAAATCACGTTTCGACGGTATTGCAGGCCATAACTGGGAACGATATCATTAATAGAAACAGGTAACTTGACTGCGGTGATCACATGACGACCAAGCTGAAGATACTCGTTTGGGAGGATGTCGATAGCGAGGAGGAGGAGCCGATGGTCGACGTGTCCATGCCGATCTACCTAGCCAAGTGGGCTGACCGGATGATGAAACTGATGCCCAAGAAGGCGAAGGAGGAGATGTGGTCCGAGGATGTCGATCTGAGCGATCTCAACTTCGAGGAGCTGATCAAGGAGGCAGTCGACAGCGGGGAGAACGAGATCATGGAGGTCAAGGCCCGGGACAGGGAGACCGGGAAGAGGATGCTGGTGAGGATCTTCCTCGAGGATTGAAGTTGAGGATCAAGATCGACCTGGGCTGGGTCTTCCCGGGCCTGGTGCTGTTCGTGCTGGGTGTGCTGGTGCTGGTGATCTGCACCGTGGCGTTCCTCATCTGGATCTTCGCCAGGTACGATCTATCGGGCGTGGTATATCTGACGATCTTCGGTATCCTGCTTCTGGCCTCGGGGGTGGCCCTATTCCTGAGGGGATTTCCCTTCTGGAGATTTATCTGGCAATGAGGGGCATTCAGAAACAATATTAGCCAAAAGGTTTCTCTGTAAATAGCAAGTATTCCAATTGTTACTATATGTAAGATAAATGGGCAGGCGGATCACTCGGCCTCGCCATCATCGAATTCCGGCTCGCCCTCCCTGTGGGGATGGGAGCTGACGAGGAGCTTGGCGAACTCGGGGAATCTCGACCTCACGATGCCCTGGATCTCGGACCGGATCCGGTCGAAATCGACGACGGACATCTCCGGGGATACAGCGACCTCGATCTCGCCCTGTATGACCGGTCCCGTCTTCCTGAGTCGAACCACGCGCGCGGCGTGAACGCCTTCGATCCCCTCAGCCAGCATCCTGAGGGCCAGCCCCCTGTCCATGCAGAATTCGTCACAGGCATCGACCAGGGTTAGGCTAGCCTCCCTCATAGCCGCGAAACCTATGGTGATTATCACGCCCGCGATGATGAACCCTACGATGGCGTCGGCGGCGGGGTACCCGACGGAGGCCAGGACAAGCGCGATAACAGCTAGGAAGGATGCTGTACCGTCCTTCATGGTGTTGAATGCCTCGAGCCTCACCGAGCTCATGTTGGACTCCCGCCCCCTCAGATACTTCCGGATGCCGAGGCCCCACGCCGTGAGCGCGGCTACCAGGGCGACAGCTGCGCCCAGTATCGGGGTCTCGATCTCAGGCGGGCTCTTCAGCCGGGCGTAGGAACGGATTATGATGTAGGCGGCGAGGGCTATCATGACACCGGCGGCCGCGATCGAGGCCAGGTTCTCCACCTTGTAGTATCCGTAGTGGAACCGGTCATCCGCCGGCCTCCTCAGAAACCTGAGGCCGATCCAGACCACCGCCGAGACGAAACCGTCGCCTATGCAGTCGATTCCGTTGGCCGTGAGGGCGATGCTCTTGGAAACGGTTGAGCCGAGGATCACCTGTATCACGCCCAGGATGACCAGAATCGCGGTGGTTATGCCGGCTGACTTTCCGCTCTTGTCCGCCAGCGTCTCTTCCTCGGACATCGGGCACCCGGGACCCGATCCGGTCTTATCAATATTTCACTTGGGCCGGTCCTGTTTCCTGATTGGGCCCTTCCCGCGGAGAACAGTCGGATGGAGATCATGGTGCATGCCAGAAATGCACAGATGGACGGGACCGCCGTTAGCTCGGGGATCCGTTGCCATTCCCGGAGGGCGTGCAGGAGGTAGTTCCTGCCCTCAATCACCCTGCGGTCCTCGATGGCGCGGGCGGCGTTGTTGATCTTGTTAAGGATCGTCATAGGGACCGAGCTGTTTCGGGGGTTTCGGAATCCTCTTTCAACATACGGCCAGAGGGCCTCCAGCGCCAGGTCGTAGGCCTCCGAAAGGGTCCGACTCGCCGAGATGTTGACGGCTTCAACCCGGCCGCTCTCGAATTCCAGAGTAGCATCCTGCAGCGCCTCCCTGACCCCGGGCATGGGGCCGAGGGCCATGGGCTCCCACAGATCGAGGAGATACCGGAGCTCCTGGATTTTCGACCAGGCCTCGAGTCCGGTCGGATCCCCAGGGTCAAGGCCGTATATGAAGCACGGCAGTTCGGCGAAGGGCAAGGAGGTCGAGCGGATGTTCGAAGCTGTCATGTTGGTTCCCAGGAGGGTTGACCCGATGAAGCTGGCGGGCAGTTCCAGATACTGGGACCCCGGCTCGTTTGTCCGCGGCAGCAGGAACATAGAGGAACCGGCGGGACCCACCACCGTTCTGACTAGGACCCCAGGGTAGATCTCGAACTCCGGAACGAATTCGCGGTCGGAACCGTCGAAGAGCACCTCCCCCTGGAGCATCTCGAAGGCCAGGAGGAACTCATCCCGCGTCCCCAGCTCCCAGGGCTTACCCCCCGACTGGTATATCCAGAAGGTTCCGTTATACCTCATCGCAAAGGCCATGTTGCGGAGCAGGTGGAAGGGGGTCAGGTCGTAGGTCCACAGGCCGGGGATGACCTTCCCGTTGATACCGAGCTCCCGGAACACCTCATGATTAGCGTCGATCTTCCCGGTCTTGTAGCCTCCATAGTAGGTGTCCTCGTGCCAGGCTGTCACGGGGCTCTCCTCCGCCGAGAAGCCCTTCAGTATCGCCAGGTGGAACCAGCAGTCGTCCTCGAAACCGAGGGTGCCCAGGTGTAGATCGGGATTGATGGCCCTAACCCTGTCCCGGGTCCGCCGCGCCAGCCTGTACACGGCGTCCTCCTGCCACAGCTGGAACTCGTCGAGCAGCCCGCGGCTTCTGAGCCACCCGTGCCTCTCCGATGCCGGCAGATCGGGGATTTCGGTGTCCGTTTCGTTGGCGAAAGCCGCCATGGCGTACGAGTCGTATGAGTAGAAGCCGTACTCCCAGATGTCCGAACCGTAGTGCTCGGTATCCCATACCGCCCCGTCTACGGGAGAGTGCAGGCTCAGGTTGGCTATCGCGATCGCCACATCCTCCATGACCAGTGTCCAGTAGCCCTCGTCGACGGGTGAGGGCCTCTTCCGATCCCGGTGTCCGCCCGCGTCCACTGCATGCTCGTAGTCGCAGGCTGGGCGCCCCACCATGTAGAATGGTCCGCAGATGTACTGCAGGCCGTTCTCCTCGGCTTCGAGGCTTCCGTTCCTCCATCTGGATAGCGATCCGTTGAGATCGCCCACCGCGTCCGCAGGCGCGTAGACCGCGTCGAAACCGAGATCGCGAAGCAGGGTATAGCTCCAGAACCTATCGGCGGGTCGGTTCCAGGGCTGATCGTACATCGCCCTGAACGACTCGGGTTCGAGGCATTCGGCGAGCGGCATCAGGAGGAAGATCCCAAGGAGCGCCAGGATGTGCCTCGACAAACCGAATTAACCCCGCTCCAAATCCCTCAGGCAATACATAAAGATCTAGTGGTGAGTGTGGATCCGGAATCACCTGGCGTGCGCGGGGTCACGCCCCCTTCTTATCCCTATATCTTCCAGATCAACCGATGCTCCTGGGAGTCACCAGGAGTTATACTTGAAGATCTCCCCAGCCGCCTTCCTCTTGGTGACCTTCCCCTTCTTCATGGAAGAGTAGCCGAGGGCCATCAGGCCGACCACCCTCACCTCATCCGGGATATCGAGTAGACTCTTCACCTGATCCTCGTCGAAGGCACATATCCAGCAGGTCGCCAAGCCCAGATCGCTGGCCACCAGACACATGCTCTGCATCGCGATCGCGACATCAACCTTCCAGTACTCCTCCCCGTCGTCCCGGACCCATGCCTCCCCTGGGTGCGCGCATCCCACGACCAGGATGGCCGGGTTCCAGGTCTGATTCATGGCCTCGTTGAGTCCGCTCTTGGTCTCGGGATCGCTCACAACGATGAATGTCCAGGGCTGCTTGTTCATCGCGGAGGGGGAGAGCCTCCCCGCCTCGAGAACCTGCTCCAGCTTACGCTCCTCGATCGGTTTATCATCGAAGCTCCTGAAGCTCCTTCGTTTCTTCACGACATCCAATACCGCCATCTATATCACCAAATCGATCGCTGGTTGGCCTGGGTGCGTTTGAGGCTTTTAATGATGAGGGAAACCGGATCATTTTCCGTTCATGTGTGACCTCAGGGTTGACCCGATAGTGTGAGCGAGAGGTGGACAGAGAAAGGAGCACCTTCTCCCGGGAATTCCGTGTTCACTGTCACTCCAAGGTATTCTGACTGATTTTGACACCTCAGAGGACTATGACAAACCGTCTTACAGCCATCAGGGCGCCAATAAGGATGATGATCAAGATAGGCGGTGCTCCGACAAAGGTCTGCGGGACAGTATATGATAGTTCTGGTGTTTGAATCCAGTGTCCGGACCGGTCTTGGGCTCTTAGGTAGTAGCTCACTTCCTTGCCCTCTTGTTGTCGGGGCAGGACACACTCGTAGTATGGGACCAGCGAAGAAGTCATGTTGATGAGTATCTGGGTACCTTCGCCCAAGGTGAAGTGGCAAATCACTGACGTGATCTCCCGGGAGTCCTTCACCGTAATAACCAGTTGAGGCGACTGGTCCGGGGAGACATCAACAGGATAGCGAACTAGGGAGATCTCAGGCGGTCGCGTGTCCAGCCTGGTAATGACCCGGTTCGTGGGCTCCACATTGCCCGAGTTGTCAACCGAGAAGTATGAGAGGTTATGCTCGCCCTCGAGCAACTCAAGCGGGGGACGATACTTGTGGAAGGGCTCATCGTCGGTCGATATGAAGGTCGCCGCAATACCTGAACCGGGTCTTGGGTCCCTCCCGATCAGCTCTGACTCCGGGGTGCTCGTCAGCCACCCCTCTTCAATTCCGGGCACTACTCGGGTCAGTGGTGACTCGTTGTCCCGGGTGGCCTCTGCGCCGTAGTTCCAGACATCCTCGAGGTATCTGGCATGATGTCTTGATATGCCTATGACCTCCTCCAGCACAGCCAAAGCCATCAGCGAGGCTCCCTTGGGATTCGGGTGGATCCCATCCCTCTGCAGGAGATAGCCGGCATGCCTGGAGCCCTCGTAGCTGGTGTTCACGAGTACCGAGTGGAAAGCACCGTTGAAATCAACAAACCGATATCCCTCCCTGGTAGCGATGGACTGGATCGCGGAGTTGTACTGCTGCTGTATCGGGCCATAGGGGTCATCACCCGGGTAGCGACGGGCGGGGGTACCATTTGCCAGCAATATCGGCGTCGCGGTTGATAGGACCACATCGGCCTCGGTAAGCTCCTCGATCTCCCGCGAGATCATCTCGATATTGTCGGCATACTGCGACTCGTTGATATTCGCCCACCATACGTCGTTCACACCAAGGTTCACAATCACAAGGTCCGGTTTCTGGGAGACGATCTCCTGGATCCTCCTGGTCGCACGGCCTGATGTCTCAGCATTCCTCCCCATGTTGATGATCGTGATATCGCTCGCGGGAAAGAGGGCGTTGAGAGCGTCCCAGATCTTCCTGGGGTAGCTGTCAATGGTCGCGCTCTGGTCGGTTATGCTGTCTCCAAGGAGCAGTATGCGGGAGCTGGGTTCAAGGCACAGGCCGTCCCCAGCTGCCGGTTCAGGTCCTATCCCCACCATTCCTAGGCCCCCCGATGACGTGTTTGTACGGAGCCTGATTGCCAGCAGGTTGCGCTCCTTCCCATTGAGTAGGTCGTCTATGCGGTAGGTGCGAGAGATATCGAGGAGGGTCTTGGGCATCCTTCCCGGGTAGGGAAACGTCACGGTATGGTTCGTCAGTTTGACCGCGGAGTACTGCGCCGACACGTTTCCGTCGACCAAGACCCCGTTGAGGTAGATATCCGCCGTATCCGCTATCCAGCCGGTCCTGAGAAGAATCTCCATCCCGGACCAGCTCGACGGTACTTCAAACCAGGCCCTGTACCAGAAAACGCCCCCCGTGTCCGAGAGATGGTTAACGGTCTTGCTTCCCATGACCGTCCAGTTATCCTCGGTATAGTCAGGATCAGCGTACAGATGATTGTCACCACTCTTGACGTACCATTTTCCTATGACTCCCCATCCCGGGGAAACCTCGTGAAATAGGTCAATTTCGGTAGGCGTAGGGTTGACATCTGCTTCGATCGCGTAGCTGGCCGGGCAGGTGCAGAGAATTCCGATCCCCAATAGAAGACCCAGTGCTACCCTCAGGCAATCCTTCACAGGCAAGAAGATGCAGCATGAACTTATAACTTACGCAGATCTCTCAAGAGGTCCCTCAGACCATTTCTGGACTTTGAGAAGGCGGCGGGGCAAAGGGGGGGAGGTCAACAGTAAAGAGTTGTCTCCTGGTCGGCAGAGGCAGAGGTATAACTTTGACTTTCGGGAATTCTGCATTTCGGTACCTCGCCTCGATGATTATCTTTGCGTTTGTCGCTTCGGGGCCGACTCAAGCAGTCGCCGTGACTGGGGAACTTGCTACGAGAACCGCTGTTGAGGTCGTGTGTATCAATACGACCGACAACGGTGTACTCTTCGATTTCCTTACTTTGATCGATCTTTCCAAGATAGACATGGACGCTAGAAATCATGATCAGGCGATCCCTCACGCTGAACTGAAGTCGAGTCTCCCGGGAGCCCCCGCTGGCTGGGGTCTGCCCCTTGAGACCTCCGGTGGAAACGAGAGCTACAGCTGGGCCGAAGGGGTATATATGAGTGATGATCGGGTCGTCTGGGTCTCAATTCATGATCGTGTGACGGAATGGTCGTACGAATTGGAGGAGAATTGGGAATGGAAGAACTGGGGTCTGATCCTCGATGAATCTTACCCCACCTGGCATATCGTTAACGGGTATCCGGCATTCGAGATCCGTTCCACGGGCCCCAACGCCCCCGAGGGAGCATATTCATTCGGAGGCCTGTTCGTGGGATTGACGGAATCGGTCCCTGTACCGGAGCCAGCCGATCTTTCATTGCTCATCATCGCGATCGGCCTTGTCGCTCTCCGGAGTCTCTTGACTTCCCGCTCCTTTCAAGTTCCCTGATCTTCATCTGGGCCATCGCGCTGGCTGACTGGATTACAGCAAATCTGGGCGGCATCTCATTTGCGGCTTGGATGTCTGCAACTAGCTTCCAGCAGGATTTAGTTGAACCCATCTACGGCGCGAAGACCTCTCTCATCTTGGCAATCCCGGTCCTTGACACTTCCGTGGCCCCGGCCCTCTGATACTCCGGATTGAAGAGCTCCAACGAGTAGAAACCACGGTAGTCCATATCCCTGAGGCTCGCCGTGATCAGGTCAAAAGGCGCTGCACCGTCCCCCGGATAGACCCGTTCCTCGTCCTTCATCCCGGTGACGGGTCTGCCCTTTGGGTAGTCATTCATGTGAACCAGCCCCACCCGGTCCCCGTCGATGTTCTTCAGGAGTTCGAAGCTGTCGCCCGCCTTGGCCATGTGGAAGACATCCACCAGGATCGAGGCATCGGGGTCGTCGACGATCTCCAGTATCTGCAGCGCCTCGCCCAGTGAACGGAGGACCTTTGAGTGACCCCAGAACTCGAGGAGGGGTTTCACACCAGTGGATCGGCAGGAGTCGAGGAGTTCGCTGTAGTAGCGGGCTATCCTCTCCGGCGGCAGCCCCTCCATGTCCCTTATCCCGGCCGGAGGCGCGGCGACGCAGCCGCATCCGATCTGGCGGGCGATGGATAGGACCCTCTGGGCCTCCTCGAGCGCCTTTGCCCTGATCCTCGGCTCGGGGTTGGCCCACTCGAAGAATGCGATGATGTTCGGGATCTGCAAATCATGCCGTTCGAGGGATCTCGCTAGGTCATCAAGGGTCCCGCCCATTTCAAGGAATTCCTCGATCTCGGATAGCCAGAGCTCGATGCCATGGTAGCCGGCCCTCGCGGTGATCTCTATCTCCTCCTCGAGCGAGAGTCCGCATTCCCGGATCGTGCTCGTGTTGAGGGCAAACTTCATCCCTTGCGTCATCATGATTTTCGATTCTATCCTGCCCCACATAAAATGTTCTTTGCAGGTCAATCACTTGCGGCGCATCATCCGGATATAGTCGATCCTTCGGGAGGGTTCGGGTACTTGGTTCGGTCTCGTTCTCCGCTCGGTGATATCTCGGATGTAATCAGGTTGTGGTCCTTCTCGTATGACGGTTTCTATAAGCGGTCATATCCTCGACTTTGCTCGCGTGTACTCGACCTCCTTGAAGAGCCTCCTCCGGATCATGAGCATCCAGAGGATCCCACCGGCAAACATAAACGTCCCGGTCACGACACACCACTCGGTGAAGAAGATCCAGAAAGACGCCCTATCCCTGACCCTTAAGGCCTCGTCCATGGTGTCCTCGCACATTGCGAGAACCGAATCAAAGACATCGAGTGCCTCCTCGGGCTGAGCCTCGACGTAAAGTCGGACCGCTTCCTTCCTCTTCGCTGCAATCCCTATGACCATGCGGTTCAGGGACTCCGTGTTTCCGCCCAGCCTGTCTATCATGTCGCTCATGGCGTAGAGGGTGTCGATGCCTTCCTTGCTTTCCATCATTCTGCGCCGCAATAGGTGGGTCATCTCGAGGTCCTCCGGCAGATGCAGCCCTGCCAGGAAGAGCATCATGTTTATGCAGTAGTCGGGGTAGTACTCCCATCCCATGAAGGTGGTGCCAGCCGCCGGCGTCCAATCCCCCGACTGGGCCATACTCCTCCCCTCCGCTATATCCCACCACATGAGAAACGGTCTTCTCTGTAACACACTTCCTCCCGAGGGATACAACGCGTAGTTACTCACCTCCTCAAAGGGAAGGCTACGGACAAAGATATCGTCCGGGTCGTTGACCTTCAAGCATCCGCGTTCCAGCTCCAGGATCAGCCTGGCCCTTCCCTTGGGCTGAATAGGGGGAGGGGGATTCGGGAGCATATCGCAGGGAAGGACATCGGCTACCTCGGTCGGGCGCCAGGAAGAGGCACCGCCGCCGGCAACGAAGCTCTCTGCACCACCGATCATGACTAGGCCTTGTCCATCCTCCACGACCCCCTTCTTCATCCAAGAGAGCTGCTTGCCGGAGAAGGCCTTCCTGTTTGCGTCGCTCAGGATGACGACGTCGTGGTTCAGAAACCTGGTGTACGTCCTGGGCATGTATGACCTCAGACTCTTCTTGATCTGTTCTATCGTCTGATGATGGGTACAAGCATAGACGGCCGTGGTATAGAGTGAGGGCTCCTGATTCAGGATCGGGAAGGGGTTTGGAATCCCCATCGCATCCCCCACATACAGTACGCGAACCCTCCCGGTGGCGGGGTCCGCTCTCAGTTCACGGGCCATGACAGCCGTGGACGCCAGGGACGTGAGAAGGATGAACAGAACCGGCATGTGAAGGGCGCGAATAGTCGATTCGGATTTCCCGGCCGAGCATGAGAATTTGTCTGAAAGGCCCCAAAAATCGTCCCTCTCAGCTGCCTCGGCTTGAGTCGTTCGGGACCTTCTACGGGTATGGGATGCTCCGGTGGCCGTCTTCAACCCGGAGGGAACGAGGTGTTTGGTGCCTCGGGGCCGCCGCCGCTCTTCTTCAGGCTTCTCTCGAGGATCACCCCTGTCCACTTCACCAACAACCCATTTGGCTATGGGATACCTGTCTCAAATAGATTTTTGTCCTAGTGGCAACATATCTACGGCATCCAGGCAGGTGAATGTCTGCATCTGTTTACTCCTGACCTCGGAGGTGATCCGTACCTTCTGCCCTTGATTCTGTGGTTTACGGCTCTGGTCTATCTCCTCTTTTGCTTCGCCACCGGCCTTCTCGGTCGTGGACCGTGGGGCAGGGCGAGGCGAAGTGGTCGAATAGTGCTCCTTGTTGGTCTTCTCTCGTGTCTCCTGCTGGTTTCCTTCACCTGTTGCGGCCCAATGACCCTTTTGGCCGTTCTCCCAGTGGCGTACTACAGTCTCCTGCTGGCGGACTCCAGTGCCCGCCTCGGGAAACGTGACGGGGAGGAACTCGACCTCCAAACGGCCTTGGTGGGTTTCGCCGCAGCCGGGCTTACGGTTCTCGGCCTGTTCATGCTGGCGATGCTGTGGAATCGCTTTCTTTCGGGATTCGAAAGCTTCTTTCGGTTTGTGGCCGCGGTCGCGTTCGGGTTGTGCGGTTTCGTTCTGGTTGTATCGGGGCCGGCCTACTTCCGACTGAAGGGCATTCCACTCGTGCCGCTGGGGTGGCGGGTGCAACAGCATGGGCCCGGGCGGAGAGCTGTAGTCGCTCTGGTTATCGTGATTTCCGTCTCGTTAATGTCGCTCTACCTGCTCTTCCCTTACGCTTTCTGGGGAAGAACGCCTTTCTGGGTACTCCCGGAGATCGATGGCACGATGATTTTCGATGCAGAATTTGATGGGGCGGCTTGGGTCGCGCCGCCGGGGAGCGATCTGGATATCATCCTGTACTTTCGAGCAGATAGTGGATTGGCCAAGGGCGTGAGCATCCTCTTGCTGGCCCCGGATCTGGAGGTGGTCAATGCTAGCAGAGAGTGGACCGTCAGGGAGGAGTTCTACGCGTGGAGATCAAGACTGTCGATTCGCGTGTCGCCGAGGACCTGGACATCACGGTGAGTTTGCCTGAGGCGAAGGGTTTGCGGTATGAGATGCTGGCTTACTACGCATACACCAACGGGGAACCGAGGATCTTGGACAACGAGACCATCATCGCCTCCGACCGAAGCCCCGATTACGAGCCCCCGCCCGGCTCAACCGGAGAGTCGGTACAGCCATTTCCCGTCCTGATTTTCCTGCTCCTGCTCCTGGTTTTGATCTATCGGATTGGGCTTCGGTAGTTTATGTGCCTGCCAGCCCCATCTCGGAACCACCGTTTTGCCCTCCCTCCTTTTTCCGATACCTATCGGCGAAATCGTTATGAGGGGACAGCTGGCTGTATCCTTTATGCCCGGGCGGCAAGGTCGGCGGGATTCGGTGGATAGGGTGAAGAGGTTCTACGACCATACGGCGGATAGCGAAGCTCGAAGGTTGGTGAGGGACGCATATCACAGGATCGAGTTCGACGTAACCATGCACTATCTGAGGAAACACCTTCCAGGGACCGGGCACCTGCTCGACGTCGGCGGGGGTTCGGGTCGATACGCTATCGCCCTCGCGGAGTTGGGGTATCAGGTCACCCTGGTGGATGTGAGCAGGGAGCTGCTCAGGATAGCCCGAAGGGAGATCGAGCGATCGAGGATGACGCAGGTGATCGCGGTGAGAGTCGGGGACGTTCGGGACCTAACAGGCTTCGAGGACGGGCTCTTCGATGGTGTGCTGGCTCTCGGTCCGATGTACCACCTTACAGACGAGGGGGGATAGGTTCAGGGCGATGGAGGAGATCGTGAGGGTGGCTCGGACGGGAGCAAGTGTGTTCATCTCCGGCATAAGCCTGTTCGGGGTGTACAAGACCTTGCTGGTTTCACCCAGGTACGAATACGAGTTCACGGACGGGAACCACAGGGAGATGCTGGAGAGGGGGATACACAGGGCCTCATGGCACGGTGAACCGACTACCTTTCCCGACGCTTGGTTCTGCACCCCCGAGCAGCTGAGGGCACTGGGGGAGAGCCACGGCCTCACCACGATAGAGATGGCGGCTCTCGAGGGGCTCTCGTCCCATCACAGGGAGGCAACGGAACGTCTGAGCAGGAATGACGAGGCTTGGAGGATCTGGATGGATATTCTGATACGAACTTCCAACGAGCCGAGCATACTGGGGTCATCGGAGCACATCCTCTACATAGGATCAAAGGCGCAATCCGGCGGTGGAGGCCGAGTTAGATGAAACTACGCTTCAACCGGATCTAGGATGATTGCCACAGGATCACATGTGGTGGTTTCCGTCCACCGTTCTTCAGTGGTCCCTGGTCACCGATTGCCATGTGATTGATAATCCGGGATCGCTGGCACTCCCGACGATCACCACCCTTCCGACAAGAGTTTTATCCGAGCCACCGGAAGTATTTGCGGAGTTGTCGATGGAGCGCAGGTCCCTCAAGCTGATCCTGGTCCTTACCTTCCTCACCCTCCTACTGGGATCGCAGGTCGCTCATGCCCTGCCCGACGGACGGATAGGCGTGCTCTACATCGGGGAGCCCTTCGCCCCGCCCTTCTACCTGATGATACCCGATCCCCTGTTCCCTATCTCGTTCGTGGATGCCCACGTCCACGCATCGGGGCCCCTCGACACCCGTCAGGTGCACAGAACGGTCAGGATCTACATGCCGCGTACCGTTGGGAGCCTGCTCTCAAGCTACGACGTGGTTGTGCTATTCTGTGCAACCCGAGATGCTCTCGGCACCAAGTACATCGAGATGATCTCGGAGGCCATGCTCGAGGGAGGCGTCGGCCTCTTCATGAGCGGGTCCCAGGAGGGGTTCGGGGGATTCCAGGCGAAGCCATCCTGGGGCGGGACATCCGTGGGCAATCTGCTCCCGGTGGAGGTATACCCCGATGGACGCGGCCTCTACGGCAAACCGGTGTTCGATGAGCCCGGGCACGAGCTGGTGAGCAGCATACCGTGGAACATGAAGCACCCGACGTTGGCAAACCCCGACACCTGGAGTCACAACCTGGTCACCCTCAAGCCGGGCGCGGGCCAACTCGCGCACTCGGTCTGGCAGGGGGTCGAGGATCCGCTGATGGTGACCTGGGAGGTCGGGAAGGGGGCCAGGGTCTTCGCGCTGACGAGTGAGATCCATGCACTCTCCCAGGGCCTGAGGCCGTGGGAATATCACTACGATCTGCCATGCAACATCATGATCTATCTCGATAACCGGCCGGTCCCCCAGGATATAGAGGTCGTTCATCGGGCGAGGTCGAAGATCCTGGAGGTGTCCCAGAGGAGGTCGCTCCTCGTTGATCTGCTGGAGTTCAGCGAGGCATTCGGGGCAGATACGGGTGGGATACTGTCCGAGATCGAGGAGGTCGACGTGGTGATATCCCGGGCTTACGAGGAGTACCTGAGTCTCCGATATGCCGAGATGCTGGAGATGTGTGAGCCGGTCGACCCCATGATCCAGGAGCTGGAGAGGAAGGCAGTGGAACTCAAGAACAGGGCATTGATGTGGATCTACGTCATAGAGTGGCTCTCGGTGACCGCAACCGCGCTCCTGTGCGGATTCGTCCTGTGGACGATCATGGTCCAGCGCAGGCTGTATAGGGAGGTTCAGGTAACCAGGTTGAGGTGAACCGGGCATTTGCCCTTCGGAACTATATATAGGTTCAATCCGGTTTGAGCAGGACGCCAAGACGGCCGAGACGCAGGAGATGTCCCAGGCGTACCTCAGATTCCTGGAGGTTACTTCGCCTCAGAATCCGTTCACCTCCCACAGAGCCGGGTACGTGATCATAGAATGCTCTCTGTTTTGAGAACTCGTGATGCGACGGGCTGACCCTGGAGGGCTGATGAGATTCTCTACCGGCTTGAGGTGGTTCTGACTGCTCGGTAGAGAGCTCTCCTAATCATCAGGCTCCAGAGGATGAATCCAGACACCATTAGGGCCGATGATACGACGAGCCACTCTATGACATACACCCAGAATAGGGCCCGCTCCTTCAGTTCGACGGCGAGGTCCTGCAGGCGTTCGAACTCGGCGATAGAGGCCCTTAGGGCATCGAGGGAATCGGGGTAGGAACCCTCCAGGTACAGGCTATCGGAGGACCTCCTGAGGGAGTCGGCCCCCTCCATTCCGTCCTCCAATCTGCCGGTATCTGCGGCGTACTTGTCCGCGAACTCGATGAAGCTGTGGAGAAGGGACCTCTGGACCTGTATCTCGTTCCAGGCGCCGCGCAGCTCATGCACCACCAGGAGGTCGTCCGGGAGAGGAAAGGCGACCGAGTAGTATAGGGAGTTCAGGGTGGCGTCCCAGTAGAATTCCCAGTTCACGAAGTCCGAGAAGTAGCTGTTCAGGTTCTGGACCCCCATCGACCTGCCCTCTCCGATATCCCAGTAGAAGTACAGCGGCGTCTCCTCCCTGTTGTCGGACACGATGATTGGCACACAGCCCGGCCTGGCGGCCACTATATTGGGCGGGTAGTAGAGGGGCGCGGACTCCCAGGGGATCGAGGCGCCGAGCTCGTCCTCGGGCGACGCGACCTTCAGCCTCACCATGTAGGTCTTGGGGTATCTGCCCTCGGCATTGCCGTGAAAGCAGTCGACCGGGAGGATCTCGTCCACGGCGGTCTCGCACCAGTTGGTGAAGGGGGGATTGGCACCGAAGCTCATCGCGCCCCCACCCATCAGGAACCCGAGGCCGTCCTCGAGAACTGCATCCCTGAACCAGATGTGGTTCTGGAGGGTGAAGCAGCGGGTATCGATCTCGATTATCATCAGGTCGGTATTCTCGACCAGGTGAGCGTAGGTCCTGGGCATGTATATCCTGGCGATCCGCCTCGAGCGCTCCAGGTCGGCCATCGTCGTCTCGTAGGTCAACGGTGGGATAACCGCGCCCACCTGGATACGCGGGTCCTGCTGCGCACACCTGAGTGCGTTTCCTGAGCCGACGCCCCAGATCACCCTTATGGTCCGCGTTTCCGGGTCAACCCTCGTTTCCATGGCCCAGGCAACGGTCTGTATGCTGACGGCTGACAGTACAAGGAGCGCTATGGAGATGTGGAAACGGAGAATGCGACACCAAACCGGCAAGGAATGTCCTGCCCCAAGCCAACTGACATTCCGTTTCAGGTATATATACATTTGCGGTGGTCGCATCATACCGGAAGAATGCCCCGGACCACACTCGGTTGCGGAGAATACTGGTAGGAGGAGGGCGAGCCGAGATCTTTCGCGCCACTATACCCGATCGGGCTTCTGGCCTCTCATCATCACCGAGGGTTGGATGACCGTATGTATCCCGCTGCGAACGCCACGATGGCAAGCACCGTAGGCCAGCAGGTATCGAACTCAGGGATCCACAGCTTGGCCCCGGCCATCAGGTACGCTTCGGCCTCATCTTCGGAGCCCTCTGACATCAGGCGATCCGCGACGCTGATCAGAATGCCGGCCCTGGCAGGGGGGACCTCCCTTTCAGATGGCGGGTCTTCCAGAAGGGGCATGATATCTCGGAACAGGACGGTGTAGGCCTCCTCCGTGGCGGATTCGAGGATGGTCTTGGCGGCCTGTTGATTGCCGCCCTCTAGTTGGGCGACCGCATTCTCCCGGGCGATAACGCATCCCTCTATCCTGATACTGAGCGAGGTGGCTATATCGATGAGAAGTTCCAGCTCCTGAAGCATTCCCCGCACCTCAGTGGCCAGCAGGTCCTCCCGGGAAAGGCCTGCGATCAAGCAGGGAAGGTCCTGGTGGCTAACCCTCTTCCCGGTGAGCTGTATGACGGTCAGGTTCTCCCCGAAGTACAGGAGGCTGGCGTTGGTGAGGACCTCCACGGTGGCCGTGATCTCGTCACTAAGGTGGTGGGACTCGAGCATGACGCCTATTCCGCTTGGACCTAGGTAGGGCTTGGCCTTCACCTTGGGATACAGGATTGTCTCCGGCAGCGGCCGGGGGCGAGATCGGTTGAAGAAGATGAATCTGTCCACGAGCTGGTAGGCCTTCACGTACGATGCTTCATCGGCCCGCTGGAAGGGGTCGTGGTGCTGGTAGATCCACATCAACCCTTCATCCCTCGCCGCCCGCTCCATGTTCTCGATCATGTCGAAGGGATCGAGCTTGACGGTCCAGAAGCCCGGAATGAGGACACCATTGAGGGTAGTCGCGTTTGCCGACCACCACCTCTTCTGCCCCTGGTAATCAAGGGTATTGTACCCCTCGTAGCACTGTTCCGACCAGGCCGTTGCGGGGGCCGTTGAGCAGTTGAAGCCCCTGAGCACATTCCACACGATCCACGTCTGCTGGAACCAGAGAACGCCCAGCGAGAGGTTCGGGTTGATGGCATGGGCCCTCTCGGCGGTGGTTCTGGCCATCTCGTACAGCTTTCGCTCCTGCCACAGTTGGTACTCCTGCACCAGACCCCTGTCACTCAGGAATCGGTGGCGCTGGTCGGCTGCAACTTCCGGGAAAGCCCGACCGGTGTCGTTCGCGAAGCCGTGAAATGCCCCGACGTCGTAGCTATACATATCGGTCTTCCACCTCTTCTCATCCGACCGCCTGTAGGGTTCCATGTCCCAGACCATCCCCCAGATCGGATAGTGGAGCGAGAGATTGGCCACGAAGAGGGTGCACCTCTCTATCCACTCCCGCCAGTAGACCTCGTCAACGGGCGAGGGTTCCCGGGCTTCTTTGAAGCCGTGCCTGGTCACAACCCGATCGTACTCGAAATCGAGCCTGGGGTCTCCTGCCTCAAATGCGTTCCCGTCGTAGTGCTCGCGGAGGATGAAGGTCACGTTCTCGCCTGCAGCTTGGAGGCTCTCCTCCTTTGCCACGGTGAGGATTCCCCCGTGCGACCTGCAGTTGATGGGTACGATGAGCGCCTCGAAGCCAACATCGGCCAGCTGGGAAGCATTCCATTCACCATACATCGCTCGCGAGAAGGGGGTGTCTGATGCCGCGACCGAGCAGGCAAGGAGCGAGAGGGCTGATACTGTGACAAATGAAATCAGCCTTTGAGATTTCACGGACAAGCTTTGATCTCGAGGTCATTATGTGTTTTTGACTGCATGCCTCATTTCAAAGCATTCGGCAACGATCGAGCCTTGCTGCACTGGAGCAAGAGTCGCAGAACTCTGTTGATCTGAAGGCGATCAAGAGCAGTGACGTCCGGTATTTGTTTTTCATGTTTTGTTTTTTTCTACTTGTTTTGTGTGGTTTTTCATGTTGAATTTGGTTTTTGGGGGTGTTTTTTGGGTTGTGTGGGTGGGTGTGGGTTTGGTTTGGGTTTGTTTTCGGTAGTTTTTTATGTGGTTGGTGTTATTGTTGTTCTCCCTGTCGTTTTGCCGGCGGGGCAGATAGGAAGCAGGCGTCACGGGATTTCGGTTCGGTTCCTCTTCGGGGGTTCCGGGTCGGTGACAGGTGTTGGCTTGTTTGCTGGTTCCTTCGGGGGCT
>Ga0180432_10002515_pt1 | contig 27368 bp, 14 predicted proteins | sample SS_ome_10_FD_132414 | JGI IMG/M metagenome (GOLD analysis project Ga0180432, IMG submission 132414) | Hypersaline lake sediment archaeal communities from the Salton Sea, California, USA - SS_1_MS_2 metaG | ecosystem: Environmental > Aquatic > Non-marine Saline and Alkaline > Hypersaline >... | reverse complement strand
AGTCTGCGCTCCCTTCGTAGCCCGAGAAGAGCTGCAACTCGTGCTCTCCGTACTCGATGTGACCGGCGTTACCGAGGAGGACCATCTGCTTAACGGGCTTGTAAACGAAATCGCGAATGAGCTTGGCAGGCAGATCGAGAAGAGCATTATCCACGTGCTTGGGGTTGCCGCAGATAGACGCTGTACATTCGCGCGCCTATTGGCCCGTGACACCAAGTGGGTTTCCGTCATCTTCGGCGACATGCGTGGCTTCACACCGGCGACTGAGATACTGGGAAGGCTCGAGGGGCAAGTGACGGACAGCAGTGGAACCTGGATCCAAATGCCTCAACCAGCCGAACTGATCAATCAGTACTGCAAGTGTATGCTGGACGCATTGAAGCCCCACGGCAGGATCGATAAGTTCATTGGTGACGGTGTTATGGGGATCGTAGGGGACATACTTGAGGAAGCGGATGATCAGAAGACGGTGCTTAGAGGCATATGCACGGCGACGAGAATGTACGACGCCTTTGCCGCATTGCTTGAAGAATGGGACGACACTACCGGAGGTTGGATTCCGACCTTCCGGGAGTATTTCAACGAGGACATTGACCTCCGCGTCGGAATTGGTGTTGGCTTCGGCCCTGCAGTGTTCGATTTCTATGGATCAGACGAGTATAGGGAGTACACCGGCGTGGGAGACACTGTGAACACGGCCCAGAGACTAGAAGATAGGGCCTGCAAACAGGACGAGAAGGGTGACGAGTGCGAACCGATCCTAGTAAGCCAAACGGTCCGTGAACGTGCAGGCCCATTGTGTCTACCGAATCCAGAGCCGCATCCGCTTGTCGTCACAGGCAAAGCGAATCCGCTATTAGCCTATGGTGTGACATCATTCAACAGGGAAGAGTGTAATCGGGTTGTCGGGACGCAATGCGAGAACTGCCCAGGGGGCCAATGGCCGCTGTAGCCGTGGGACCCGCGCGCCTCTGAAGTGCCCCACTAATGGCCCTTGAAGCGTACGCCTAGTGGACACTCTGACGGGACGTAGTACAGATCCTGTGAGTTACCGGCAGCGCTGATTCAGTGGAGGCCTCGTTGTTAGAGGTGTCGCCGGACGACGTGGTAAGTACTACTCTACTGGGCCGCGCCCTGGGGATTCCGTGGGGGCCCTCACAGGCTCTGGCCTGTGCCGCCGCAAATAAACCTGAGCACGATGCGGTTGGCCAAGTACATTGCGACCGTTTCGGCCACCTGCTTCGTGTCAGTAAGGTGGGTTATGGCTCTGTTCTCGACTTCAGCGAAGGGGACGGCCAGGCCCAGAGATGCTTTGATGGAGGTCGGCAAAAGGAACCCCGCATCCCCCTTGAATAGAGGCCCGACGGTGCGATGCCATGGGGCGCTCATGCTGGCTTTCAGTGCGTGCCACGGAGCTCGCCAGCGGGTCCGGGAAGCAAGCCAGCTTCACGGGCAAACCTGAGCACTTGCTTATTGTTGGCTGCTCCCAGCTTATCGCGAATAGCATGAAGCTGCACGTATACGGTGTTGGGGCTCTTGGTCAGGTTCTCGGCGATCTGCGGGCCATTCAGTCCGTCAGCAAGACCCCCCAATACCTGCTGTTCCTGGGGCGTGAGCGTGGGCCATTGCTGTCCATTTCCGTCTGAGCGTTGTTCTCTCCCCTCGAGTTCTAGCCATTTGAGGTAGGGCTTTATCAACGGCTGTGCCATCTCGACTGCTTCGTCGACAGTGTCAGCGCCCAAGGAGAGGCGGCCATGTCCTAACAGATTATTGAAATGATTTACCCCGATACCAAGTTGACGAGCCGCATCTTTACGGGTCATGCCTTGGCCGATGAGCCAAAAAGCGGCCATTTGCCGCCATGTAAGTGGCTTCATTCGCAGCGGTGGCAGCGTCGCGTCAACGACGCCGCCAGCGCGCAAGGCGATGCGCAGTTCGCTGCCGCCGTCTTCGGTATGGGATACGTCAACGCGTTCCACGATGTCCTGTATGAGTTCCCTGCGTTCGGAAGCCGACATGCTTTCCCACAGCAGTTCCATATTGGTCAGAGCAGCTTCGAGGCCATCCCAGTCGATGTCATCAGCAGTCTGGGCGTCAAGCTCTTCCTCTACGGTCTGCAATTCGGTCTCAAGGGCCAGCTTGCGTTTCTCCAACTCCGCACGAAACACTTCATAGTCCACCGGTGTGATGACGCCGTCGGCAAGCTGCTCAGCCCATCGAATGAACCGATGGTTCTGTTTGGCCAGGTCTGCCTCTAACTGCTCATTTTTGCGCAACAGGTCTTTTCGCTGTTGCTGTCCCATGTTCTTGGCTTCGCGTCGCGCCTGTTTGAGAACATCTGGATCATCAAGCAACGCACGCACGTGTTCGAGGACTTCGTTCTCGACCCAATCGGCGCGCACGTTATTGCGTTGGCATTGGGGCGTCTGCATGAACGTTTTGCCGTTACACTGATAGAATCTGTGACGCCCTTGGCCCCGCCTTCCTCGCATCCTGTCGCCGCAATGCCCGCAGAATATAACGCCCGACAGCAGGTATTCGGGATGGTTGGCACCGCGGTCGGGTCCTTCGGCAGTACGGTCCTTGAGCATCTTTTTCACGCGCTCAAGCACATCAGGATCAAAGAACCGCTGGTCATAGTGCGCACCATGCACATACTCGTCTTCGCTGATACGGATTAGGCCGTAGTGTAGCGGCTGGCGGAGAATGTCGGTCACCAGCTTGCGATGCCAACTGTCGGTACCTTTAGCAGTCTTGATCCCCCGTGCCAGCAGTCTCTTGACGATGGTCCTAGTACCGCTGCCGGCGAGGAACTGGTTGATAATATCCTTCACGACGTCGGCCCGTTGTGGATGCGGCTCAATGCCCTGTCGGCCGTTGGGGTCGCGTTCGGGCTTCCACTGCCACCCAAAAGCCTTGCGCATTGGGTAGCCCTCCCGGCGCCTTCTTAGCTGTGCGTCTTTGCAGATCTGCCCTCCGATATCGCAGATCAGCGCATTGCTGGTATTGAGCAACTGAGCAATCGCGCGGCCGGTGGGGGTAGTCAGATCGATACCTACCTCACGGACTGAGATCAACTCAACCTCGCCATCCCCAAATACATCCTCGATCAACCGTGGCAATAGGGAATAGCTGCGAGAGAGTCTGTCCAGCCCGTACACACAGACAGCATCAAAATGTCGCTGATCGAGCTCGTCCTTGAGTTGGGTAAGCCGTGGCCGATATGGTCTCTTTGGCTTTTGCGGGTCATAAAGGCCGAGGCGTCCAGAGACGCCCTCCTCGGCGAAAACCTGGTACTCATAAAGGTTTTGGCCGTAGATTTCGTCCAATTTGGCCAGGCAGGCCTCGCGCTGTGTGTCCAAAGAGAAGCCCTCTACAGCCTGCTCCTCACTGCTTACGCGCACATAAATGGCGATTCTGGGCAATTGTTGGCTATCCACGATTGGCCACTCCCATCATTGTTCGTCCTTTATATGATAGCAGACTAGGCTTTATAATACAAGCCATCAATGGTTCCAGGTATATAGATGGTAAAGCACTACGTTCTGGCCATATTGTGGGCCAGTAATGTCTAATGGATCTAGTTCGCATAATCTGCAATTGCTTTTTATGTCACGTAGCTCGGGTGAGAACGGAGAAAGACGAGCCTCTCCGTTCTCAGCTTCCCGTTCGACAGGCTCACGGCCCTGAGCAACGTTGAAGGGTACCCCGAGACCATCGTCTAAGACAGCGCAACATTCCTACGCGAACTAGCGCCAGCAAACACTATCGCGAATCGGGCTCTCGCACTTTCCTCATCGCGATCTCTGCAAGCCGCCGTCCAACCGTCGCAATGACCAGCTCGCGGCCCTTGAGATCAGAGTCTGCACCGTGCGCCCCCCTGGCAGCGTCGCGAGCTTCGCGCGCTGTGTTGACATCGGCGTCCCCCAAGACTGGGGCTGTAACTGCATCGCTGGGGGTAGCGGCGCCGGCTTGTAAAGGCCGGCCCTGCGACGGGGTATCGCCGCCGTTTTGATTGTCACCCCCCATCGGCGCTTCCAGTCCGGTCTCTCGAGCGGTTCCTTCGGCAACCGTCTCCCTAGTCGGTGTACTAAGCGGACCGAGATCCGCATTATCAAACAGGCATTCTTGTCCGGCGCCCACCAGCTTCTTATGCAAGCTCTTCCTACTCACCGACACCACCCCCGGCCGCCAGTATCGGCAGTTGCTCAACAGCGGTTTTCTTGGAGCGGAGGTCGGAGTGGACGTAGACGCTGGTGACGGAGATGTCCGAATGTCCCAACAGGTCCCTCACAGTGCCGAGATCAACGCCGGCTTTGACGAGCATGGTCGCATAGGCATGCCTCGTTGAGTGGAGGGTAAAGCCACAGTCATCGAGCCCTGCTCGACGCAGCAGGCGGTTGAACATCCGACGCAGGGATGTGTAGCCTATACGATTGCCTGCCCTGTTGCGAAGCAGTGGGCCAGCGCTGTCCCCACGTGCGTTGAGGTATTCATCAAGTACCGTCTGCGTACGGAGGGGAAGAGGAACCATGCGTTCCTTGTTGCCCTTGCCAGTGACGTGTAGTTCGCTGCCATTTGATCGCAGGTCACCCAGATCCAGCGCTACTAATTCTGCGCGGCGCACTCCCGTGGTCAGTAACAGCCAAATAACAGCCAGCTCCAGCGGCGACTTGGCAGCAGATAGCAGCTTCTCGGATTGTTCAGACGTCGGATATTTGGGTAGCTGCCGCTCGCGACGCGGCAAAGGCAAACCTTGAGCGGGGTTCTCGCGCATCGCGCCGCAGTCGATGGAGTACTTGAACCAGGACCCCAGAGCGTGAATCTTTCGCCGGATGGTATTGGCGCTGAGGTGATTGAGGCTGGTCAGGTAGCGGAACAGCACCTCCTTTGTAATCTGATTTGGTCGCAGTGGTACATCATTCTGGGCGAACCACTTCAGGAAGTCTTCTGCGTCGTTTCGGTACGCTTTGACAGTGTTTGGCGAACATCGGCGGAAGTTCTGCAGGTAGGACAGATACGGCTGCAAGTAGGCATTTTGGTCAATGCTGCATGTGGATTGTGCTGTTTGCTTCATTCTCCAGGCTCCTTTTGCCTGAAGCCCGCCCTGAAAAAAGAAAGTGGGCGAGCAACTCGTAATCAGTTACTCGCCCTTCCATAATGTGTACAAAATGCACCACGAACAAATGTTCTATAGAACTTGCACCTGCATTCTCACTACTTCAGCCCTGACCACCCCCGCTTTCTCGCTCTCTCTTGACCTCGGCTTCCTGCAGCAGATAAAGAGCACTTTCACGAGCAGTTGCACCGGAAGGGACACCCTTTTTCCATCTGGCTACAGTGTTGCGACTAGCATTCAACAACTTGGCCCAGCCCTGATCGGTTGTGAAAAGCCACAGTGCCTCATGTAGTTTCTCAACTGGATAGTATCGGTCGCCTTCGTGGTAAATGAATTGAATCTGTCCTCGCCGTTCCCGCTGGCGCAAAGCGCTCGGCTTGCGATCGACGATCCTGGCCAGTGTCGCGAGATCGAAGCACTGTATCTCTTGAGCGTCCACCTCAATACTTGCTGTTCTTATTGTATCTGGCGAAAGTGTTGTTGTCTGAAGATCGAGCCCCGCAATGATACTGTGTACCTCTTCGGTCTCCTCGGAGTCGGCGCTCTGCGATCGCCAATAGCGCGCGACCGCCTCAGGTTCCAGCAATTTGTCAGCGTCATGGAGGTCATGAGCGGCATCCAACTGCTTGCCGCGTGCCCAGCCGGCGCGCATCCGCCTAATCAACCCTTCGAAACGACGTTCCAAGTAGTGCGCAAAGGGCAAATAGCGGGTAGGCACTTCGAAGGGACGGCCGCCATTCGCTAGTCTGTCCCCGCTCATCGACGCCAACGTGCCAATCGGCAGATATGCGGCACGATCTTGCGGCCAGAACGCATCATAGTCGGACAGTGCTTCAGAGAAAGCTTCTCTAACTACCAGCATCATTTCATCATCGTAGTCGCTGGCTGCTGGGCTCGCGGTTATCAGCCGGTTCGCCGTGCTTCCAATGAGGCGTCTGAATACATTCATCAGCGCGGCGATCTTGGCATCCCGCTCATCACGGAACTCCAGCATAACGGTTACCGAAGCTACCAGATAATTGATCATCTCCCTTTTCACGTCTTCATCCGCCTCATCCTGACTGCAATACCACTCCAGGTCCTTGACATCCAGGTTCGGTTGCACCAGAAAGCCGTAGGTGATGTCCTGAAACTGTGTCAACTTGCGCCATTGTGCCGTGATGGCGGCAAGCCTCTCGTCAGCGTCTTCATCGTCCAGTCCCACCGGTCGGCCAACGCCAAAGACCCCAGGCAGGGCTTTTACGAAATGCTTGTAAAGGACGGTCCCGTAGGTCAGCGAATCGTTCCAACTCTCTGGCACACCGGTCTCTCCCAGAGGATTGCTCCCGGACCTGTTGGGTATTATGAGACTTCTAACTGCTTCTGCCGTGCAAGCGGCGAGCGCTTTGGTAAAAGCTTCTTGCATCAGATGTTCGTCGGCGCCGCGGACTAGGCCCTGATAATCCAGGAAAGCCCCATAGGCGGGCACCAAGCCATTCGTGCTCAGATCCCAGAGCAGAGCTCGAGCCTCTACGCTACGATCGGCCTCATTACTGACGGCCAACTCGACCAAGCGTGGCACAAATCCTGGGATCAGTTCATCATACCGCGTGTAATAGTGCCATCCTTTGTACAGCTTCTCGTCTTCGGCGATCAACGACCTGTAACTGTCCAATTGCAGCCCGTCGTCGTGCAGCAGCACTGGCACTCCCCATTGCCACGGGGCGGTCCCACGGCACGCCACCCGCGTTCCTAACACGAGATCACCCGCGGCCGGAAAAGCCTCCCCGGAAAAGGCCCAGAGCAAAGGTTGGGGCCCGGTGTCACTGGCCAACAACTCTTCGGCTCCTGTTCTCTGAAAGGCATTGCCATGTTTTCGCAATTCTTCGCATAGTTGACGCACTGTCTCAGCCGGGGTGGCGGCCAGAGCGTTGTACGCCGCCCACCGAGTACCCGGACACGGAGAACTCAAAGCCTCTGCGTACGTATCACAGTGCGATACGGCATCCAACTGCGCCAATGCTTGCAGAACGCACACATCCACCAGTTCCTCTATTTGGCCGAATCGCTCATTGAGCAACTCAGCGTCTTCACTGTTGCCAGCTTGACCAATGGTCTTGACGCATACAGCGCACAGAGCAGGATGTTCGCTGCACACGTACTGTCTTGCTAGGCTCACCACTCGCTCCGGGGCAATGCAACGACATACTTCCAGCAACCGCGCACGCTGCAAGTTGTCACTACAGTACCGCACCGCACCAACAAGCTCAGAGAATGCTTTTTCGCCAAGCCGGAGCAAAAGGTGCTCAGCGCATTCCGCCACTAGCGCGTTGTCCGATCTTGTGCAATCTATCAGTATCCGACTACATCTTGGGGTCAAATGCCCGGACATGATGCAGAGTAGAGCTACCTGCAAGACTTGCTCAGCAAGGACCGGCATTATCGCTTCCACATACAGTTCCCTGTCATCAATCGTGGCTAGTGCCGCGATACGAAAGACGTCAGCTATGGCCGACTTTTCCCGCGACAGAAGCACCACGGGATAGTCGTTAAACATGGTTTGAGTTCCCGTGAGATCATGGGTGCTGAACTCCTCCGTAAATCGTCGCGCTGCGGCGTCTTCTTGTTGCCTGCTCTCCTGCAATGCGTCTATTGCCAGTCGCTCAGCCTTCTGCCCTAGCGCTATCCCCTGCACTATGAGACCACTTCCAGACATTCTCAGTGAGCTGCTAACTGTCAAAGGCCATTGCCTCCGAGTGCCAGCGAAAGAACTCCCCCAATTGACATCAATCCAGTGCATTACCATCTGCTTGGCCCAAGCCCCGAGGCCATCAAGTACGGTTTCCCACTCGCTTGCCGGTACGGCCGGCAATCTTGCACTTGACGGGCCCTCGGCCAAGGCAGCCGTGGGCAACCCAGCCATCTCCACGGCCAGCGGCCGCGCTTCAGCGCCACCATCTTGCCACAGAGCTCTGATAATGCTCAGTTGCAGTCTCAGCAAATACTCTGATATCGGATAGACCCCCACGTAGCGCTTTTCATCGCCACCAATCCGAATCAACATTGTGCCCGCCTGGCGTAAAGTCGGCATCAGCCCAACACCAACAGCCACCACATCACACTCCCCGAGACACGATGCAGCCCACAGCCTCCTCATACCTTCCAGTGCTTCTGTTACATCCTTAAGTAGATGCGAAAGCTCGTCACTATCAGATAGTGGCTCATTTACAACATGATCTACTAAGGCCTGTACACTTCCCCTGAGACTCTCGCACACACCCGGCACCCCATTGCTCACATGCTCCGCCAGCCCCCCCTGCACCGCAACCATGGCATCCCATGCTCTACAACGGACGCTGGGACTACCATCGTGCAGCCAACAGCTCAGTACCGAAGCCGCGTATGCTTCTACCCCCATCGCCTCGATCACCTGCAAGGCGTACAGCCGATCACCAACCCGACCACGAGCAAGCTTGGCTTCGATACATTCTTGCCATTCGGGTAGTTCGCATCCCTCGGGTACCGTAAGCGCCAGCTCCTGTATTTCGACATCGACGCTGGGTAACAGATAGCGCTTGAGCCCCGGCAGATGCGTCCCCGGATCAGATGCAATCAGTCCGATCGTCATGGCAGCAGAAAACAACTCTGAGTCCCTCAACTGGATCACGTCCGCAATATCATCAAGCCGATGTGCAGCGTCGCGGGCCAGACGCTCAACTGCGCACCGTACAACCCAGGCATTGGTGGTGCCGCGGCAAGCTTCCACCAATACTTCCGCCGTCTCATCATCAATCCCCTCAGGTATGACTGTCACAAGCCCCGCGCAATCCTTGTTCCATCTCAGAGTATTCAGAACACACGGCAATGCAGCAGCACCCGCCTCTCGCAGCGCCATGCGACACGCTATATTTGCTGTGCCACCTTTCACCACTTCTCCTGTCAGCCGCGTATAGGCCTCCTGGCTGCCCACTTCAGCAATGGCCCGCGCCATCTCATACCTCGTCACTTCATCGCCAGCAAGAAGCAGAGCACGATGCAGACGACCCACATCTTCGCCACTACGCGACGAAGCCATTGGCATACTCCTCATAGAAGTTGAAAACAGTTATAGTAAAACACTTGTTCGATTAGCTGTCAAGGCGCCGTACAATACCGCACGAAACACATGCGAAAGCGCAGGGGAACTGCACCAGAATTACAGTCACACTGACGCGGGGCTGGCCTAACTAACAGGGCAGCGATCGCACAGGATTCGGGCTGTTGTACAGGCCCTCAGCACGGAGGAGTGACGCACCAGCGCCAGATCTGCTGCCGCCTCAGATGCTAGTAAGTTCGTGGCGGGGTTGATACATCAAGAATCAAGGGCGTGATGCTGACGCTATTCTCAGTCGAGGCCCTATCGCACTCTTTGCGCAGTTCCGCCAACAGGTCACAAGGAGTTTCCCACTGTTTCGGATAATGGTAACGTTTTTCATCTTTGAACCAGATGACGACATAGATTCCGTGGCCACAACGTGCTGGGCGCATGTATTTCTCCCATAACTGGCCCTGGATCGGATCTATCAGTTCCCTCCGGCTGTAGTCCGGTCTGATTGCTTTGAGTTCGACCGCTACCTGTAACGGGTCGCGCTGAGGGCGGGGAAGTTCCACCCAGAAATCACACTGACGCGCGCCAACCAGGCGCTCTTCGATTCCGCTAACGCCCCATTGCCTCATTATCCTGCGTAAGTCCGGCCAAAGGACGTTCTGGCAGCGAACCTCGGACTTGGGTATCTCACCATCCCAGTAACCGGCGACACCATCCCCCCTGGACAACTCGGACTGCAATTCCTCCAATGCCTGACACGCGCAGTCGAATAGGTCGGCCTCAGTGTGCACTACCCTAAGTGATTCCTTTGCCAGAAAATCAACGAGTTCCGCGGCTTGCCACACAGCACGCGGCTTGCTCAGCATTTCATCTTCGATGCGCATGATCTCCCAGCTCAGCCACTCGGCGTCGGCAAACGCCTGCTCATCGCGCAGTCGTTGCAGTTCTCTGATGGCGACCTCGTCGCCGCCGACTTGCCGAATCGCTTGCAGCAGAGACTCGGCTATGCCGCGAGCATGGATCCAGTAGTCTTCTCCTGGCATTCGAACGAGCGTGTACCAATCCGCGAGTACGCGCACACTGGTCTGATCTGAACGTTCGGGCCAGGACTGTTCGGGACTCCACCAGTGCAGGTCCTGCACAGGAACGTCCGCAGCCGCTACCCGACGGGCAAGCTCCTGCCACGCCCTGTCGTCGTTTATCTCCAGGAGCATCATCAGCGGGATGAAGTGAGCCCACTGGTCCAGTCTCTCCGCATCTGGGACTACGTCCTTGTCGCGCGGCTTGCTGCCGTCGGCACGCAAGCACTCCAACAGGTTGTAGCATTCCCACAGCGTGTCAGCGTATTGCCCCTGCCGGAACGCTTTCCAGTAGCGCAGCAACGGCTGGAAGTGGGCCGAGTGGAACCAGCCTCTCTCCAATCTGGTCTTACAGCGTTCGACGTAAAAGTAGCCTTGCACCTCAACCAAGTAGTCTACGAGGGTTCGCAGGCCCTGACTGAGCGGATCTTCCAACAGGTCGCCGATAGTTCTTTCCCAGAGGACCTCGTCACGGTTGTGTAGCTCTCGCAATAGCTCCACATACCGGTCGTCGTCAGGAGCGTAGGCAAACCCGTAGCAGCGTATGATGTCGGATGTTTTCTGAGTCGAGAACTCATGACCACACCGTCTCAGATAGCAGAACGGCACTTCGAACTCTCTACGTTGCCTCCTGAGCGTATCAGCATCGGGATCAACCTGCTCGCGGAAGTAATGAACCTTTTCTACGCAATCAATGAAAGCCTTTCTGACGTAATGCGCAACAAGTGGTCCAACTCGACCCATCACGCGACCTACGGCGTCCGCTGTAATCGCTCGCCCACGGTTGGTCTCGTCGTCCATTTCCGAAACGCCGATCATAACGTTCCATGCTTGGTTGACTGCATTTCCCTCCGCCATGCGTACGAGCTCCATCATGTGCTGTCTCTCGGCAAGGATATCGTGAACTGGCTCGGGATGCGGCTCGGAATGCGGCTTGGGTAGCGGCCAGTGGCTTGTGAACTCGGGTGCCCGCGCTTGGAAGACAGACAGCCGCTCGCGGGAGGGGTCTTCTTGGAAGTGGGCCGTGAGCGCATTCTGAATGAAGCGTTCTTGACGTTCGTTCAGATCAGCCGCCGACACCGGCAGCAATTCAAAGATGCCATCATCAGCGGCGCTTCCCAGCTCCCTTGCCGTGGTGAAGAAGTGGAAGTCAGTGTCTTCGTCTTCTAGCATCACCATGACACGCTGCCATACAGAAGCAAACAGATATGGTCCTGCCTTCAATAAGTCCTGAAGCCGAGACTTGATCCCGTCGCTGCGAAAGCCTTGCGGCCATACACTCCATACCTGCGTCAACAGTTCTGGCGGGATGTCATCGAAACCGATTTCCAACGCATGGTCGAGCAACCCTTTTAGCAAGAGCGGCCGCAGGTTCCCGAGTGCATCAAAGTGTTCGATGGCTGCATCGAATGCTATCCGCAGTTCAGTGCGGTCCAAGGTGCTGGCGTACCTCTCAACCTCTGACTGAAGAACCCAAGCTATGCTCTCGTCCCGGGCACCACCTGTCAGCTTGGCGATATACTCGTTCGGCTCAGGAAATGTAGTTTCTCTATACGTCTGGAGAACCGCACCTCGCACTCGATGATCTTGGTCATGCAGCAGATCGAACAGGCCCGCTATCGCCTCAGTCTGGCCCGAAGCCACGATAGCGAATACGGCTTTCTGCCTGATCTCGGTGTTGCCCTCCTTCTCGTGTGCGAGGTCCAGCAATATAGGGTTAAGCGCGGTCCCGCCACCCCAGACGTGGGCACAGTGTGTACCCCATATCCTGCTCATCTCCGACTTGCTTTCGAGATAGGGCATGACGAAGCCCGGAACATCGTCAGGACGATGTTTGTGCAAGAAGGCGCCCAGACGCTCACCACGAGGCGGCATTGAGAACCAAGGCGCCCTGTGCTGGGCGATGGCATCATCTATCACTTGCCTCGTCAGACGTTCATCATCATCTTTCGACAGAGTGCAGATCTCGGCGAAGAGAGCTACCGACGGCTCGTTTTCCATCAAGTAGTCCATGAAAGGTGGCGACATGTCAGCGAGGAACGCACCTAGGCCGCGGTAAAGCGTGCAGATGCGATGTCCGGTTGTGGTTGATGCTTCGAGAAGCTGCCGTTGCTTGGGAAGCGGGACAGATGCAAGTGCTTCCGCTGCCAAGTACTCGCTATAGAGCTGGTGGTTGAACGAGAACCCTCCCCCGTGCTGGAAGAACAAGGGAGTACCCAGGAGCCAGCGGATCTCATCGGCATCGGCCCCATCACCGCCCGGATATGTACAACTCGAACCAAGAATGTCTGCAACTTCATCCTGGTCCCACGATCTCCGACCTGCGAACATTGCTACACATGCAAGCTTCTGTGCGAGTGCGCGCAGCTTGTTTATCGGCGGATGTGGAGTCGCACGGGTCCTGGAGCGGCCCGCCTTGAGCATATCCACGACACGTGTGGCCAGGCATTCCAGTCGTGTTCGCGGTAGTTCGCGGCCGCCCGTGAATTCGCGGGCCAGGTAGAAGCCATCGAAGGGCGTGTCGAGTAACGGCCTTATACCACGCTCCTCGCACACCCTGAAGAACTCTTGCAGAGAGTTCTCATCAGGTATTAGGTTGCGGTAATCGTCGTGTGTGAGGTGATCCGTTGAGTACGTTTCGAAGGACGGCCCACAATCCCCTAACCATTGATCACGCCAGACTGGACGCCGACATGCAAGGAATACCTTCACCAGGCAAGAAGCATTGTCAGCTAGGAAGTACTCCAGGTCCTGTATGAAAGCAGAATGTCTCTCCTGATGGAAGAGCACTTCGTCGAGTGCATCGAGGAACAAGGCAACGCCACTCAGGGACGCGCCTTTCGCTGCATCCCAGAGGTCTGCAGCCACATGACGCAGACCGCGCTCGATGTCCATGCTGGTGCCGAGGTCGCTTCCCAGGTCAAGCCACAGTGGCATCGGCTGCGCGGCGTCCTCCATGAATGAGCTGGCCAGGCGCATGTATCTACTCAGTAACAGGAAGCTCTTGCCGGACCCGGCGTTGCCGATGATGACGACCCGGTCAAACCTGTCGAGTTCGTCTTCGGCAATGCAGTCAAGACGAGCAGTGTCATCGTCTGGGACTAGGCTCCGGATGGCGTGACTATACGCCGGATCGACACCTTCGCGGTAGACGTACCTCTGCACATAGCCTTCCTGAGGGAAGCGTTGGCTCAGGGCCGCCCGCCAATCCTCGACGCACTGTTTCGCTCTGTCATATGTTGCGGGGTGCCACATATCAAGAGCTATTGTACAACGTGACTAATCAACTATCAACCACGGCTTGCGAGGCGCAAACTAGGCCACCGGATGCGCGGTCGGCAGAGCATTTCCTACTATCGAGACTGCGTCGTTTCATGCGACGCTGAATTCTGCATCATTAGACAGAAAACGGTTTGACTCTATAAGCGCGTATCATATATCATATAACATAATCAGACCTCAACTGGGCGGGCGCCTTGGTGAGCGGGGCATGGGTCAGGATGGCGCTACATGACCTCGCAGCAGGCAGAGAGTTCCAGGAGAACGATCTCGCCGTCGGCGACGATGCGGTACTGTCTTGCTTGTCTCGCATGTGCTTGCTGTGTGCAAGTTCTCGCGCAGGATGCTGAGCCGACCACACCTCTTGCCGAAGCCAAAGCCCTCTATTCCTCCAAGGAATACGCCAAAGCCCTCGAGCAATTCTCGGCCTTGATACAGAACGCTCCCGACGACTTGCAGAAGGCCGAGGCCACGCTATGGCAGGGACGCTGCCACACCGCCCTGGGTAACAAGGCAGACGCCTTGGAGGCCTACCAAAGCGCCCATGAGTTGGCCGAGGAATCGTTGATCGGCATTCAAGCCCTGGAGAACTTGGCGTCAGTCTATGTGTCGCTGGGTGACTACGAAAAGGCAGAAGACACTTTCGAGAAGGCCATAGCGGACTACCCCGAAATCTGTGACGCGGATTTAGCCTCACGGGACGTGGCCTACTACTCCCGTAACCGTGCAGCACTGGACAGCACAGTTACTTATACTGTAAATCAATTGACTGAATTGGCCACAGCGTTTGAGCGCAACAAGCTGCCACAGGCAGCCGCCCTTGTGTACCGCAAGCTGGCCATCTCTTACCCCAACAGAAGGGGTTCCACTGTTTACACTCTGAAGGCAGCGGACCTGCTGCGTGACATCGAGGCAACGGCGGCGGCACTCCCGTTCTATCTCCAGTTGCTTGCCGCCTCAGGCGACAGAGCCTATGCCGACAAGGCGGTCAACTCCCACAACCAGCCGCATCTTGATGTGGTCGCCCAGCCCGCGCCGCTGAAGATGGTGCAGGCGGCTGTTGGCGGTGTCAACGAGTGCCTTGGGGAGGAGCACCGGCTGTCTGACGAAGGACTGCAGCAGTTCGGCAAGCAGTGGCATGAGGCACTCACTACGACGTTCAGTCCCCTTGGGCAGCCCTGGGAGGATGCATGGCTGCAGATTGCGGCGGACTATCCGCAAGAGCCATGGTCATCGCTGGCCCAAATCGCGCTCGCGGAGTGCTATGTTCGGGACGCTTTCTACTTCGAAGCCATCTCTGTTCTCGGTGCTGTCAAGGTGTCAGCTGACAAGTTCCCCGCCGTGGTGCAGCGCAAGTACCATGTGCTCGCTGAGGCGCGGCTGGGACTGGGCGATTTCCAGACCGTGGCGCAGAATGCCGAACACCTCTTCGGGCCTGACCCGATCATCGCCTCCGAAGCCATGCTCAACCTCGCGCGAGCCGCTGAGTTTTCCGGCGACTTTGCGGAAGCGAATAGGCTCTACGGTAGAGCCGCACGCGACAGCAAGGTTGGCTGGCATCGCCGCCAGGCTGCCTTCGCTGTCCAACGCATCGCCTCATACAAGCCGTACCGCGTGGCGGGCGGGCGCGTCTTCGTATTGCCCGACGATCGCACAACGCGGGGAGACTGGTATCTCGGCTACGGCACTGGCTACCACGTTCTCTGCGCCCAGAACTTCCTTGTGGATCGCACGGGTGGCCCTGGCCCCGCACTCGCGTATGCAGTACACACCACGGATCCGGCCGAGAAGTCGCGCCTTTGGGTCACTGCCAAGGAGGACAGCGACCCGGCGGCGCTGTGGGACCCGGTCAACAAGGTGCACCGTCCGGCCAATCGCGATGACTACGGCGAGCAGTACGCGATAGGGAAGGGCCCCGATCTGCTCATCGATCTTGAAGTGCCCGCGGGAGATCGCATTCTCAGCTTCTACTTCGTTAATGATCACAATTACTACGAGCCCAATCGCGAATACACTATCACGCTTGAGGCCGGCGATGAAACGCTGGCGATCACGGATGTCAAGGATTTCGCCGGCGGAGTCTACAAGCGATTCGCAGTCAGGGGCCCGCTGCAACTGACGGCCCACATCTGCCGCAACGTCAGCATGAACACCATCTTGTCAGGTGTGTTCCTGGACGGCGTTACGCCACTGATTTCACCTCCCTATTCAGTAAACGAGTGCGTCACCGCGCCTCCGCTAGATTTGCGCTCACAGTATGATAGGCTTCGCCTGGTTGTTGTCCGAGATCCCGTAAGAGCTGCCACTTACACGTCCCGGTTCTTTGACCTGACGCAGGACTTGCGCCAGAGCCTCGCCCAGGCAACCTCACCAGACACCGCGCCTTGGGCATGGTGGACGCTGAGCGAATGCTACCGGCTGATGGGGCAATTCCGCCGTAGCGAAAGCGCCTTCGACCGGCACCTGGCAGCGCTAGCTGAGATGTACGAGGGCGAGGAGCTCCTGAGCACTTACAGAGAAACAGCTCGGCAGCTCATGGATGGGCTTAACGGAGAGCGCTCGACTCACTTAGCACTCTCACGCCAATGGGACTATAGGGACGGCGAACACCGCTGTGACAGGACCTGGGATGCGTACATATCTGCGCTGCAGGTTGAGTATGCAGATGAACCGTGCCAGATTGAGGAAGCTCTGCGGAAGGTGGTACATGCGCCAGAACTCTATGTCACCCGTTACGCCAAGCGCTGTGCCTTTCTCTTGCTCCAGCAAGATTTCCCCAAGACAGCGGCGCAGGCCGACACTCTGGCCTCGGCGGCCCTAGCCGCGAAGAGCGCAGGAGACAAAGAGCAGGCCTTGGAGCTCATGCAGAAGGCGCTTGCCGCCGAGCCGGGTGATCGGGACAGGCCCTCTATTCTCTTCAATCTGCTCGTACTCCAGGCCAATACCGGTGTACCTCTCGAACACCTCCAGACCACTTACCAGCAATTGGAGCCATATGGTAAGGAACGCCGCTACGCGAGTTTGGTCAGAAGTGGCTTGTACGAGTTGGCAAATGCTCACTACCGAGCCCAGCAGTATCAGGATGCTCTTGAACTGCTCAAGCAGTACGGACAGGAGTACGGTAGTGACCAACGTTTGCAGAACCTTATAGCAGATTGCCGACAGTGTCTGCTCAGGTAGATGGCGGCACCCTATGTTGCTTGACGGCCTTCAGCCAGGTGCAAGGAACGCACGAAAGGTGTAGATTGAGATTTTCAGGACCGGTTCAGGTTGCCAGAATGGATTTGGGAGGCGCTAGAGATGTCCAGACAGATGGCATTGTATATTACGTTGGTGGTTACACTTGGCCTGCTGGGCCTATCATCAGTTTACGCATCAGCGCCCGAGGGTGTCTCAGTGAGCATCAGTGGTCCCAGCGAAGGCTGGGTCAATGAAGACCTGAGTTACAGCGCTAGTGGAGACTACAGCCTGGATTCAGAGATACAGGAGGAAGTGGATGAGGGCGAGGCGACCGTAGAAGAGGAGTACAGCTGGTCATATGGCCCGGCGGAGTTAGTGGGAGGTGACGCACAGTCGCCATCCATCACGATCCGGTATGCGTACGAACACGGCGGTGCTTACCATACCGTATCGGTAACGTATACGGTGACCGTGACTTACAAGGACGGCACCTCTGACGGCGGCTCCGCCAGCGACAGCATAGAGGTCAAGGTCAAGAGGATGACCATATCCGTGGGTAGTAGCAAACCAGCTATCTGCGCGGGTGGAGACCCCTCAGGCCCCCACCAAGCCACGATAACGGCCACCGTAACGGACGGCTTTGATGGTATCCCAGGTGAAACCGTGAGTTTCTCGGCCGATCACGACTACAACCAGAAAGAGCCGTCCTTCAATCCCGAGAACCAGACTACCGACGAAAACGGCGAGGCGCAAACTACGCTCACTTCGGGCGACGGTGTGGTGACTGGCGAGGTCAAGGCAACGTGCGGACAGCAACATGATGAAGAGACGGTCAGCTTTGAGGAGCCAGAGAAAGAGATCTCGTTCGAGGACCCCATTACAGGAGAGCCAGTATACTGGCTCTACGCCGACGGTCAATCCCAGTGCAAGGTCATCCTCAGTATGACCTACGGCGGGGTTGCTGTCGCTGGCCACGATGTCGCCTGGACCTTCAAGTTCTGGGATGCCGAAACTGATCCTTCCATGGATCCGGAGCCGACGCCGGAATATGAGGGAACTGGGGAACCCCCGTATGGCTGGGTATCCCCAACTGGTGGCCAGACCGACCAGGAAGGCCTCGCGGACACCATCTACACTGTGGGAACCGTAGGGGGCAGCATTGCGTTTATAGCCACGGACAATAGTGTGTATGTGAAAGAGCAGGCAGGATCTCAAGCCCGCGGCGTTCCGATCGCTGCGAACCCAGGTTGGAAGGCTACCAGCAAGCAGCGAGGGCTGGGAGACGAAGGCGGAGACATCCCGGTTGAGATCATCGGCGTTTGGTGGATGACAGCGGGCTATGTGGAAGTGGAGGAATGGCAAAGTCACATCAGGGTCAACAATGAAATGCTCTATCCAATGGTGAAGCTCAAACCGGCTGTGGAGAACGGTACAGTCCCGGATACCACCGAAATACACATATGGTCTGGTGCAACTGATACAGATGGCTTCTATATGGAGTTGGTCAAGGTGGCGGGCCCGGATGCGGAGGGAGCTTACAAATACTGGCCTGCAGAGAACGAAGAGCCCCGCATAGGGCCTTCAACCGATTCCAACCAGCACATTATCGGTGTCAGTCATACCAGTAACGATGTGGATGAGTACACCACACACGACAACCACGATGCCACAGATTCTAACGCCATTGTATTCGGGCACAACAGAGGGAACGGGCGATGGTATGAACTTGAGGATGAGAACACCTTGTGGGCCAACCTCGAATATCTTAAATGTGCAGGCATTGAGAAAGTGTACGTGGAGTCCACAGAGGACACCGAGTACTGGGATGTGATCGCCGCGAAAAATCAGGCGGACCTTCTCTATTTTTCAGGACACGGGTCTGCGGCCACTGGCAGGATCTGGCGAGAGCCACAGCTGCCTACACCGGTGAATTACAGTGACATAGGTGTGAGCAACTGGTCTGTTGACTTGGATGTGTTCGTCATCGCAGCATGCGCCGTGCTGAACATAGCCGACAAGACCGGACACGATATCAACGTGGGCCTCGGATGGGCGAACAGTTGTGTTCGCTCTGGTCCCCTTGATAGTCTCTGCGGTTACCACGACAGTGCACCGGGCGACGCAGGTGGTGTCCCGCAGCAAATTGCTCAGCAATTCAGCGCTCGTTTCAATGGATACAACCCGGCGTACGCTTGGGGGGGTGGCAACAACGCTGTCGTAAACACATACTGGTGCGTCATTACTGCCTCCACATACACTTGGCATGCTCAAGATCCGGAAACAGGGGAGTGGATTGACCGTGCGGAATCTTACTAGGCCTTGGTCCGTCTTAGTAGGCCTCTCGGTAGTCTGCGCGCTGACCGCGATTGCGCTCTCAGCTTCATCTGTGGAAGCACCAACTGTGGTACACGGAGATGTCTGGGTGCTGCCGAGGCAGACTTTTGCCATCGCAGCCTGTTTTGCCGACGGCGAGGTATGGGTGAGCCTCGCGCGTGGGGTCATGGGCGTCTTTGATACCGGGGGGAACGTGAAGCGTTGGCTTTCTGCCGATTTCGTACGGGGCATGCCAGTCTACGACGGAGTTCGTGGGCGCCTGTATATCAGCGGTCCACTGGAGTCAGCCGTATACGTAGTGGATGCCCAGACGCATGAGCACGTTGAGACTATTCAGGTTCCAGCACCGGTTCACCCTCTGACCATCGCAGGCGACGTGGCGTACGCGAACGCGTTTGATGAATCTGTCCTGTATGTGGTCGATCTGGTGACCCAACGAGTGCTACAGGATGTGAAGCTCTCGCAGCCGGGTCGCGAGTCCGTAGTGGTCGGAGATAAGCTATACGTGGCCACCGGGGCGGAGCCGGGCCCAGGCAGCAAGTGGAGTATGTCAGGTGCTGCTGTTGACATAGTCTCCCTGACGGATTTGCGCCTTGAAAAGACGCTTGCAGTACCCGGTGCCCATCTGCGGGCCCTGGCCTGGGACAGTGGGAACTACGTCTACGCCGCAAGCAATGTCGCGGGGAAACTGGTGAGGCTGGACACAAGCACGGACACGCTGGACGACGACTTCGGGCTTGACGTGGGCCGCGTCAAGGACATCGTGATTGATCCGGTGCACAGGCTTGCCCTGCTAGCCTGTGAGGGGGCGCGTGAAGAACTTTCAGTTGTCTCTCTGGAAACACTGCAAGAAACAGCACGTTTCGAGGCCGGTTCGGGCTTCATGGCTGTCGAGCGGGAGCCCGGCGGTGCGTTGCGCAATATTTGGGTGCCTAACGTCAATGGCAGCTATGTCCTACACCTGAATGCCAGCGAGCTAGTGAGCGATTGACTGACATGGCCATAGTCTGTAGTGTCTGGAGAGCAGTTCCCACAGTCAGGTGCCTGGACAGGTGCGAGCAGTTCGCCGGCTGACGATGACAACAAAGAGGGCGGCTCCCCGATATATTACCGCTATGTCATGACATGGGACACCACCGAGGAGCCGCTAGGCAACAATGGGCCGCATAGCCTCGCCGCTACCGAGCAGATTGAGTTCCAGGAGTGGGTAGTGGGTGAGGGTTGGACAAACGACTACGAAGCTGGCCCTTCGGCCGTATCGGCCATCACTAATAATGTCTACAGCAGCGGCACAACCGCCTCCAATGGCACCATAGATTACTTCAAGTGGGATTCGGATGGCGATGAAGCGCTGGCCCACCCGCACATCAGCTTCTCCATCGAGGATTCCGATCCCCACAAGTATTGCGCCATCATCAGGTTCCGCGAGACCGGGGCCGGGGCCACCTGGTCCGACGGGCAGTGGTCCTCGATGCGCGCGACTTTTGACTCCACGAGTGCCGACATTGACCTCACCCAGCCGGACTACCAGGGCAATTGCCTGAATGAAAACGACCACGAGTGGGGAACCTATACATACGACTTCATTGTGCTGGAATACCAGGGGGCCAACCCGGTGTGGACGCAGGCGGCGGCTCTGGACTGGAACTTCCTGAAGCGCTACCGGGACAACTACTCCGGGGGCTACTGCCTGCGGGTGGCTGAGAACGCGCCGGACGGGGAGGTCGGTCACAAGGTGTGGACGTTCGTGCCGGAAGAGGGTGGCCCTGAGTTACGGGTGAGCTACTGGCTGGAAGACGAGTGCGAGCGGGATGCGGCGAAGCTGGACATGATCACCATAGACCCGTCGCTGAATGAGCGGGCCAGCGCATCGGGGCCGCGCGAGACGGGAGTGCGCCACGAGGGCACGGATGAGGACGGAGATGGCGAGGCGGACGGGATCAGAGTTTACGGGTTCATGGACAGCGACGAGGCCGGCACCTGGCGGGTGTTGTGGACAGGCGTAGACAAATGCGGCACCTACAGCCCCTACCGCCGCACCCACGACAACCCACCCATGCTGGTGGCGAATGAGAGAGCGAAACCACCAGCAGTGCTGCTACTGGTGGATGATACCCTCGACACAGCGTTCGATGAGCACTGCTGGAAATGGGAGTACTGCGACGACCAGTTCGAGGTGCGTCTACATAACTGGTTCAAGTACCATGCCATACTTGATCCCTCTTACGTGGGTGATTTCAACAATCTAAACACAAACCCTATTCCACCTGAGAAGCGAGGCGATTCGCGCCTACGCGCCGGTCACCTGATAATTCTGGGTGAATGGATGTCTCAGTGGAGTGCTGTACAGTTCGGTGGAGGCATGCTTGGGGGTACGTACAAGTACGGCAAAGGCACTGTTGAGAAACCCGATAGATGCGGCGTTGAGCAGAACAACATAGGTAACTGGATGGCTGACCATTCTGATTGGGATCAGGAAGCGCTATACACGAAGTGTCTGATGCATGAGATCGTTCATGCGTGCGGGGAACCCGGCCACTGCACGCAAGGTGGCCAGTCGTACTGCATCATGCATGCGGCAGTGACCAAGGACGTACATGGCCGCTGGTGGCGGGACAAGACTGAGGTGCCTGACTACGCCAAAATGGAGCATATGTTCTATGGTTGCACTCGGTCGCAGGCTACCCAGCACTGGCAATACATGCTCAAGCACACTAGACACTACTAGATCGGAGGCCGATCGTGTCTAGACAGCGGTTGGTTCCCGTGCTGTTGCTCTTCCTTTCCGTCAAATTGCCAGGGGCAACTGATCAACTTGGCTTGCAGTCACTGCTCATCGGCTGCTACCGCTACCTGCCGGGCGACTGTACAGGCATCTTTGTTCCCGCGGCAAAGGATGACCTGCGGCGCGTAGTCGGTGGTACACGCCCCGTTTGGTCGCCTGATCGCTCGCGCTTCGCGTATGTTACTAACTCAGTGATATGGATTGCAGACCTTGACGGCAATCGCCGCGGGGAATATGCCTCCGACGATCTCGACACGGGCAAGGGCGGCATCTGTTGGTCCCATGATGGTGAAGATATACTGTTCGGGTCTGATGTCTCCGGCTATGGCATAGTTGGTCGCCTGCGCGCGGATAACATAGGGCTGCGCGGCGGCCCGGACATTGGCCCAGGTCTCGAGGAGTTGCTGCTGGAGGAGGGGCAGACCGGTCTGCGTTTTCCGGCTGCCTCGCCCGACGGGCAGCATATTGCTTTCTGCCGCTCAGAGGGTATTCTCGGTGTAACAACACTCGTCAGTACGCTCTGCTGGGCAAGAACAGATGCCCTCAGGTGGCACTCGAGAGAACAGTCTGCAGATACCCCACTGAGTGTCTTTACGGTGGCCCCAAACCCGGGTTATGAGCGCCATCAAAGGCCTTGTTGGTCGCCCGACGCCCAGCGGATCGGTTTTGACATTACCGACACGCGGACAGGGGCAAACATGGCAGCCTGGATTTCTCCATCTGAAGGCGAAGTGCACCCCGTGCTTCATCCGAAGTCGGACCGCCTGACAACACCGCACAGCACGTGGTTTCTGGGCTGGCTTTCGGAAGGAGAGATGCTGATTGGATCCGGCCGCAGCAGTGGCGCCAAGGACCTATGGCGCATCTCTGTTGACGGGAAATCCTATAGCAGGCTGTTCCGCTCACATTTTGGCCCAATTTGGGATGTCGCCATCTCACCTGACAGGCAGAAGGTCGCGTATGTCGTCACCGCGTGGGTCTGTGGACCGGGAGAGTGTCATAGCACCAGCGGCAACACAGGGGTACTCGTGCTGGATCTCGATACCTCCGAAACCACGTATCTCTTCGACAACATGCTTGAGATGAAAGGAGATCTGCGCGACAGACCTCGGGTGCCATACTGTCTGGCCTGGTGAAAAACTGGGCGCTGATGCGCAGATCACAGTGGACGACCGACCTGCCTCGAGCCCAGCGCATGACCGGCGAGAAGGAGTGAGGTAGTGATGTACCGCTGCGTTTGCCTACTGCCTGTTATTGCTCTGGTACTGGCCTGCGGGGGCTTGGTGATGGCGGCTGGGGATATGGAGTCGTATCGCGAGGCGATAGAGAAGATCGTTGCTGATGAATTGACGCCCGACATTGAGGTGGCGGATAGGTTGCGGGGAGTGGAATTTCAGGAGGGCGAATGGCCGGAGGCAGGAGTGATGCGCGTCGTCATCCTGGCCGATTACCGGACGGGCCGGAGCCACAGTGTAGCTGTGGACGAAGCGGCGGGGCAAGTGGTGGGCTACCTTGCACCCGATCCTGCGGGCCCGGTGCCGATGGAGGTCATGCCCGCTGAGCAGGCCGTGGAGATAGCCGAGCAGTTCTGCAGCAGACACCTGCCGGAGTTGTTTGCTGAGGGCGGCGACGTGGCTGTCACGGTCGAGGAGGCGATTGGCCAGAACGGAGCGCGAGTGGTCCACCTGCAGCGGACGGTAAACGGCGTGAACGTCCCGACACTTGCCGACATCGGGGTACGGGTGTATGACGGCAAGGTTGTGTATATGCGGCGCCGGCATGAGCCGCTGGATGGGAAGCTGCAGCTTCCGGGCGAGATCGCCCTGGAGCAGGCCCAAGCGGTAGCCGGACAAAACGTGCCTTGGGACAATTTTGAGCCGCTGCTATTCTTCGACTGCGTGCATGAGGTGATCGGCACCGAGGCGGGACAGTGCAACGTGTGGACGGTATGGGCGGAGCTGAAGACCAAGAATGCCGACAACAGATTTCTCGAACGCTTCAACTGCTGGCGGATTGACGCTAACGGTGGCGAAGTGGTTAGCAGCGAATGGAGCAAACCGACCCGGGAGCTATACTTCCGCTATCAAGCTGCCGGCGGCAAGCACTTTCCGCTTGAGGGCAGACCGGGCCTGCCACCGATGTTGGAGGATGCCCGTCCGGTATGGTCACCGGACGGCTCGCAGATTGCCTTCCTGTCGGACCGTCCGCGCCCGGGCTATCCGGCATGGATGAAGAGGCCAAACGGGCTGTTCGTGATCAATGCCGACGGTACGGAGTTGAAATGCTTGGCCGGATTGGCCTTCAAGCCACAGTGGTCGCCGGATGGCACGCGGATCGCCTACACTACCCGCCCCGCCGGCGCGCTGTACGTGGCCTCGCTCTCTGACGGTGCTGTGCTGGAGCTGACGCCTCCGGAAAATGCCGACTATGAAGAGGCGGTATGGCTGGACAATTCGCAGCTGTTGGTGGATGCGCCCGACCACGACATGAACGGGTCCCTGGTGGTGGTGGATCTGGAACACCCCGAACTCGGGCCGCAGGAGACAGGCATCCGCTACGGAGCCGATGATGCATACTTCCTGCTCGCCTCCCTTCCAGGGGGCGAGGGTGTGATCTGCGGCAAGTACGGCGGAGGCCGTGGACGCGAGCCGTGGGACTTACTGCGAGTGAAGATGGAGGGACAGCAAGCCAAGGCGGAGGTCGTGTGCGAGCAGCCGGATGAAGGTCGCGCCGGGGATTTGGCCGGTACTGACAGGGTGTTGCTATGGGATGACCGGCCCTCGACACGCGGCGGCGAAATGTGGATGGTGAACCTGCAGACCGGCCGGTCCGAGGCATGGAAGCCGCCGGATCCGTGGCTCCCGGAGGAGTTGGCCGGCAAGACGCGCGCCCGCCCTGACGATGTGTGCTTCTCGCCGGACGGGAGCAGGATCGCGTTTGTGACCGGGGCTGCTGATCCGCAGCGGCAGCGAGGCAGTGCCTACCTCATCTGGACATGCCAGCCGGACGGCAGCGACTTGCAGCAGGTCACGCCCTGGGAGAGCTCGCTGGTGCCGATGGTGGGCCAGTAGGTATGCGGCTTCGGCCCGAACGCACGGGATGGTCGCTATTGTCATTGGCTTTTCCGTTCTGACTGAGTCGCCCCGGAGAAGCTAGCCTCGCTGTAGCATCCTCCTGCGCTCCAATAGGTGTAGCGGCATTCATGAAACGGTTATGCCTCCACCAGCAGCAAGTGGATGCGCAGAGATAGCCTCTCGCATTTGCCGGTCGGCCACGTGCAGGTAGATGGCAGTGGTGTCCAAACTACTATGACCGAGCAGATGCTGAATTGAGACCAGATCGGCCTCACCGCTTTGCAGGAGCAGTGTCGCGAAGGAGTGCCGCAGCGTGTGCATGGACACTCCGGGCCGCCCGATGCCACTACGTTCCAGCGTTTTCCTCCATATGATCTGCAGCCGAGTAGCATAGATGCGATTGCCGCGGTTGGTGGCAAACAGGTAGTCGTGCTGGCGTGATGGGCGATACTCCAGCCAATCCTGTATCGCCTCGGCCAACTCCTCCACCATTGGGATCAGTCTGGTCTTATTGCCCTTTCCTCGGTCCACGCGCAATTGTCTGCGCTCCATGTCTATGTCTGAGATTCTCAAGTTGAGCAGTTCACCCCGTCGCATCCCGGTGTAGATGAAGGTCGCCATGATAGCATAGTCCCGGAAGGCACAGAGAGCGGTTCTCTGCTTAAGTGCCGCCTCCAGCAGGGCCGATAGCTGCTTCTCATTGAGGTATATTGGCAGGTTCTTCTCGCGTGGGGGAGAGCTGACCTTGGCGATGACATCCTGCCGCACGAGATCGCGATCAGCCAGGTATCGCCAGAAGCCCTTCATGGAGCAGATGCGCCTGGCGACACTGTTGTTGCACAGGCCCCGTTCGTGCATCCATACGATCCAGGAACGGATCATCTGCAGGCTGATTTGCTGTGGAGTGTTGACCTGGAACTCCTGTTGCAGATGTGTGAAGAATTGTTTCAGGTCAGAGCGGTAGGCGGAGGCAGTGAGGGGGCTTAGTCCCTTTTCAGCGCGGATGTAGAGCAGGTACTCCTCAGCCAGTGTGTACATAAGGTCTTTCATCTTACGTGCACATCCTTTCTGTGCACCGGAAGCGAAAGGACCTCGACATCTGCGCTGAGAAAGTGCGCCACCTGCCGATGTGTGACAGGCCTGTGAGAAGAGGCATGATAAAAGTGCTTATATGCCTCTTCTCACCCTCACCTTTGACCGAATCGCGGCTAAGCTGTGTCAGAGAGTGGGTCATAAGCCGAATTCTGTGCCTCGGGGAGGTGGTCACCATTTCTCTGCGATGCGCGTCGCCACGCACCTCCAGCGGTCTACCCGGGGACTCAGGCGGGCCACCTGTACGCAAAAGCGTGCGTCCCCCTATGTGACCTTGCTCCAGGCGGGGTTTGGCCAGCCGGCGTGTCACCACGCCGCTGGTGCGCTCTTACCGCACCATTTCACCCTTGCCGGGCCGCCAGCAAAGTCAGCCGCTGCCTCGGGGCCACGGCCAACCTGCCGCAGTTGCACCTCTCGGCGCTCCCGGCGGTGTAGTTTCTGTGCCACTTTCCGCAGGGTCGCCCCTCCTGGGGGTTACCCAGCGCCTTGCCCTGGGGAGTTCGGACTTTCCTCAGACAGTGCAGATTCGCATCCGCACCGCCCGCGGTGACCTGACCCACTCTCCAGATACTATTATACCCGATTTCGCAGTCCTTGTCTCGTCATAATTCGCCAGTTTGCTGAAGCCCGGGACTGTCCAGGCGGCTGCGGGGCAGGCGGGGGTACGCGCCGGGCGTCCGGGATGGATTGTCCATCAAGACGTGATAGCCGGGATACCGAGCCCGCTGGGGTCTGCATTAGCCCGCATTATTCATGAATGCGTAGGTCGGGCATCTCTAGGTTGCATTGTTCGCGAAGGCGTAGGTCGGGCTTTCTAGCCCGACGCCGTTACCAGTCAGGGATCAGCCAGGCTGGAAAGCCTGGCCTACGTGGGGTTGCACTGTGTCATTTTCGAGATGTTTTAGGAAAGGGCGCTGTGCGGCTGGCAATGGCCTTTGCCGGCAGTTTCGCCTCATCTGCGATGGTCTTCGTGAATAGTGCGGGTTAGTCGGGCCGGCGGGGCGGAGGTTGGTCAGGCTCGCCACAATTACGCGGGCTGAGCCGCCAGGTCAGGTTGGACTAAGAGCGGCCTCGGAACCTAGTGCATCAGGACTCGCGGGCTCGTAAGATGCTGCCCCCGGTAACCAAAGGACAGTCTCTAAAGGCACAGTCCCCCGATTACGGCAACGGTAGACTCGGGCAGGAAGACGCTGCTGCTTTTGGTGGCTAATGAAATTAGGGACGCTAGACTGGAGGCTAGGTCGAACTGATTCAGGAGCGATACGATGGCCAAGCCCAAGTCTAAACCGCAACTGAGCCTGGAATGCGCCCACCTCTATGACGATGCCGCCGGCATCCCCGATAACCACTGGTCGCGGCT
>Ga0180432_10002514_pt1 | contig 27379 bp, 35 predicted proteins | sample SS_ome_10_FD_132414 | JGI IMG/M metagenome (GOLD analysis project Ga0180432, IMG submission 132414) | Hypersaline lake sediment archaeal communities from the Salton Sea, California, USA - SS_1_MS_2 metaG | ecosystem: Environmental > Aquatic > Non-marine Saline and Alkaline > Hypersaline >... | reverse complement strand
ATGTTAGTAATAGTAAATCTGACTGGGGCACTGCTGTAGCGGAAGGCATTACTACTTGGCAAGATGGTTCTAGTTGGGTGGAGGTCGATTCTACTGATAAAGATGGTAGATATATAAAAGTAGAAATAATTTCAACAGAAGGGGGTGGCGGTCATTATTTAAAATTTGGAAGTGCAGGAGGTATGAAAATTTTTGATGTTTGTGGAGAAGCAGCAACAGGAGGCTCTTCTAACACAGATCCAGCCCAAAGCGGAGAAAGCCCAACAAACGCTACTACGGATATAAGTGTAAATCCTAATCTATATGTTCTTGTCACTGATGCTGATGGCGACAACATGAATGCTACATGGTGGAGTAATTCATCAGGAGCATGGGTACAATTCGCCAGTAATGGTACTATTGCAAATAATACAAATATTACACAAACACCAACAAATTTTAGCGGTTATAGTACAACCTATTACTGGAGCCTTAACCTAACAGATGATAATGGTGGATGGACAAATGATACATATCATTTCACTACAGAAGCGGGAACTATCTCTTTCAGTTTAAATACATCCACAGCAGCATTTGGAACAGTATCTCTTGGCACATCTGCTATTACAAGTGGAAATAAATTCAATCTTACTAATGATGGAGACGTAGCAATAGATGTCACAATTCAAGTCAATGACAGTACAGATTGGACTTATGTAACATATGCTAATCATGATGATGTTGATGAATTTACTATGAATTTTACAACAGATGCTTGGAGTAGCGAAACTAATATTGCTCCTACTGGAACTGAAATATCAAACAATCTCGCTGTCGATGCTAGTGTAGATTTTGGTTTACGATTATATATGCCTTCTAGTTCAACTGTTGGTAGTGAACAGTCTTGGAAGGTTTATATTAGTTGTGTAGCACATTAACGGGTTGGACGGAGTTGGTATAAAGTCAAATTTGACAATATCCTATCTAACAAGGGTAAAAAAGAAATAGGTGAATATATGAAAAAATTACAAGCAGGGATTGTAGCATGTATCTTACTATGTGCTTTAGCTGTAGGTTTCACGGGAACAACTCTAGCAGCAGATAATCTTGAAATTACTTGTACAGCGACAGCATCAGGATCAGTAGCGATTACACTAAATCAATCAACTTATGCATTTGGTAGTGTCGCTCTATCAGGAAGTGCAGTGACACATGTCGATTATTTCAATCTGACAAATACTGGTACTATAAACTGTGATGTGACAATACAACATAATGATAGTAGTGACTGGACAGCATCAGCCTATGCAAGTATCGGAGTAGATGCTTTCGCAATGAATTTTACAGTAGATGATGGAAGCACTTATACAGAAATAGCAAATACAGGTACAACACTGAAATCCAATTTAGGAATAGGCGGGGGAAACCACCAAGATTTCGGATTGAAATTATGGATGCCATCTTCATCAACGGTAGGAACAGAACAATCTTGGAAAGTTTATGTAAGTGCTGTAGCGGTGAGCTAAAAAAAAGGGGGATGAAAACGATGAAAAAACCCTCTTTTATCTTTTTTTTGTTTGTTTTAGGTAATATATCATTATTATGCATTTTAGTAAACCCAGTGACCGCTAACTGGGAACTATATCCTCATACATGGGTAATAGAGATGGATGAAGGTATAGTTGAAAAAACTGTTACCATTCAGATTACTAATTTAGAAAAAGAAAAAATGAAAGTTGCATGTAAACCAGTTAACCCGTTTTATGATACGCAGACTAATGAATATAATATAAAAGAAGGATATACAGTATTACCAGAGTTATCATGGATTACAGTTACACCAAATCAACAGGAAGTACCTTCAGAGTCAACTGTAACATTTGATGTAACAGTAAATATCCCAGATGAAGAACAATATTATGGTAATAACTGGGAATGTTGGATAGAAACAACAGATATAGGATTTGAAGAAGGTATAGGATTTAGGTATAATACAAGATTACAGATTAATACACCAGTAAAACCTGTTTTATCTAATAGTGAAACAAATCATGCAATAGAAGATGAACAACCTTTTTTGTACATAGGGGCAGTCTTAACAACAATAATATTCATAATTGGGATGTATACATATAAATATCGCAGAAAGGTTCCAAAGAAAAAGAAAGAAACAAAACCAAGTCCTATTGAAACACTCCCAGTGTTTTCCACAATACCAACAAAAAAGATTGATGATTCAATGCATCAAAAAATAGATGATTTAATAGGAGAAAAAGATGAATAAAAACATTTTTATTATTTTTGTAACATTAGGATTATTACTTTTTGGATTATTTACAAGTGCTGCATTAGCAAATGATATAGATGTAACAGTAACTCCAATAGTAACTCCAACAGAAACTCCAGTAACGCCACCAGATCCCCCTACAGGAGGCGGTAATCTTATTATATGGACTCCTCCTGATATAGAAGAACCAAATCTTGAAGATAATAAGTCTTCAACAAATAATATAGTACTGATCGCAGTAGCTGTTCTTTGTTTAATATTTTTTGCGATATTCCTTTTCAGAGTTGTTTTATAAAAAAAATTATGAGGTATAAATTATGAAAAAAATAATAATGGGCATAATTGCCATAATGATTATAATAATGCTAGTTGCAGTCGGTTTTGTATATACTGGTGGAACTGAATATTTTGAAGATAAATTTGGAGATAATAGTCTTGGTGGATCATTGGGACAGGAAATAATATTAGAATATGAAGATGGATCATTTCAAGCGATAAAACCAATAATGGATAGCTCAATACTTTCTGTATGGTCAGGGAGTAAAAAAGTAAATGGAATATGGTATAAGTTGAATTCTAAAGCATCGGGAACAGGTTATACAGATGTAACACTTGATTTTTCTAAATATGATGTCACAGTTAATGTCAAATCAGGTACTAGTACAGTCAAATCAAAACTTTATGACGATAGAATCACACGTGGTAGTGTACAAACTAGAACAATACCTCTAGATGATAATTGGTATAAGATAGGTGAAACTTTTATGCCATGTTCATCTGCTGCTGGCACAGGAGGATGGATTGGTGGTGTTTCCCCTGGAAAATATACTGTTGAATTAGTACCAAGTGGGAGTCTTAGTTACACTCCATCTGGTGAAGAGTGGGTTGAATTTGCAGTATTACCTAGTTCAATTAGTTTCACTGTAGAAGTAAAAGCAGACAAAACTTTAACTGTATCATTCAGTCAAGGATACGAACTGTACTAATTATTCTATATATTTTTTCAATTTAAGATTTTTTTAACTTTTTTTTAAAAAATGAGGTAAAACAAAATGAAAATTAAATCTGTAATTATAGTAATGCTATTGCTATCAGGACTATTTGTTGGAATGAACTCAGGATGGGTATCAGGTGAAAGAATCGGCAATCACGAAGAAAATACTGGGGAAATGTACGTTAAGATAGAAGCTGACCATTACACCCCAGATAAATTGTATGGACAACAAACTAATATCGCAAATATGAGATCATATCAATGGGGTTATCAAACATTTAAAGAAGAAATAGATATTATTAGAAATATCTCTTTATATGTACGTGGAGATGCTTATGACTTCTTTTATTTATGGATATATGATGATAATGGAGTATATATAGGTTCATCTGATGGGGTGGCCGTAACAACTGCTGGTTGGTATACTTTTAGTTTTGGTACAAGCGGAGAAGAAATTGAGTTTAATGCAACACATAGAATGCAAATCAAATCTGCTTATGACCCTGATTTCCCTTCTATGTGTACAGGTGAATGGTATTATTCAAATGCTGATACTTATGCTAATGGTTCTGCAAGTTGGGATAGCGGTAAAGATGCATCTTTTAAGATATATGGATGGAGACAGACTTATGATGGTTCTAGGTCTTATGCAGGGTCGATAGAAACAAATGAGATAAATATTACTACAAATACATTTACGTATAAGGGACATGAAGGTATGTCAAATGTGTATGTTGTAATACCTGTATCAGAAACAGTTAATTCTATTGTTGAAGTAAGAAACGTGACTTGTGGGACTATAGCAACATCTGTTAGTAATAAAGGATCTGCGGGCCCTAATGAATATTGGTATGATGCTGCAAATCAGGATGTTTATATTGGAACTGAAAATCTTACTGTCGGGCAATCTGTTCATTGGACAGTAAATGGAACTTGGGGAGCATATGCAAATATCAGTTTTCCAAAGTACAAAAAAGTTGGGGATGATGTACATTTAAAAGGTATGATAACAGATTCAAATGGGAATGCATTGCATCAACATATTGCTTCTTGTGATGTCTATTATGAAAATGGAACATTGGCACTAGGTTCTTTTGATTGGAATTGTACAGGAGGTAATTTTGATGTAACTTTTTCAACATCAACTCTTTCTCCAGGAATATATACAATAACTGTAGATTTCACAGATCCCGTATCTGGTTTCGTTTATGAAGTAGGGGAAACACTGTATTTGAGTGTAAATCCACCATCTGATGTTCATGTGACTTCAAAATTACAATTTATGTTTTATAATAGTAACACAGGATTGGGTTTAAACCCTGAATCTTTTAGATTATATGCTTCAACAGATACTACTATAGACTCAACTGATAGGATATATTCTACTCTTTATAATACTTATACAGGAGATATAATTTATTATCGAGTTGATGATTATTTTGGTAATCAAATCTATCCTTTGACAGGAAATTATGCAACTTTAAATATTGTAAGTGTTGAACAATTTGAGGATATACCTGTTACGTGGTATGATTTTTCAATTAAAAATCTCAATGATACTGTTATGCATTTCAGCATGGAAAATGGCAGCCGATATTATAATGTTACATTGTTTCCAATGGATTCAATTCATCTAAACATTCTAGCAGGGGATTATAATATTACTAAATACTTTTATTCTGCAATAAACGGTTCTTTACTTTCAACTTTATCTGATACTGTAACTATTGTGTCAGATGCTTTTTATATTGCAACGGGCTATAATGCAATGGTACATGTATCTTGGTACAATACTAATGAAGGTCTAGGTTTACCAGATGAAACACTTAAACTGTATTTTGACGGGGAAAGAAGTACAAGTATGAATTACTGGACTTATATCAACAAAACAGTAAATGTGACCATAAAGGATTATTATAATACAACTCTTTATACAAATAATTTTACAATAACAAGCACAAGTACCTTCTTGGATATAGGATTAACATATCATAGTTACTTATTTGGAAATAAGAACGATGACTACTATATGATAAGCCTACTAAAACAAGGGGGTTCTAGATGGTGGGAACGAGGAATCGTGCCATATGGCGAAAGGGAATTTCTTATTCCTAGTGGTAATTACATGATGCGTATCTATGACAAAAATTGGGTTGAAATCTATAATTCTTCTGCATACGATGCAGTTATTAACTCACGAGTTTATGTAATTCATGGGACTAATCTATCTGAAATAATTAGTGGACAATCAGTTATTAGAGGGCAACTATTAGAACTTCGTGCTGAACTTGATTATGCACTTGCTCCAGATATAGAAATCATTTCATGTAACCCCCCCATGATACATAGCATATATGATAAAGAAGGGATGCTTATAGGTAGTAATGTTTTTCAGATCTGCCCTGCTCTAATCACTGTTGCAACTACTAGAGTAGAAACAACAGGTAGTTCAATAAATAGTGTTGCAGCAACACCATCAAATAATACGGTTGAAAATGGGACAATTACTATTTTAGAAGATGCTTTATATATTTCTGGTAACGGAAGTACAAGTTATGTCAATATTACCTATACTGACAATGGTACACTCATGCAAAACACAACTTATGTCCCCTCTAAAATTAATCTTTATGGTCAAAACCTTACGATAGTTGCTTCAAATGATGTTCATATCTTGCGAGAGACACAGTATAACCAAGTTAAAAAATTTTATTGGACTTATTACTTGGATACAGGGCAACATACCGCAGGTATCAATATAATCAATCCTATGGCAATCCCTATTTATGATGTATATGTTTATGTAGAATTTTCTAATGAATCAACTCCTAATCCGAATACTGTGGTTATAGAAGATGTAGCAAACGATGACAAAATATTGGACAGCGATGACTATGATGTAACCCTTAAAGGAATACATTTTTATTTATTAAGTATTGACTCAAACTCAGAGAGAGGATACACTATCAATTATTATAAACAATTTGATGATGCATATAATTATGGTGAAGCACAAATTTCTATTGATGGATACATAGAAACAGAATGGAATGGTCTATCATATAATACATTCCCTATCGGCTGGATAAATGATGAAGATACCATTTTTAGAGGGGGATTATATGCCAAATTGGATTTTGATGAAACATCAGATATAGATATTACTTCTATAAGAATATGGGATGACAACAATAATCAGGAACTTAGTTCATCTGAATTTATAACTGGTCCTGGTTTTATAAGAATAGGTGCAGAAGGATTAGGAGATATAAATCCTGGTAGCGGTAGGAGTTTTAGTGCCTATTTTTTATTAAGTGAATATCCTGGTGCTGATCCTACAGAAATACATCTGAATACCCCCATATGGACAAGAGGAGGCTTTATAATTACTCCGTTCTTTTTAATTTTTCTATTTGGTTTAATTCTTATAGGATATGGGGCATATTCTTATATGTACAAGAATAAAAAAGATTGGAAGAAAGGGGTAAGTCTAGGGATTTTTATTATATTTATCTTCTATATACTCTCTTATATGGGGGTTTAAATGACATTATTTAAAAAAAGTATACTTTTAACTGCATTATTCTGTTTTATATTAGGCATTTCATTAAGTGTTTCTGCTGTTCAAACACTTGAATTCACAGGTGATTTCTATGAATTTAATGCACATACAGCAGATGGATATGACACAACAAGTATTTGTAATATAAGTGTTAACAAAGGTCTTGTAGCTTATACAAGACATAATGCTAATAGTTTTGTAGCTAGAGTGTTCACAGTTAGCGGAACTGCTATAACTTATTATAATCAATCAGCACAAATAGTTAGTAGCGATGCAAACAAAAGAATAAATAGTAGAGTAGAAAAAATTGATACAAATAAAGTAATATCTGTTATGGCACCAAATACAGGAACTGATTTAAAAGCATGTATTCTAGGTATTGAAACAAATAACAATATAACAGTTTATAATGTGTCTACATTAAGCGAAACAATAAATGATATAGTAGCTATAGGAGATATATCTGTAATAAATACAACTGCTTTTGCTGTTATTTATCAAAATTCAACAAAAATAAATGTTGTCTTAGGAAAAATAGAAACAAATAATAATGTCACTTGGGGTATACCTTCTCCAGTTAATGATGACACAACAGATGGTAAAAAAATATCTATATGCAAAGTTGGAGATAAACTTGTTGCAGGATACCGAAATGTAGATGACGGAAATAAACTTTATACAGTAGTTGTTTCTTATAATGGGATAAACACCATAGTAGAACCTTATCCTAAAAAAAGTTCCTATTTTAATACTGTAGACGTTGCAAGACTTCATACAATAAATTCGACTAAATTTTTAATAACATATATAACCAATCAGGCTTATGTAGTAGTTGGTACTGTAAATGACAAAAATATCACTATAGGTACCAAATATAATATGGGAACTGGGGCATCACAAAAATATTCAATAAAAATAAATTCTAACACTTTTGTCTGGTTTTTTTTATATGATGATGTTTATGCTTTTACTGAATCAAATGGTGTTATTACAAGAGGAACTAGTGCAGATACAGGATTAAATGTAAATAGCATAGGTGGATGTATAAGACTAGGATATTATGGAATAAATGATAGATTTGTAGCATTATCTACAAATAATGATACTAATGTATACTCTATGAGAGTTGGTAGGTTCCCAAGTATTCCTGATAGCCCAAGCAATCTTTTAGGAAATGCATATAACGAAACACAAATTAATTTAACATGGACAAAAGGTTTTAGATCAGATAAAACACACATAAGATATAAAATCGGTTCATATCCAAACAATATAACTGATGGGACATTATGCTATAATGGTACTGCTGAAAAAACAGAAGCAACAGGGTTAAATACTGGTACAGAATATTATTTTAAAGCATGGAGCTGGAATGACACAGATAACCTTTGGTCATTGACAAATATTACAGATAATGAAAGAACCGAAGGAGATTATCCTTCCTATGATTACATTATTATAACTACAGAAAGCCTTTATGATTCTTTTAATAATTTGACAAAATGGAAAGAAACTAGAGGTACATGGACAAATAGAACAAATATTACAACACATATAGAACTTGTTTCAAATATTACAGCAGAAAGAGATTACTGGTGGAATGGAAAATGGGGCGATGGAATTTCAGAAGCTGTTTTTGATGATACGCAATGTCATATTAGGAATTATATAAAATTTGCATATGAAAAACATAATACATCGTATATAGTATTAGGAGGAAATGAAAATTTTGTACCTTTGAGATTAGTTATACATCCTATTCTAAATGCTTTTTGTGATCTTTATTATGTCGGGTTAAATGGCACATGGAATGATGATTTAGATGCAAATTGGGCTGAAACAGGTGAATGGGATGAAACTTTTGAACTTGCAGTTGGAAGAATACCAGCTAGAAACACAAATGATGTTGATGTTTATGTTAACACTTTAGAAAGATTTGAAAACTGTACAGATACAGATTGGGCTAGAAAAATAGTATTAACAGGGAGATACGGATGGGGGGAAACTTTTGTGAATGGATTGAAACCTCTTCTTCTAAAAGATTACCAGACCTATAAATTCTTAAAACGTAACATAGATAATGACCACGGATGGAAATATAACAGTAGTATGTCACCCCTTTTAATGTTTTATCAAGGACATGGTTGTACTTCGACACCTGGATATACAAACCACTATAACAAATATGGTTATAATAATCTTAAATACCCATATATTAATATTGGAACAGGATGTAAACAAGGAACTTTAGAGTCTACTTCAGGAGTATATACGATTCTATTTGGTAATACTGCTGTACCTGTAGACCACCAAAATTATTTACAAGTCAATAAAACAGCGATTGCCCATTTTGGAGCATGCGTACTTATAGGAGAATGCGGACAATATGATGGACAGTATTTTTTAGAATCAATAATTAATCAAACAGGTGATTATGGAACAGCACTTGGGGATGCAAGAGTATGGGGAGCAGAACAAGAAGAATCAGAATATCAACTTGTTTTTAATCTTTTTGGGGATCCTGAGACAAAACCTTATCTTAAAAAGAATTACCCAAATGCACATTTAGAAGTAAATTTCTCTATTACAGGAGGTATGCTATATAATTGGTATGGAGAAGAAGAAGACGAAAGCGGGGATAATTTATTAAGTAGAGTATATCCTGATACAACAATTACAGGAACAGCAAATAGTACAGCCTCAACCTTTGACCATTATGAAATACATCTAGGATGGTGGAATGAAGAAAACAATAGTTATCCAGGTTGGGGGGACTTTATTGATTCTGGTATACATCTATTGGGGACAAGTGGAGAACCTGATAACTGGTGTACAAACTGTGTGGATTTAACCAATAATGGAAATACAGAAGTAAACAACGATACTCTAGGAATAATAAACTTTTCGAATATAACAGCTATGCATAAAGGAGTATATGTCTTAAAACTGATTGTAACTGATACTACAGGCAATACAACCTGTGATTATAGATACTTTCAAGGATATGGATGGTTACACGGAATAATATCCTATGACGATGGTACTGAACCTCCAGTTGGTACACAAGTTAATATCACATTTGATTATGCATGGAACTCATTAAACAAAATTGTTACTACAGAATCATATAATAATCATACAGGGTATTACAAATGTAATTTATGGGAAATGACACCAAAACCTACAACTAGAAGTGGGTTAAAAAATAATTTAACTGCTGAATGTGGGGGGCATGAAAATTCATCAGTATATTATATTGGTACCCCCTATGATATTTTGTTAAATATAGTTATTCCAAAACCTCCAGAACCAACTTGTTTTTTTTCTTATAATATAAACAAAAAAGTGATAACAGTCACTCCTACCATAATAACATTTCACCGTTATAAATGGGCTATAAAAAACATTAAAAAAGGTTCTATTGGAGAAACAAATTGGATACAAATTGAAGACATTAATGATTACATTTATTCAGTTCCAGATGGAGGTAAATATAGAATAACACTAACAGCCGAAAACAGTAGTTCAAATAATTCTATGGATTGTACAAAATTGATAACAATCCCTGAAACAGTAGTTGAAGAAGAAACAGAAAAAGTAGAAGAAGAAAAAGAGCAAAAATTAAGAAATATATACACGGATACTGGTATTTCAGATTGGGCTGAAAAAAGAAACATAGGGGAATCTATACTTATTGGAATAATAGGAGTTATTGTTCTTTTTATACTTTTTAGGAAAAGACCAAAAAAGTTAGTTATTTATCCTATTAAAAAAAATAGAGGTGATAAAAAATGAATGAAGATATGGTAGGTGCAAGAGGCAAACGACTTCTATATAGCAAATTTTTTTCTGGAGGTATACATAAAGACGATGCTAAATATCTTAATGAATTCAAAAGTAATTGTTCAAAAAAAGATATTCATATGAGCTATGATGGAAAGAAAAAAAAATGTGCATGGTCGATATTATTAAAAAGAAATAACAAAATCGAGAATACACTTATTCCTTTTGCATTAACAAGTGCAATAGATGCAGATGTTTTTATTGATGAAGTAATAGATGAGTTTTTAGAAAACATTAAAGTAGAATACACAAAAAATGATCTAGCTGAAATGGTTGGTTCATTTAGAAAGGATACTATAAAAAAATCAGTATCTAAACTTTAAATCTGAAAAAATAAATTATCATAATTTTTTTTGTTAAAACAACAATTTTAAAAAAAAATAAAAATTTTTTAAAAAAATAAAAACAGAACATAAACTAATGATGATTTGCTACTGTTAATTATTGTTTATTGAAATTAAAAAAGGAGAAAAAAAAGATGAAAAAAATATTGATATTGATGGTTATGACCATCATAGGAATTGGAATTTTTTATCCAACTGTAAACGCAGATGAAACTATCATAGACTTAGGGACTATACTATATAGCAACACTCATGAAAATGTTTTGACAGTAGAAATACATTCAAATGAATCTGTAGATTTACAATACATAAGCTCTGGTATAGATAATAATTCATTATATATCTATAACTATTGGTACTCACCGCTTGAAAGTAAAACCACGTATATTTTTGCTACTAGACAAATAAATGCTGAATGGTATTTTGTGAATGATACTAAACACTTTTTTTATCAAGATACTAACACAAAACAACTCTATAGAGTATGTGTTGATTATGAAGAAATAGATATACCATTAGATCCAACAACAGATTTAGCAAATAAATACAACATGTCTAAACTTTTATATATCGAATTGTCAAAAACTTATAATGAAACTTTTATCGAACTGAATAATACAAAACACATCCTAAAAGATAAATGGAATGCTTATAATCTGTCAGAAGAAAAAAGGATTAACAAAACCAATGAATTAGTAAACATGACAGAAAAATATAACACGACATATAATACAATGATAAACCTAAGTAAAAATTCATCGTTCTATGAAATGCATTACAACGATTTAAAGAATAAATATGAGAAATTATATCATGAACATAGTAATTTGTCTGGTATATATATTTGGTATATTTTCTTTGCTATTATAGGGACTGCTTTGGCAATATATACTATTTTTAAAATAAAGCAAGTCTCTAAAGATGAAACAGGGTTACCAATTGAAATAGAGCGAGATACAGGATATAGCCAAAAGGCATCAAAAATTGATAAATTTACCGCAGGATTATTGAATAAAATAAAAACAAAAAACAAACAAAAATCAGAGGAAATGATTTCAAATAATACTTCCCAAAATAGAAAAGAAAAAATAGAAAAAGAAAACAAAACTGATACAAAAGATATACATAAACTAATAGATGAAATACAAAAGAAAGTAAATGTAATTGAAAGCAATTTAGAACCTGGAAAAGAGAAGTGATAAAAAATGAAAAAAGAAGTCAGATTTCTTTTTGTATTTGTCGCTGTTTTCGTAATTGCATTACTTTCTATTTTGTTTCCTAACGTGATTTGGACACTACCTGCTTTTGTACCAATTGGAGCTATGGTAATTGGGTTTTGGATGTTCATGGAAGGAATCACAGAAATATGCAGAGCAAGAACCGAACATATTATTTATAACAACGGACACAAAAGTATAAGAGAAAAAGACATAGCGAAAATACCATATCATGAGTTAATAGCAAAAGATGAAAATAAAGAAGTTGTTTCATTAGGTGACATAATTATAGCATTTACGGGTGGTTTTGACTTCTGGGGTTTTTCGATGCCAGGTGGAAAAAACGATCCGATACTTATATACCCTAGCTACACACATGGAAAAGAAGAAAACAATTATCATTCTTACGCAAATATGACAAAATACAAGTTTAAAGAACTCCCAAAATATGTCAAGAGAATACTAGCATTATACCCCCACAGAGTTGATTTTTTAAAGACACCATTTTATTATGGAGTTACTTCACATCTTTTGGGAACCGCTACTAGAGAAAACTTGAAGATAGAAGAGAGAGAAAGGGAATTAAACAAAGACCTATCTGAGAAAGACGAATTGATAGATGGACTATATGACCAACTTAGAAAGAAAAAAGAAGCAGATGAAAAACAATATATCCTTGGACAACCAATAAAACCTACAGAAGAGGGATAAAAATGATTTATAACCTGTATTGTTCAAATGACAGAGACTATACACCTCATTCTGTACTAGATGATAAAGAGAAAAAAATTCAAACAATCAAATGTTTTGTTTGTGGTCACATTCAGGAAAACGTGATTTTAGAAAGACGTACAACAATAGAAAAAAGGATTTATGAGGAGTACAAGAAACATGCAGAATACTGAAGAAGAAAAAGAAACAACAGGTTTACCAGACCAATTCGTAGGTCGTGATCTTTTAGAGAGCTATATGTATTACCGTAACTATATGCCTAGTAACCCTATAGAAACATATATTACTAAAAAAAAATGTATTGAGTTTGGTAAAGAACTTCTACCTTCTTTTATTGACCCTGATGAAACAAATGAAGAACAAATCAAAAAAAATAAAGATGAACAAGATAAAGTTGATGCGTTATACAAAAAAGCATGTGATGTTTTAAAAACAGAAATCCCTAAAAAACGTCAGATAAAATATAAATATTTAGACAAAGGCAACAGGGTATATGAGTTAAAAGCTAGTGATGCAGATAGTTGCGAGGTTGTAAAAGACGAACTAGGAACAGTAATGAATAATTTTACTAACCAACAACATGAACAACATATAGGTGCTTTAGTAGAAGTTGATAACGAAATATTTCATATTCTGTCAATGACAGGGATTGTCCCATCAATCAGCCCGACATATAACGAAATAAAACAAGAATGGAAGAAACAAAGGATAAGAGAAAGACTAGCGAAAGCGGAGGCAAAATTATGACATTTTCATCATATCAACCTTGGTATTCAGAGAAAGCACAAGAAAAACAATACAAAATGACTAGGGGACTTACTCAAGATGTAGGAAAAAGACTAAAAGAAAGAATTAGGAAAACATACCCAGAAAAAAAAGTGAAAAACAAAAAAGGCGAATTAGTAGACATCGGGGAATGTTGCACTGAATACCATTATGATGTCGTAATGTTTTTTGGGGAAGATGAAGAAAAACAAAAAGAACTGATTAGTGATATAAGAGAAGCATATTACTCAGGCATTTTTCTAGATGAAGACGAAGTATGGCTCGATGACTTTGCAGAGGCAACAGCTATTTTTTCTAAAGAAATAAAGACATACGCACAGATCCCTAGACTTGCGTTTAAAGACTCAACAGAAAAACCAGATAAAAACAAACAAGAAATCGAAGATTGGTGGAAATAAAAATGTTACCAAGAGAGGCTTTATGGGAGATATTTGCAGATGATAAAACAATTCTTATAACAGGTAGTAAAGGAGATGGAAAATCTAATCTCGCATCAGTAATACAAGAAACACTTATTGAACTGTTAGGTTTTCAGACATGGACCAATGGTCATTTTATCAAATATGAAAACATAGAATTAGCAAAAAAGAAAAAAAAACTTGCAGATATACCAGGGCATATATACATTGAAAAACCGCAGCAACTACATGTAGTTAAAAGCCTTAGTGAAGTATTACTCGGTATCGTTAATAGCGTCCCTAATGGTAAAGCCTTTTTGTTAGATGAAGCTGGGATTCATGCAGACAGTAGCTCTGCAACTTCAAAACCTACAAGAACAATCAAGAAACTAAACAGGATTATACGACATTTTGAATGCTGTTTTATAATATTAACACAAACAAAAGGGAGTGTCCCCCCTGATCTTAGAGAGAAAGATGTAGATTACCACTTTAAAATGAAAAAACATGGACGTAATTATATCCTTGAAATAGGGAAAAAAAAGGTTGAAACAGATGAATTTACAGGGGAAGAAAAAATAACATTTCCTACAGTAAAAAAAATCAGAGTGCCACCTACTAAATACCCTTATGATGGGAAATTCCCCACAGGGTTTAATATTGATATTAATCTAAAAGAAACACTTGACAGACTTAGTGACATTGAAGATAGCATCGAAATAATGGATAAAGGAAAAGGACAAGAGATTATTTTTGAAATGATTGAAGAAATAAAAGAAGGAAAAAAAGTAAAAATGACTAAGAAAGAATTGGTAAAAGAAAAAATAATTATGCATCCTAATGAAAAAAGTAGTGCAATAGCTGCATTATGTGATTGTACAGAGCGGTATATACAGCAAATAAAGAAAGAAATGAAAACAACTTGATTTTTTCGTTTTTTTAAAAAATTTTTAAAACTATAAAAACAAAGGAAAACGAACGAAGAATAAATTTTGCATGGGATAGAGAGAGAATAATAATTCTATTATTGATAATAATAATCTATCTAGATTACTATAACCCTTTAACAAGTCTAGAAAGAAATATTATATTTTGAAGGAGGTTAAGAAAAAAATATGGATTATAAAACAAAACTGAAGTTAATTGGAATGATATTGATATGGATCGGGATAATATTGATAATAGATTTTTAAAATAATCCCATATCGTGTTGTGTGTAAAAAGTTTCAACGAAAATATAGGGGTTTCGTGTATATCAAACGATTTAAGCCATTTTAGTTTAAAAACTTTTATACAACATAAATAGATTCTGATGTAAGAATAAAAATGCCTTTGAAATGGAGTCATATAAATTGGAAAAAAGAACATAAGAAAAAACGTAGAGAGGATAGAAGGGATAAATATAAAAGAAAAAAAAAGAAATTAAAAAGAAAAAACTAATACTTCTTCAGTTAATAACAAATGAAGAAGTGATATAATAATATTTGAAGAAGTACTTATCTATTTTACACTTTCTTGTCTCAGTTAAACTGTCAACTCAAGTTTACAGTTTATTTAATATTTTATCTGGTAGATGGTTTTCAGTAAAATTGTCTCATTGATGGGACAGTTGCTAAAATGAGTTAAATTGACAGAACTATAAAGCTCATCTGTCCTATAGTTTTCAGGAAGTGTAACATTTTCACAATTTTGTGCAAATGTTACAATTATGCTTTTTATTTAAATTTCTACGCTAATAATTTAAATTAAATCACGTATTTGATAGTAAAAAACATCCCCCACTAAGTTTTATTTAAATTTTATAACCCATAATTTAAAAATTAATCCATTTTATGGGCTTTAATTCAAACTCTTGCCCATCAATCAACAATAATTTAATATGATCAAAATCTAACTTCCTTAAAGAACCAACATGTTTAGGATACAAAAAATGATGAGTTATTTCAACAGTTAAACCACGCCAACCAAAATTAATTTCTTTGATAACACCACAAAAAGTCTCTTTGTTTTTAAGAACAACCACAACTTCTTTTTTTATATTATCCATCCATATCACAACCTTTCAGCAAACACCTTATTAACATACAAACAAGCAAGTTCAAAATTCAAATCATCATAACGCTCCCCAGAATCTCTAGGTTGATGGCCCATAATCTTCCTAACCTCACCTTCATCATACATCCCCAACGGAATAAGAACAGTTTTCATCTGATTCTTAAAAAACGATCTACTTTTATGAGGAGTCCAACCAATACCCTCAGATTGAAACATTTGGCAAATCCTACAAACAGTAAGACAATTATAACCCTTTTTATTAGGAACCAAATACTTACTATCATGAGTCTTAATATATTCCTTCAAACCAGCATACAAACTGTCATTAATAGGTAACAACCTACTTCTCATAACTGGAGCTGATTTCTTAAATCGTTTAATTGATTTAGCTACTTCAACAAAAATAGATCTAGGCTGCATAGAGCAAAAATGAATCTTCCTAAGATTAACCACAGCATAAGGACTAATACCAAGTTCATGCCCCAAACGTATGAGATAATACAACCTGCTATCTTCAATTTTTTCACTAAGTACCTTTTTATATTCATCCCAAGTTGGAACATGATGCCTTCTACTAGATTTATAGTTGTATTTACTATAGTCTCTTTCAAAACCATTTGGACCATGATTTATTTTCACAACATCTTTCATATTTAACCCTATTAATTAAATTAAAGAAAAACAGGTTACTAAAAAAAGTAACCAATCTTTCTAATTCCTAGAAAATAGCTCTATTCCAGTATTATCTAGATCTTGCATTAATTTCACAAAATCATTCTGACCACGTTCATTTAAAATCTGTACCAAAGCATTTTGCATACTTGTTAAATTCCTTTTTTGTATATGTGGTTGTATCTGGAATAACCGACGCATCACATTATATGTAGTTGTTAGGTTAAAAGAATTATATATCTCTCTTTCCTTATTTTTTTCATTCTGCTTGTTTAATTCAAAGTTATCCCTTCGCAATGTTTCATAGTTTTCTAGCACAGATACAAAAGTAGTATATCCCCTTTCTTTTAATATGTATGAACAACACCATAATGATTCCCATCTCATATCATCGCAAGCATCAACACCAACAGCACGATCTTGCATTAACTTAGCAAAAATTTCTAGTATCTCTAACGTATCCTTCTTGTTATACTGTAGATACAGATCTTCCATTGCAGCTGCATATTTATCTGATTGCCATACACCTTCTAAATATTTTATTTTACCAGTCCCATCTTTTTTAAAAACACCTAATTCTTCTTTGTCAACACCAGCTTCCAAATCTTCTTTTTTTATATTTTGTTTCTTATTCATTTTATATCAACTCAATTAATTTTTTAATTAATTTCATGAAACTTATCCGAGTCGGACACTTTCAAATACTTCTGTAACTTTTTACCAAACATAAACAAAAAAAGACGGGTATCATCCGTGTTACAAGATTTAGCTATCTTTGTAGTTTCTATAAAACCAAGTTTAAACAAAATAGCCACTTGACAAGCAAAATTCTTTTTACCACGGTTACTAATAACACTAGGATAACGAGATAACAACTTTTTAGCGATACCCACCAATTCCTGTTTATTATTCATTTAATCAATCTCCAATGGATCACCGTCACCTCTAAAACATTTACAGATAGGAAACGTAACCACCTGCGGATGGTCATTACCGATTTCTATTTTTACAAAATATGTTTTAGGGCAACCATCTAATAGTTTTACCAAAAAATCATCAATAGTATCAGCTAAAACATCTAAAACTGGTTTAGAATAATCTATTGATATACATATTTCTTTCTTTGGTATACTTGCGTCTTTTTCTTTTTCTATTTCTATTTTTTCTTTCATTTTATATCTACCTCTTTCATAACTTCTTCAATCCAAAAATAAGCCTTACCATCTGGGTGAATGACATAGCTCCCCCAACTTCCTATAGATCTACCACAAGCAGGATAATAAACATCTATTATCATCCCTGTTTGTTTTGCTAACCATAAACCTGATTCATCTACATGTTTCTCTTTTTCTGTAAAAACATCAATATCGTGGTTACTATATCCCTCTATTTTCCATGATCCAATAAGTTTAAAATCACTACCAAATTTGTTGTTTGCTATTGCAATTAGTTTCTCTATTTTTTCTTTATTCATTTTTCAACCTCTAAAGAGTCTTTTCTTTTACACTCTAACATAAGTTTAACCAATTGCCAAACCTGTTCATCAAGAATATTCATATCTGCAGATATAAGACATTTATAAAGAGCAAAAGCCCATCTATCCTCTATTGTTATACACACCCATTTTTCAAATGTTAATTGTATTGCGTTTTCAGTTAGATCCTGAATAGAAACACCTGCGTTCTCCTTTTTTGCTAATCTTTCCATTTCTTCAATATTTTCATATAACATTTTGTAAAACTTTTCTAGAAAGAACTCCTTGTCAATAACTGTTTTAAAAACCCCATTATCCCCTACAATGACAATGCTTTCTTTATTATCCAATAATTTTTTCATCTAATCAACCTCTTTAGAACTAGGTAGAAATTTACAACCTAAACAAAAATTATTCAAAATAATACAAACATCATTTTTAGAACAGTAAGCATGGTTATTTACAACCCAACGATAAGCACATCTATCTAATTGACCATGTAAAACCTGCGTATATTTCTTAATTTCATCTATCACATCTTCATATTTCATTTAATCAACCCCAAAATATTCTATTTTTTCATTCTTATTCCAAAAAATAGGTTGACTAGACATATCTTCATAAGATTCTAACATTTTAATATTTGATTTCCATAAATCAATTAACTTATCTTTCGCCCAATCAGGATTAGAAAAATTACCATGACCCTGATACCATTTAATTTTACAAATAGGGCAATAAAACCAAGTATCTTTACCTATATTAGCATAAAAATTTTCATGTTTTGCATTAGAACAATGACCAAAATAATATCCTGGTTTTTCACGACAATAAATAACTGCTTTAGGTATCAATTTAATAATATTTTGTTTCATTTAATCAACCTCTTTCAAAATAGTTAATCCATCCATTTTGTTAATATCAACGAACTTATCCTTGTCATCAACCAATTTACAGTCTTTACGCAACTTTGTTTTACCCCAAGCATCAACCAACAAAAGATAACTATGATCAGGGATATAAATAGCATAACCTTTAGGAGGGCTACCTTTTAAACCAAAAAAAAGACAACCTGCTTTGCCATTATTACAATCAGATCTATGAATGTGCAACTCCCTTTGTATACTAGGACCATTATCTATTCCATCATACTGTCGTGCTAGTATCTTTTTGACTTCGTTTAAACTAAACATCCAACAAAAACTATTCTTATTATATCTCATTCAGGTCATACCTCATTCTACCTTATAGACATCAACATCAAAACTTTCTATAAACCAAAAAACATAAGGTTTATTTTCTTCTGTTACTTTTACTTTAGAAAAACTAGATTTATTTTTTTTATCAAATAAAAGCGTGTCACCTATTGAGATTTGTTTTTTTTCTATTTTATTCATTTTTAATTCTCTTTTTTTTACAATTCTAAAAGTACCCTCGTCATCAATAGGAATTAAATCCAATCCCTTTTCGTGAAAACTTTTTAGATCAATATCAGCGTCTTTAAATGCCTTATACAATTTTTCTTTCATTTTTTATCTACCTCTTTTTCATATTCATATATATTTTTCCATGCTTTTTTACATCTTTCACCAAATCTCAATGACTCCTGATTTTTCTTCTTCATCCATATCAACCTCTGAATAACTCAGGGTGCATCTTCTTAATTATATCAAAACTAACTTTAGCCTTATCAACATCCTTAACCCATCTACCTTTCTTCCATTTCTTACCCTTGATTAAAACCCAAGTATATTCCCAAACATAACCATTTTCATATCGTACTTTCTCCTGTTTTAATCCACTTTCCAATGCTTCTCTATTAGCTAATGCTTTACATTCACCTGGCCTAGACACAGGGACAAAAAATTTTTCCTTTTTAGGATTAAAAATATTTCTCAAAAAAGGACTTGTGGTCCAGTATCTAACCCCGTCTTCATCCCATAAGAAAAAATGATTAGGATTATTAGAACTGTATTCTTTTTCCCCAGGGCATTTATCATTTACCATATCCAGACCACAAACATGGCATTTAGTCATAGAAACACCCCAAAGGTGGTCAAGGTAGTCAAGGCAAAAAACACATATATTACATTATATAAAGAATACATTATTTTGCCTCACGTGTAATAAATAAAAAAATGCCTTGACTACCTTGACCACTAGTCATTTTTGTCTCTCCCGTTGTCTCTCTGTTGATTTTTTTTGTCACTTTTTGGGGTATGACAACTTCTATCAGTGTTATACTCTTTGTCTAATTCTTTCTCAAAATTGAATAAATTTTTGTTTTCTTTGTCTGTCTTTTCGTCTATTTTTCCGTCTGTCTTTTCGTCTATGTATTTAATCCCCGTCCAGACTGGTTTACGTCCTTTTTTACTTGGTCTGCTTTCTTCTAGGCCCATTGGTGCTAATGGTTTAAATTTCCTAGAAAACCAACTGTCGCATACAAACGGGTGTTTGTGTTCCTCACAAAATTTTACAAAATATTTGTATAGTACTTGTTTTTGTATAGTCCCATTTGGGTCTTTTTCTATATGTGTATCAATAAAGATTTTTACAGGGTCTAGTTTAAGGTTTTTGTAGTCTTCTACGTTTTCAAAATCCCTATAATCGGAAAAATGTCTATTTTTTAATAACTGTTTCAATCCCTTTAACAACCAGTTTATTATACCTGATTTTTCAGTTAGTAATTTTTTTTGCAAGTCAGGGTCACATTCGTCTGATCCTTCCACAAACTCGTTTGGAAACTCTAGTACTGCTAGTCTTCTTCTCATTGCTTTAGATTTATCCTTTATATCTGGGAGTTTGTTTAAAGCAAACATTAGTTTTGCGTAATTTCTATAATCAAAACCTTTCATGTGTTTTTCTTCTGCGTGTATTGTGTCGTTGCCAGTTAGTTCTTTTATTATTGAAGCGTCTTTTACTTCTTGTGTTCCTAGTTCGGCACATAGGTTTGCATGTTTCTGGTATAGTCTTGACTTTGCAAATCGGTTTTTAGCTAGTGTTTGTAGTTCTATGTGTTTTACGTTTTTTTCTCCTAGTATTTCTGTTAATGTGTTTATGAATACTGTTTTACCGTTTCCTCCATGTCCTAGTAGTAAAACGAATACAGCCCATTTGTATTCCCTAAAAAGTAGATACCCACAATATTCTTGTACAAAATCTATATCGTCTTGGTAGAGTACGTCTTTTATGAATTTCTCCCATTTAGGACATTTTGCTTTTGGTTTATATTCAACTGGTATCTGGTATAGAAAAAAATGTTTATCAGGGTCATGTTTTTCTAGTTTCCCTGTCTTTAGGTTGTATACTCCGTTTTTAAAGTTTATCAGGTGTGAGGGCGGGTTTAATGTTGTTCTTTTTGTGTATTTCCAATTTTTTATGAAGTCTACTACTTCTTCTTTCCCTCGTTTGGTTGACAGATCATCAAGATAATAGTTGAACCTGTTTTTTATTTGTTGTAAACCTGTTGATTCAAAGTACCCTCCGTTGTAAACATAAATATCCTGGTTATCTTCTGTTACAAGATATTTTTTTTCTGATAATATTAATTTCGCTAGGTTAGGAAAGTTTATTTCTTTTATATAAGAAACCTGTTCTCTAGTTTTTGGGTCTGTTTGTATACCTACAGTTATGACATCAAATTGTTCCAGTACGTCAAATTGGTGGCTGTCGATAGTTAATGTCATTACTCTCTATCCTTCCCCTTATATTGATATTCGTTTTCATCTACAACATATAGGTTTTTGTCTGTTCCCTTAGTCACATGTCTTACTTTTACCCCGTTAATTGTGTTTAACATCTGCTTTACAATAGTTACCATCACAGGTGTATCAACATCCAAAATTATTCCTATTTTCTGCATCTTTTTTCCCTGTCACTAGCCTCTTCTATCGTTATCTAAATCTTCGATACCTACAATTTGTTCCAATGGTATAGCACTAATATGATCAGTAAAAAAAATAAGACAATCTTCTTCAACATCTTTAGCAGTACCATACAGCTTAAAACTTCTAACGGACCCAGGTAAAAGTCTATCTATTTTAACATATTTTCCTTTAAATCGTCTAAATGCTTTTTCTTTCATGTTTTATACACTTCCATTTGTTGTTCCCCTATTTTTTCCAAAAGTTTTTTTCCATAGCTGTTACTGTGTAACATTTCTCTAATTCTATTTTGTATTTTTTCAGGTTGCATAAAAAAATCATACTGAGACGACATCATTATTTTAAAAAGTAGTTTTGTCCCGTAATCAGTTAATTTGTGGTTGTAAGTATATTTACTCCAAAACCATCTTAAATTTTTTGGGGTTAATATTATAAATGTATTTTCTCTTTCATTCATATTACGACCTCTTTAAAGGAAGAAGGAACAACTGGAGTAAAACATTCTACCATTTTGGGAAAAATGGTTACAGGGATAACCACTGAACGTGAGGTAGAAAAAAACTCTCCAGTTGCTCCGTTTGTCATGTCATCTTTAATGGGGGAGGTGAGGATGGCAGCATTTAAGCTAACAGGCAATATTAAAAAAAAGAGGAATCCTTTGCCAATTACCATCCTCATATTTTTATTAGTTACAATTATATAAAAGAAAAAAGAAAAGTTTAAAGAGTAAAAACTATTTATCCAAGATAACGATTTAAGGGAGTATCTTAACTGAATTTCCTTCTGTAAGAAGGTAGTAGTCCCAGTGCTCCCATACCTTGCTGTATCTGTTGTTTCCAGTTGAAACAGAGGTTTTTTTATAAGGGTTTCGGTTGCCGTGTTTTGCTCTTCTATATGTTGTTTTTTATAGAATTTAAGCACAGCAGCAATCCAATTATATGATGCTTGTCTATAATATTGTTTAGCATATTTGATATAGGCCATTGTGGTTTTCGGGTCATCATGGCCTAACCAGTCACATACTTCAAATTCATCCCAGTTACCAGTTTTTACTTTTGTCTCTATCAACCTAGCTATGGCACACCAATGCCTCATATCGTATGGCTGAAAATGTTTCCATAACTTTTTACCATGTTGACTAAGTTTATGCCCTAATAACCTTGTTGTAACTGGTCTTCCTGATCTCCATAGATATAATGCATTGCCACTAAGTTCATTTGATACTTTGTTTCGCCACCTCAACCAATTATAGTAACTTTTATGTGTCGGACTAGATAATATTTGTTTCCTTGGGAACAAATTTCTTTTAGTTTTATGTTTCTTTGTTTCAGTTATAGTAATATAGCCTGTGCCATCTGGATAAATTTCTACATCATCAGTAGTCATTTCACAGATTTCACTTGGTACTCTGAAACCAATTGTAAATGAATGTGTAAAGATATATTGATATAACGCATTTGTATATGGGTCATCTGAGTATGTATGATGTATAAACTGATATACAACAGGTGGTAAGGGTAGTATTCTCATTTTTGGTTTTTGTTTACTTGGTGGTTTATAATCCCATTTTGGGATACCATATGCTCTGAGGAACATTTTCATAGCATCCCATTCATGTCTTAACGCAGCAGATCCAACTCCGTTTTGTTCTCTGTAATCTATATGCTGTAAAAAGTTTTTAAAGGTAGGATTTTGAAAATCCACTGGGACATCATGTGTCTCCATAAACCTGGCATAAGATAAATGTTTCCTTATGGTACTTGTAGATAATCGTTGTCTTAACCTTGCATGTACCGCTATTTCTTCCCATGTCGCTTTACTAGGTGTTAAAGTAATTGGATAATTAGTTCTTTTTATTTGTTTTAAATCATAATTTAAGTCACCCATCCTTTTAAATCCATTTAAAAAATTATTCACAAAATCTAGCTTTTTCTCTAAAAGATTTTTGTTTTTCTTTTGTGCATCCCTTCCTGCATCATTATATTTATCATTTTTTTGATGCAAGGCAATATCAATAGGATGATTTAAATTATTTTTCATTATTTATTCCCTACAGTTTTTATTTTTTTATTAAATAAAATATGCTGAGTTGTGTTTTACTAAAAATTCTCCCCTATGCTTTTTGGCCCATGCTATTACATCATCTGTTATTTTTATCCCAACTAAACTAAAACCTATAGCATGGGAAGTTTTTGCTTTATTATATAATTCCTTTAGCCGCTTACAACTTTTTGATTCGTTTTTTCCTTCCATTTTTTTATCACTTCCTGTTCTCTTTCTATTTTTTCTCTGAGTGCAACACATACGAATTCTGCTTTACTACGATACCCTTTATATCCTATCTGTAGAAGTTGTTCAACTTCTAGCATGAGGGGTTCAGGGATTCTTATACCTCTATGTTTCATGTGTTTCACTTATGTTACATGTATGTAACAACTATTATTTAAACTTTGTGTAATATGTGTAACATGATTACAACAATTTAATTTAAAAATAAACATGTGATACTGATGTGATATGACAAAAGATAAATATCCTGGGGTAAGGCTACCATCTGATTTAGTAAAAAAAATAGATTCTATAATAGATAATTGTAATTTAGGATATAAATCACGATCTGAATTTGTTAAAGAAGCTGTGAGAGAAAAATTATCAAAAATTAAACTACCAAAATCTAAATAACAATAAGTTTTTAAACTCTGTAAGCAATCCCTATTTGTTTGGGAAGGTAGGCTATAGGGGCAAAATGTTGGGTACATTTTTACATCCTTTAGTTTATCTTTTCAAATTTTTTTTAATCTTTTTTTTGAAGTGGATATAATTATGTTTTTCTTATCATAATTACTCTATTGCATCCCATTTGTATAAAATCTCCCCTTCACTATTTGTATATAATATGCATGTTCACCTAAATATGTTTTTTCTTTTAAAAAAAACAAGTATTTTTTCAATTTGTTTCTGTTTATTAATTTCAGGTCAGGTGGAAAGAAATATGAATGGAGAACATAATTCATTTGTTTATAAAAGGTATATAGAACAAGTTATTGATTTGTTCACTATCTTATTTATATACTCATGGGGGTGTTCTCTTTATACAATTGGGGGTGACTTACGGTAATGTCTTATATTCATTTTAACAAACAATATGAAACTTTTTATAGTCTTATGTATTTTTTAGTACAACAATTGTGTTATCTTGTATATTGTATTGTATTAGATAATACACAATGTAAGTCAAAAAAAACTGTGTATTAAACATGTAGTTTACAGTTACAAAAAGTATTTAAAAAAACAAACAATCAGATAATGTTGCATCTAACAAAAAAGGGAGAGTAATAAATATGAAAGTAAATAGAAATAGAATTAGAAGAGCTGATTTTGTTATAAAAACAGTCAGTGGGGAAAAAAGAGAGTTACATAGTATTAAGGCTTTAGTTCATACTTTAATAGCTATTGAGTATAGACAGAAGAGACATAAAGATGAATGGATGTTGTCGTCTTGGCTTAGGTATGTTGTACCGATTTCTCCAAATACTTTACATGATGCATTAAAGGATCTTGAAGATATTGGTTTGATTGAGAGACAGGAGATACCTGTTGTTACTGTGAATAGTCCGTTGAGGTTGACTAAAAAGGGGCATTTGGCTGTTGAAAAGTTGAAGTTTTTTCTTCGTGTTATTGGTGCTTCTGTGGTATATGATGATAAGTTATTGTAGCTGTCAGGTGGAATATTATTAATTTCCGCAATAATGCGATTTTTAATATTATCAATAATTTGAGCTATTCTACCCTGAGTATTATTAACTTTTTCTGCTATTTGTTGTTGTGTTAGTTCTGCTATTTCTTTTATGTTTTTTCCTTTCTGATAAGAACTCGTAATTTCTTTAACATTAAACTTATCCTTAATAAAATTGGTCACACGTGTGACCAGTCAGGAAATCTCAGAAAGTCATTGTCGTCATATTTGTAAAATATTCGGATATAAACAAACAGGGATAGCTTCAATTGTTAATTCTAACGATTTCGTTACTATTAACAAAGATTTGATACAACAAAAAGGGGGATAAAAAAATAAAACAAAATTTGGGAACGAAATTATCAGTATATCAGTACGATTTTGGGAACAATATATTTGTGTTCCCATTTTTATATCTATACATGCAAAGGGGTGTTCCCATAAAATGATACGGATAAAACCAATAAAAAGAAACAATGGGAATACCGATTTATACATAACTGAATGAAAAAATAAAACAAAAATGCCCACTGAGCTCTATTTGTTTTAATACACTTTGCCCACAAACTAAAAAAATAATTTCTAGTGGGCAAACAACTTCCCTTAGAAATATAGGGGGTGGGCACTTTGTGGCCTGAACCGAAAACAAATTGTGTAATATTCCGGAAATGGGAAACAAATAAAAACGGTGAAAAATACAAAAAAACATATTTACAAAAAATTGTCCAACGAGTATATAAACAAATGAGGGGTTTTGTCCAATGATTTTACAAAAAATTAATGGATATTGGTATTTACGACAAAAACAAAAATAATAAAATATTAAAATATTCGGATATACAAAACAGAGAATCAATCAGGTCTTACCATTCACTTGTGGTAAATTTTCCACAACTGTTTTAGGTTTACCAGTAGAGCCTTGTGGCAAATTTTCCACAAGGCTTGATTCTTTTTTTTAAAGCAAACTTTTATATACAGTTAATTACATTATGGTCTAAATATTGTTTCAATTAATACAAAAAATAAAACAACCGCTCCGTGGTTGGTAAGTCACGGTTATGTCAGCTATAGCTAGCAATTTTCAGGAGTATTAATGGATATTAAAAGGCCCTGTGAAGAATGTTTTATTGGTATAATGGAACAATCCAATCCACCTGATAGTGGAGATTGGAATGAAGACGGTTTTTTAGAGTTTTTTTGCAATATTTGTGGATATGGCTATAAACAATTTAACATGTTATTTGGTCCATATTCCCAAAACAAATCAAATGGTTTATCTAAACGTAAAATTCGGAAAGTAGTTGACAAAGTGTTTACACGTCAAAATCTGCCTTATAATGAGAAGACAACTACTGAAAATGAAATTTTTGATAGTTGTTTTACAAACAATGACGTCATATTTTTTTTGTATAATGT
>Ga0180432_10002512_pt1 | contig 27390 bp, 23 predicted proteins | sample SS_ome_10_FD_132414 | JGI IMG/M metagenome (GOLD analysis project Ga0180432, IMG submission 132414) | Hypersaline lake sediment archaeal communities from the Salton Sea, California, USA - SS_1_MS_2 metaG | ecosystem: Environmental > Aquatic > Non-marine Saline and Alkaline > Hypersaline >... | reverse complement strand
CTCCTGTCGTTCTTGTTCCGTCAACGTCACCCTATAGCGCGGCTTCATGGCAAATCCCTCCTTTGTGATTTACCATAATTATACCACAATTATACGAATACTTATATGTTACATGGTACTAGGATAAATAGACATCCTGATTGGCAGTGTTGCCTTTTGGCCGAGCTTGTATTATAGTCTTCACTGTATTCGAGGCTAATTGGAGCCACAGTACGGAGGCCTCTTGAGGATAAAACCCGAAACTGAGCTTTGGGCTATAAGTATCCTGTCCGTCCTCCTGATTATCATCATTGCCTTGTTCCCCTCGAATGCTCTCCGCATAGTCCTCGGCTTGCCCTTTATCCTCTTCTTCCCCGGATACACGCTGGTAGCTGCCCTTTTCCCTAAAAAAGTCAACCTGGAAGGGCTCGAAAGGGTTGCACTGAGCTTCGGGCTCTCTATCGCCGTAGTGCCACTGATCGGGTTAATTTTGAATTACACTCCATGGGGTATAAAACTGTATCCTATCCTCGTCTCCATTACCATTGTTATCCTGGCTGCCTCCGGCATTGCGTGGTACCGGCGTCACAGGCTGCCGGAAGAGGAGCGCTTCTGCGTTAGCTTCAACGTCAACCCGTCACAATGGGCAACCATGAAAGGCTGGGATAAAGCCCTCTCCATCGTTCTGATCGCATCGATACTTGGAGCTATCAGCGCCGTCGCTTATGTAATCGTAACCCCCAAGACCGGAGAGAAATTCACCGAGTTCTATGTTCTGGGACTCGACGGCGAGGCCTCGAATTACCCCGGCGAGCTAACAGTTGGAGCGGAAGGAAGAGTAATCCTGGGCATAGTGAATAATGAGCATGAAGACGGCCTAATCTACCGGGTTGATATTCTAGTGGATGACATAGAAAACGGTATGATCGGGCCATTGGCGCTGGACCACGATGAGAAATGGGAGAGCGAAGCGGGATTCGTACCCCGAGAGGTCGGAGATGACCAGAAGGTGGAATTCATACTATACAAAAACGGGGAGGAGGAACCTTACAGTTCACTCCACCTCTGGGTCGATGTGAAGAACACAAGTTAACACCTGAGGTGCTTCTCAATACCCGGTGATAATAATACATTTCATAACAATATGAGCGCGTTTCGTAACAAAATACTGACTTCAACCCGCGCCAAGTATGGCATAGCACTGGCCTTTATCGTCGGTCTAGCCTTCTTCCTGCGCGTATACTTCCCTTACGAGCACGTATTTACCGGAGACTGGGTCAGATTCCAGCAAAATGATCCCTGGTATCACATGCGTTTGGTGGAGAATCTTGTCAACAATTTTCCACACCTTCTTTCCTTCGACCCCTACGGGTTCTATCCCGATGGACAGGTCAGAGTTACCGCACCCTTCTATGACTACTTTCTTGGCTTCTTTATCTGGGTGTTTGGCGCTGGCTCTCCATCAAAGGGACTTATTGAAACATTATGCGCCTATTTCCCTGCGATCCTTGGGGCACTGGTCACAGTACCTGTGTACTTCATAGGTAAGACGCTGTTCAACAGGAAAGCGGGGCTCATCGCTGCGGCTCTTATTGCCATATTGCCCGGCGAATTCCTCTTCCGAACACTGCTCGGATTCAACGATCACCACGCCGCTGAGATAATGTTCAGCACACTGACAGTGCTGTTCCTGATACTGGCGCTTAAAAGTGCAAAGAGGAAAGAAATTTCCTTCGATAGCCTGCTTAAGAAAGACTGGGGAACCCTGAAAGAACCGCTGTTATATTCATTACTTACGGGACTTTCGCTGGGGTGCTATCTCCTTTCGTGGACGGGAGGGGCGTTATTTATATTCATAATCTTTATCTTCGCCATTTTGCAATACATCATAGACCACCTGAGAGGCAGGCCAACCGACTATCTCTGTATTATAGGTGTGCCCGTCTTTCTTGTCGCTATGGTGTTACTCGCCTTTACCCCAAGTGGATACCCTCTGTGGAACATCCAGATCGCATCCCTGTTCATCGGTATCCTGGCATTCCTGGCCCTCAGCGGCATTTCTTTGCTGATGAACCGCAGGAACCTGAGGCCGGCTTATTACCCGCTGACGTTAGCCGCGCTTGCAGGCATAGGTTTCGCACTGTTCTATGCAATAGACCCTTCCTTGCTCGACTCGATGCTCGACAAACTTGACGTGCTCAAACCCACAGGAGGCAAACTGACGATCTCCGAGGTAAAAGGGCTATCACTATCTTCAGCATGGGAGTTCTTCAGTACCAGTTTCTACCTGTCTCTAATATCCCTAGCTGTAATATTATACCTCGTCATAAAAGAGAGTGCCGCTGACAAGACTCTGCTCTTTGTTTGGAGCCTGATAATGCTGATAGCGTCATTCGGCCAGCAGCGCTTCGCCTACTATCTGGCGATTAATGTCGCTGTTCTAACGGCATATCTCTCATGGCAAATGCTGGAGTTTGTCGGCCTCAGAGAAGCTCCCGAAGAAGCCGCTAAAGCGGAGCTCGACAGGAACATAGCTCTGCAAAAGGATAAAGCCAAACTCACAAAGAAAGCAAAACGTAAGAAGGAGAAGGCCAAAAAAAGAATACTGGAGGCCCCGGGTGTCACCTGGTTCAGTACGACGCGTATCTACGGTTTTCTGGCGCTAATCGTCATTTTCTTTCTGGTCTTCTACCCCAATATCGGTTCCGCAATCGACTGGGCAAAACCTGAGAGAGGTCCCAGCGATGACTGGCACGATGCGCTCGTCTGGATGAAGGGCAACACCACCGAGCCATTTCAGGACGCCGAATTCTACTACGATTTATACGAGAAGCCCGCCGCAGGGGAAAGCTACAGCTATCCGGAATCGGCATACGGGGTTATGAGCTGGTGGGACCCCGGCTACTGGATAAACTATATCGCCCACCGCATACCAAATGCCAATCCATCCGGCAGCAGGGGCGCCTATGATGCAGCCTCGTTCCTTCTCGCGCAGGACGAAACATCGGCCAATGAGATACTCGACAGACTGGATTCCAGATACGTGATCCTGGACAGCGCAAACTCCTTTGGCGAGTTCCACGCCTTTATAACGTGGGCGAATATGAATCAAAGCGATTTCTACGAGGTATGCTATACGGCAGAGGGGGAAAAATTTAGTCAGGTACTAATCTTCTATCCCGCTTATTATCAGTCCATGTGCTCCAGGCTGTATAATTTCGGCGGTGAGGAATGGGTTCCCCAAGAAATTTTGGTCGTCAGCTTCGACGAGCAGCCGGCAATAAATGAAAAGGGGGATAGGATCACGGTCAAGGTCATCTCCGACGAGAAACCGTTTACCGACTACGAGGACGCATTGGCGTTCATAGAATCACATTCGGAATACAAGATAGTGGGTACTAGACAATATCTGAGTCCTGTGCCCCTTGAAGAACTGGAGCACTACGAACTGGTCTACAAATCACCACATGATGTCTTGACACGGGGAGAGGAGACAATCTCAGAAGTCGAGATATTCGAATACTCACCTTAAGAACCTAATGTCTCATTCCCCAAACTTACGAAGCGGCCCGTCCCTCCACAGAGTCCTGGAAAAGGGATATTTTGAGAACCGCCCCGGTATCGCTATTTTGTAAATTCGATTAGAATTGCCCCGCTGTATCTTCTCAAAGGTACGCATATCTTCAGGAAGGCAGGCTCTAATCTGCTAAGAAGCTCAGCACTTCTCATTTTAGCTTTATGGCTATGAGTAATCAGATAAACAAATGAACTCAGAAGTGTAAGCAGGGCAAATTCATGGCAATCTACAGTTCTGAAATGCCTGCCCATCTCTGCAATCTCAGAGTATGATAGAGGCCGCTCAGCCTGAGTCCTAGCGCTGGGGCTCAGCCTTCTCCACATATTAGAAACAGGATTATGAGCCAGGGGCTCGATGAATACCGCCTTCCCCCCAGGTTTCAATACTCTGCTCACCTCGATAGCCGCCTTGCTGATGTCAATATGATGTAGAATTGACACGCCTACTACCAGATCGAAAGACTGGTCATTGTAGGGAAGGTTACTGGCATCCATTTGCTGCACATCCAACTGTCCTGGAATAAACTCCTTGTTTCTCTCCCTTGTCAAGGAGAGTGCTTCTGCAGATATATCTGAAGCAGATACGCGTGCTCCCCTGATCACTAACTCTCGCGTTAGTCCCCCACCACCACATCCAAGTTCGCATATCTGTTTGCCCTCAATCTGACCCAACGCTGTTAATAGCCTGCCCTTTAGATTCGGCATTGACGGGCTAAGTGATACAATCCACTTCTCCAAACGACCTGCAACCTGGTGTCCGTACCGAAAACGCCTATCGTGGAACTCTGCTTCCTCGTCAATCTGGCCTCTGGACGGCTTGTTTCCGTTTGCTGTGCGCCTCTCCGACATTCTTATCACTACTACCCGTTCTAGCTTACATTGGTTTGCCTGGCACCTGCTCGATTATGCTATACAATTCGTTTCACTATCTAGCTCCACAGTACCCGATTGTATCACCCGAGCCCCCTCACAGGCAATTCGAGGTAAATCCGGCCAACCTTCTCATCTTTTAACTAACCACCTTACAGTTTTCGGTCTTCTCAAGCAGCAGACTATCCACCGCATATAAATTCGCCCAGGCGTCCCACAGTTAGCAATATTATGAGTAAGATCGGGCACATACGACGTTTGTCAAATCCGTTACCCTATGCTACACTACATCCGATTTCGAGGAAACTGGTACAGGCGCATGAAGCCGACGACGGCCCAGGAACGTTTATCTCAAAAGCAACCCAAGCGTAAGCCGAAGATCATCGCCGCCATCCCCTGCCTAAATGAGCAGCGCTGTATCGGAAGCGTAGTGGTAATGACAAAGAAGTTTGTCGACAGCGTGATAGTGGTAGATGATGGCTCCACTGATGCTACTGCAGAGGTTGCTGCCGAAGCCGGGGCGGCTGTTCACCGGCATGGTGAAAATAGAGGGTACGGGGCAGCTATTCGCAGCTCACTGGAAAAGGGCAGACAGCTCGGAGCTGACATCCTCGTAACTCTCGATGGTGATGGACAACACGACCCGAGGGACATCCCGGAACTAGTTAAGCCCCTGCTCGAGGGGGAAGCAGACATCGTATTAGGTTCCAGATTCCTGAGAAAAGGTAAAAGGCCCCCCCTTTATCGGCGTATGGGGCAGAGGGTTCTAACAACTATTACCAACCTTGGCTCAGGCCAGACAGTCAGCGACTCCCAGAGTGGATTCAGGGCCTACTCCTCAAAAGCCCTCAGTGAGCTGTCCCTGACCGAAAGCGGGATGTCTGCAAGTTCCGAGATACAGTTCGCTATAGGCAGAAGCGATCTCAGGGTAGCCGAAGTACCCATAGACGTTTCTTACATGGTCGGGGCAAAAAGGAACCCGATAGGGCATGCGGTACGGGTACTAAGCAGGCTACTGGTTTTAATCAGCTTAAGGCAGCCTCTATTGCTCTTTGGGGTACCGGGTTTCGTTCTCATGGCAGGGGGGCTGGCGTTTGGTGTACGTGTGTTGGCGCGGTACGGCGAAACTCGCGAGCTGGCGGTAGGCAACGCCCTGGGCATGGTCCTGCTTTTCCTGGCGGGTCTGCTCGCATTATTCACCGCCCTGATGCTACAGGCAATGAAAGAACTCTTGCGTGGAGAGGCTGCCCGCCTGGCAAGAGAAGTAAGGGGATATGCTCCAACGGAGGAGTCCACCGAAACAGAGGAAGGCCCGCATTAGGGCTAAAACGACTCCTCACAAGCACACTCTAACTGAAAATCCTAATGCCTTGCTCCGTCTACCAAAGATACCCAGGGCTGATAAGTCAGACCAAATACCTTTGCTAGCGACCACCTCAAATGACAATAGCTATGGAGTAACGTTCAATTGAAAAGGGTTCTCATCGTAACCTATTATTTTCCACCGCGTCCCGCTGTTGGCAGCCTGCGCCCTGCGGGTCTGGCTAAATACCTCCCGGAATTCGGCTGGGAAGCAGTAGTCCTGACAGCAAAGTTGCCGCATAAGCCGGCGCCGGAGTTCAAGGTCATAGAAACACGCTACGATGATACATTTGGTCTTGCGAAGAGATATCTCGGCCTTGACTCTGAGCAGAACGTGATGGCCCAAATAGCCCAACTCAAGAAAAAGCTGCACATCCGGTCAGAGAAATCTGTGTTGGACCGGCTGCTGGCTCCCTGGGGGGAGATAACCGCATATCCCGACCCCCAAAAGCACTGGCGGACCTACGCCGTTGAAGCAGGGAATGACTTCCTGCAACGGGAACCTATGGATGCCATGATAAGCACTTCCTCACCTGTAACAAGTCACATTGTAGCCAAAGAACTAAAAACAAGGTTTGGAATACCATGGATCGCTGATTTCCGCGACCTTTGGACTCAGAACCATTACTATCCGTATAGTCCAATACGCAGGTTAATCGAGAAGAGACTGGAGTTGAAGACACTGCATCACGCTGATGCACTGGTTACCGTATCCGAACCAGCCGCACGTAAATCAAGCGCGCTTCATAAAGGGAAGCCTATACATGTGATCACTAACGGATTCGACCCCGAGGAAGTAAGTAGCCCCGATGTAGATTTGACAGATGAGTTTACGATTGCCTATACCGGTAATCTCTACCCGGGCAGACAAAGCCCGGAACCACTTTTTGCAGCTATCAGAGACATGCTCGACCAGCGAATTATGGACGCCAAAGACGTTCGGGTCCAGTTCTATGGTGTTGAGGCTGGATGGATAGACAAACAAGCCGACCGTCACGGACTGGGGAACATAGTCAAGCAGTTCGGCATAGTACCCAGACAGTTTGCTTTAAACAAGCAGAGAGAGTCGCAGGTGCTTCTATTGCTAAAGTGGAATGACCCCGAAGAGCGAGGGTATTACTCAGCGAAGATTTTTGAATACCTGGCGGCCAGAAGGCCAATCTTTGCAGTCGGTGGATTTGATGACGTCATTAGTGACTTACTAGAAAAAACCAGAGCAGGTACATGGTGTTCGACATCGGAAGAGGCCAAAGGAATGCTCAAGGAACTCTATGACGAGTATAAGACGGCGGGTAAAGTAACATACAAAGGTGATGAGATAAAAATCAACAAATACAGCCAGAGAGAGATGGCACGGCAGTTTGCCGAAGTACTGGATAGTGTTTCTCGCTAACCTTCACATTGTTAAGAACCAAGATACTGCGCGATCACATCGTCAGGTTCACCCTGAGTCACGATATGCCCTTTGTCAATCCATATCACCCTGTTGGAGAATTTTTTAATAGACTCCATATTATGGCTAACCAGAAGAATCGTTCGCTCACCTATGAGACTCTCCAACCTTTTCTCGCACCTCTCGTAGAACTCAGCGTCCCCTACACCGAGTATCTCATCAATCAGCACTATGTCTCTATGGACGTTGATCGCTATCGCAAAGCCTAAGCGTGAGTGCATCCCAGTAGAGTAAGTCTTTACGGGCATATTTATGAATTCACCGATACCAGCGAAATCGATGATATCATCCAGCATACCATCGATTTCCTTCTTCGAAAGGCCCATCAGAATGCCGTTGAGGTAGATATTGTCCACGCCCGAAAGCTCGGCCTGGAATCCAGCACCCAGAGAGAACTGGGTTGAGACTGAACCTCGCACCATCACTTCTCCTTCATCTGGGGGGTAGATTCGCCCTATGACCCGAAGCAGCGTACTTTTCCCCGAGCCATTCCTGCCGATAATTCCTACCGTATCACCCCTGTTGATGGTGAAATTGACATGCCTCAATGCCCAGAACTCTTCGGACTCATCTCGTATTCTCCTTAACCCGCTGGCCACAAGGCTCCGTGCCGAAATCAGCCTGCGCTTGCCAACATTGAACCTTATTCCCAGGTCTCTGGCCTTGACAACTTCCATTAGATCGCCTTCACCAGCTTGCGTTCCTCACGTGCGAAGTACCACGAGCCAATCAAAAACACCATCACAGCCATTGCCGCCGGAACCACCATGTATTCACTCGGAGGTTCACCCCTAACCAGAATATTCTTATAGGATTCAAGTAATGCTGCAAACGGGTTGAGCCAGAAGACTGTTTCATATCTCTCTGGCACCCTATCGCTTACAGAATAGAGAATCGGCGACAGGTAGAACCACAGGCGTAGTACGAACTGAAGGATATCCTCCCAGTCCGAAAGGTATGTTCCCCAGACAGCGCAGATAAGGGAAGCCCCGATAGTGCCCACCAATTGAACGAGTATAAGTAGAGGCAGCCACAGCACGTTTACAGACCAGGTCGCATCGAAGATGAACAGCAGCGGGATGAGAATGACAAAACCCGCAACGTAATCAACCAGCCCAGTCATTATCATGGCTAGGGGCAGCACCGCCAGGGGAAAACGGGTCGTCTGGACAACACTGACCTTCGACGTAACCGATTTAACCGAGCGCTCCATAGAGACAGTGAACCATCTCCAGGCCAGGATAGCGCAGAAAAGGAGCACGGGGAACTTAGGCCCGCCCATATCGAAGATGAAAACCACCAGCACTATGTAGGTGCCCATCAGGAGCAGGGGATTCAGGAAATTCCACAGGAAGCCGAGGACCTTGTTCCTGTGCTGCGCTTTAAGGTCGGAAACAACCAGGTAATAAAGGAGCTCCCGTCTCTGCCAGATGTCCTTGTATTGCTCAAACATTACTTTTTTGACCCAGCCCGTCATACAGGGCTACAAGCTTCTTTGATTCATTCTCCCAGTTGAATACCTTCGCCGCTTCCAGCGCGTTCTTCCTCATCTCGTTGTACCTGGTCTCGTCCGATAGAATGTAATCTATGGCTTCGGCTATATCCTTAGGAGACTCAGGATCGCAGGTCACCCCCAGATTATAGCCTTCAATATACTTCTTCAGGTCGGGAAAGTTGCTGCCGACTACAGGGAGTCCGGCCGCCATACATTCGAACAGCTTGTTGGGGGAGACATAATAGTAGTTCAGGCCGATATTTTGATGCAGAACCAAGCCTATGTCTGCTGACATCGCATGTCGTGTCACCTCATCGAAAGGCACCTCACCAAAGAAGTATACCCTATCCGCCAGCCCTTTGTCTTCAATAAAAACCTTGAGCTCGGCAACATAGCTATCGAGGCCTGAACCGAACACAACACAACTAACCTGGCTCAAGTGCTTCAGGCTCTGGATTCCGCTCTCAATACCCCGTCCCCACGATATCTTTCCCATGTAGAGGATTATCCTCTCCTCCGCAGATATCCCAAGCTTATCGCGGAATACGGTAGAACGCTCGAAAGGATGATAATATGGCACGTTCATGATTACAATAGGCGGCCCAATGTTGTATCTCTCGCTCAGCGCCTTGCTGCTGGATTCACCTGCTATGATATTAGCATCCGTATGATGAATAAAGAAAGACTCGATCCTGTGCACAATAAAGCGATTCAGCCTGGAACGCTTCCGCAACCTGGGTCGATCCAGCCATAGCTCGTGAGAATCATACACCAGTTTTCCACCCGTGAGACGGCTGCACAGCCACGCCACAGGCATTGTAACCAGGTCATTAGCATGGTATACGTCGGCTGGTTCCTTCCTCGCCAGACGAAAGCTGCGCCAGTAGTAGAAGAGATACGCTAAGTAGATGTACGGCAATAGCAGTAATAGATACCGCGCCATTCTGTAACAGCGCCAATAAATCCTTCGTTCCAAGCGTGAAAAGAGCCTGTAGACCCCCGACAGCGGATTATATATCACGACGCGGGCTGAAGCCGGAGCCCCCCCACGGCCGGTCTCGCCACCTTCCTTCGCCCCAGAAATGACCGGAGGGGATTTCGCCGGCCGTAGACCGGGCAACTTACGCACCAACCTCGACAGCAAGGCTACAATGAACCCACAAACCCTGAGAGCACTCTTATATGGCAACATCGCCAGCAGTAACACAGGCCGCAGCATCTCTGGATCAACAGGGTACAACGTGACCCTGAATATCCTGGCGCCGTCGCTCTCTTCATAGCGATCTACCCTGCCGGTCAGGTATGCGATAACTCTGACATCATGACCAGCCGCTGCCAGAGTCCTGGTTAGCCTGCGTACTGTGTTGAAATTACTGTTGCACTCATTGAGGCTGAACATGCAGACCTTCATAGCTGGTCAATCCTCTCCGTTCAGGCCAAAGTCGCGGCTTTTCTCCGGGAATACATCATAAGCATATGCAATACTAACTACGAAGGATGAAAACAATGTTTTTAGAATAACCCAATTCAGTACAACGTCCGTGGTGAGCCCTTCGGCTCTGCTCAGGACAGGCTTGTCGACCCATGAAAGGCCCTTCGACAAGCTCCCTTCGACAAGCTCAGGGCTAACGGTTTATATCCTATTTTCAAAACAATAAACGCTGAATAACACACCTCAGTCAGTCAACCCCTGGTACAGGGCTACAAGCTTCTTTGATTCATTCTCCCAGTTGAATTCCTTCGCCGCTTCCAGCGCGTTCTTTCTCATCTCATTGTACCTGGTCTCGTCAGACAGGATGTAGTTTATGGCATCGGCTATTTTTGCAGGGGACTCAGGATCGCAGGTCACCCCCAGATTATAGCCTTCAATATACTTCTTCAGGTCGGGAAAGTTGCTGCCGACTACAGGGAGTCCGGCCGCCATGCACTCGAAAAGCTTGTTCGGGGAGACGTAGTAATAGTTCAGGCCTGTATTCTGATGTAGAACCAGGCCTATGTCCGCTGACATCGCATATCGTGTGACCTCATCGAAAGACACAGCATCGAAAAAATGAACCCTTCCTGCTAATCCCTCGTTCCCGATAAGCTTTCGTAAGCCAGAAATATATTGTTCAGGCCCGAACCCGAATATGACGAGTCGGCAGTTGCTCAAGTACTTGAGGCTCTGCACCTCTTCCTCTATACCTCTAAGGTAGGAAATCCTCCCCATGTAGAGGATTATCCTTTCACTCGCAGGTATACCGAGCTTATCGCGGAATATAGTAGAACGCTCGAAAGGTCGGTAAGAAGGAACGTTTAATACCACTGTCGGCGGTGCAATACAGTATCTTTCGCTCAGATCTATGCCACTTGATTCACCGGCTATAATGTTGGCATCCGTACGCTGTATCAGAAACGACTCTATGCTCTTCACGAAAAATCTGTTGAACCTCGAGCGCTGTTTTTCCGGCCGGTCCAGCCACAGCTCGTGAGAATCATATACCAGTTTCCCCTTCGCGAGGCGACTGCACAGCCATGCAACGGGCAGTGTAACCAAGTCATGGGCATGATATACATCCACCGGCTCCTGCCTAGCTACACGAAAGCTGCGATAGTAGTAGTCAATATACCCCAGATAAGCATGGGGCAGTTTCGTGATCGGCCAGCGTACCACCATGTACAAGAGCTTATGTATCAGCTCCAGCGGGGAGAAAACTGAAGCAAAGCCTCCCGCTTGATACCGCCCATTACCGGTATCGTTCTCCAAACTCGCCCCGGCAGTATTTTGCGGTGAATTGACCGGCGCTCCATCCACATCCGCTCGAGGCGGGCTCTGGCTGGATTCCCTCAATATCGAGCTGAACAGCTTCTTCTCGAACCTCACCACCGATGATATTAACCGCAGCACTCTCACATGAACAGGGTTCAGGGCTAATCTGAATATCCTGGCGCCGTCACTCTCCTCGTAGGGCTCTGTCGTATCGCTCAAGACAGCGATTACACGTACATCGTGGCCGGCATCAGCGAGAGTCCTGGCTAACGTGCGCACGGTAATCTTATATTTGCCACATTGGTCCAGAGTAAACATGCATACCCTCACAGCTATCCGATCCTTCCGATACATTCAGCGATAGCCATGACTTCGTCTTCACGGAGATAAGGATGCATGGGCAGCGAGAGAATCTCACCGCATACCTTCTCTGTAACAGGCAGGTCGACGCCGCCAGCCAGACCAAGATAGGCCTTCTGCTTGTGGACAGGTATGGGGTAGTGTATCTGAGTTTGAATCCCATTTCCCAAGAGGTCTTGATGAAGACTGTCCCTATTCTGATGCCTGACAACGTAAAGATGATAAACATGTTTTGCGTATTTTCTTTCGACAGGCGTGGTGACAGGGGAGTTGCGCGACAGCTCATCATACAGCCTCGCTACTCCCCTCCTTCTCTCGTTCCACTCATCCAGATGCTTCAGCTTGACGCGGAGTATCGCCGCCTGTATTTCGTCCAACCTGCTGTTAATTCCAACGAAATCGTGAAGGTATTTTACAGGCTGGCCATAGTTTCTGAGCATTTTCAATTTCGCGGTTAGCTCTTCACTGTCTGTCACTACAATCCCGCCATCCCCATAGGCCCCGAGATTCTTTATCGGATAGAAGCTGAAACAGCCCGCGTCTCCCATGCTGCCGACTTTCCTGCCCTTGTACTCCGCACCATGTGCCTGGCAGGCGTCCTCCACCACGCGCAGGCCATACCTCCCGGCAAGCTCTATAATCGGCTCCATATCAGCCGGATGGCCGTAGAGGTGAACAGGCAGTATCGCCCTCGTTTTGTCTGTTATCCTCGCCTCCATCCCTGAAACGTCCATGCAGTATGTATCAGGCTCGATATCGACGAAGACCGGTTTCGCCCCGTTTCGCACAATAGCATCCGCTGTCGATATGAAAGTGTGGGATACAGTTATTACCTCATCGCCCTCTCCAATCCCAAGCGCCTTGAGCACAAGGAAGAGGGCATCGGAGCCGGAATTCATGCCTATCCCGTATTTGCTGCCAATGTATCCTGAAAATTCCTCCTCAAACCTCTCTACCTCTTCACCCAGAATAAACCACCCTCTTTTCAGAACACGTTGAATAGCTTGGGTTATTTCCCCACTTATTCCTGCATATTCTCCTTTTAAATCAACAAAGTTAATCACAATGGCCACCTAATGAAAGCGTAAATTTCCTGATTATGGCTCTCGTTTCTCCCCTTCATCTTCCCAAGGGTAACCCTTCGAATAATGGTCTCTCCAGGGATACGGCTTCACCAGTCTCCCCTCTTTACATTTGATGTCATGAACTGAGCAAAGCACCCTTGCTGGAACTCCAGCTACAACCGCATACGGAGGGACATCTTTGTTCACCAATGCTTGAGCCCCAATCAAAGAGTCTCTTCCTATCCTGACTCTTGGCATTATGATAGCGCCAGTTGTAATGACAGCATATTCATCAATTATCGGTCCCTCTATACAGTCAGAAGGGGGATGAGGGTCATTGGTCAATACAACATACGGGTAGATCCATACATAGTCTTTGATGACCGATTTCTGCCCGATATGTACACTGCTATGGAACCTGCAATAGTTACCGATCTTCACATATCCCTGTATATCGGAAAGCGTACCAGCCCTGCATTGTACTCCAAATTGAGAGCATTCCCTAATTGTCACCCTGTGGCCAGTCTCAAAACCCTCTCCAAACGTAGAACCGGCATATATAATAGAACCGCTCCTGATTATTGAGTTGTTCCCTATCTTCAGCGGTGGATTGCGATAATCCTTTTCGTGATAAAAAGCCGCCAGCGGTTCTCCAAGGATACAACCGGGCCCAATAAAACAGGCATCACCAATTTCGACGTTATCATAGATTATTGTATCGTCACCTATTGTGACATCCTTTCCCAGTTTCACATCAGCGTATAGACGTACGTTTTTACCAATTTTCCCAAGGCCGTCGCTCATACTCCCCATCGCTCTCTCATCCTTTCCTCACAAGACCTGCGAAGGTTTCGTAATCACGAATGTAATCATCTTCGTCGTACAGCGCAGATGCCAGGACCAGACAAACAGAGCCCGACGAGAAGTTATCCAGCTCGCGCCATATCATAGATGAAACATACAACCCGTAGTAGGACCTGTTGAGATGAAACCTGCTGTTTTCAAACCCGTCATCCAGGATAACATCGAAACTGCCGCTTGCTGCAATTATAAACTGCTGTAAGTGCTTGTGCGCATGCCCACCCCTCTCCTCACCCCCAGGCACGTCGTAAAGATAATAGACTCTCTTGATTTCAAAAGGTATATGCCTGTACTCCTCGATGAAGGTAAGGTTACCTCTCCTGTCCGCCACTTTGGGAAGGTCTATTATTTTACATTCCGACAACCTCATGGTCACCTCCTTTGGCAATCTCTTGTATTTAAGTAATAATTCACGGCACACGCCAGATTGTGGAAGTGGTATACTCAGCGACTAAAGTTAACACATCATATTCTTCGTTAGCCTCCGCAACCTGTTCAGCCGATAACCGCCAGGTCCTGATAGGGTCATCGATGCATATCACGAATGTACCTGGGTTGTTCTTCAGCTCGCAAAAAAATTCCTGTATGCGCGCCTCGTCGTCCGGCATCAGATATTCGGTTACGCCCAGCACTTGGGCCAGGTCCTTAAAGCTCTGCAGGTGTGTTTCGTCGCTCGGGGGTGGAACAAGATAGACTATCCTGTCGAGCTTGAATTCCAGCAACTCCGCACAATTGCTGTATATTGTAGCGTCTGCAGGCGCATTATTCATCATCCAGATGCTGCCCGCCTCGTTTACCCATTCCGGGGAGTTCAGCCCCTGCCCAGGCTTGGCACGCTGATAGTAATCAAAAGAACTGTCAGCCTGAAACCCGACAAACAGCAAAATCATTACCGTTACAGCGGATAAAAGCGCTGTTTTTAGCCAGGGCTTACCAATTTGACCATAGGTGTACAAGGCCAGTGGTATGATAGTCAACATTACAAAGGGATAGACTGGAGACATATAGCGTGTGCTGATCGGTTCAGTACTTTCTACCGACGTAGTTATCATCAGCGCGATGGGATAGATAACAAGATAGGAAATTATAAGAGGGTTTGCCCTAAGGTACTTTCTTATCTGCATTCTTTTTCTATACACTATCAACAGGACAAAGGATACGGCTATAACCGCTACCATTATGTACGCCAGTTGGTCCGGCACCGGATTGAAGAAGTCCTGCCGGAGAGTCCTCAAAACCCTCTCAACCTGTGTAAGCGGCGCGGTGAATCCCGGGGAGAAACCCCGCTGGTGATACAGCTCCCAGATAAATATCGGGAGAAAGCCGATAACTATGTATAGTATCGCCTGATAGATCATCCTCTTTAACTTAATATCAACTGTGGCGGTGGAGGACTCTTTATCCCACGTTGTAAACCTGACATTCCTCACTACTACCGCAATCAGCCCGATAAGCAGCAGTACGCCTCCCAGAAACCTCGTAAGGTTCGCAAGTGCCGTGAAGAAGCCGCCAAGGGCTAACATCCTGTTCCCACTGTCCTGTCGCCGTATATACAGCGTCAGAAACAGGATAGCGAGCAAAGAGAAGAATATGTATATCATGTCTGTTAATGCCCAGGTGCTAATCCAGAGAAACGGAGTAAATGCCAGATAGGCGAGACAGACGAGGTAGGAAGCCAATATATTACGCATGCTTATCCTGCACAGGAAAAACAACGGAAATACGGCGAGGGCATAACACAGGATGGGTATCCACCTGGCTGCTTCCTCCGCGCCAACCCCGAACAGCATAAGGCCCGCGATTGCGAGGGGATACAGGGGAGGCCACAGACTGTATTCTGTGTTCGCAAAGTCTGTAAATCCGTTGCCGTGGTAGATATTCTCAGCGGTGATTATGTATCTGGTGCCGTCCGAACTGATGCCCGTGCCTGATTGTGTGCATAACAGGCCGATCACCAGGGCAAAAACTGAACATGCGAAACAGAAAGAAAGACAAAATTGCCTGCTCCGTAATTTTTCGCTGATGGGGATCTGGAACATTTTTTCAATGAACGAAAACAAAGCTTCTAAGGGTTTCGAATCCTGTATATTGTTCATTACCCCTGGCCTAACCCTATTATATGCGCCATTCTGAATACTGCGATTGTCTGCTTATACCCGGAGACGTAAGAAAAGATGGATATCGCAGTTTTGCTATATACTCCCTGTACTCCTCATACATTTTTACTACCGATCAGCCCCTCGTACAGGGCTATGAGTTTCCTGGACTCATTTCCCCAGTTGAATGTCTTCGCCGCTTCCAGTGCGTTCTTTCGCATACTGTCATACCTTGCTTCATCCGAGATGATGCGGTTTATGCCATCAGCTATATCCCTGGGATTATCAGGATCGCAGGTTACCCCTATATCGTATCCTTCAATATACATCTTTAGATCGGGGAAGTTACTGCCAACCACAGGCAGGCCGGCCGCCATGCACTCGAAGAGCTTGTTTGGAGAACTGTAATACCAATTAAGGCATATATTCCTATAGAGAACTAAACCCACACCAGCGGATGCTGCATACCGCGTAACTTCCTCAAAAGGCACCGGCCCAAAAAAGTGTACTCTGCCCGTCAATCCCTCGCTTGCAATAAAAGCTTCCAAGCTGGAAATATAATCGTCATACGCAAAACCCATGAGGACTAGATGGCAACGATTTAAGTACTTCAGGCTTTGTACCGCTTCCTCCAGTCCCCTGCCCAGATTGACGATTCCTATATAGATAATTATCATCTCATCGGTGGGTATCCCAAGTGCATCATGTAACAAGCGAGAACTTTCGACAGGATGATATGGCGGTAAATTCAGAATCACTGTTGGTTCTATAATGTGATAGCGCTTCACCAGTTCCCGCGCTCTGAAATCGCCTGCAATGATATTAGCGTCCGTACGCCGTATCAGAAATGACTCAATCTTCTTTACCAGAAACCTGTTGAGCTTAGAACGAGGTGGTACCCTTGGCCGATCCAGCCACAGCTCGTGCGAATCATACACTAATTTACCCTTAGCCAGGCGGCTGCACATCCAGGCCACAGGCAGTGTGTTCAAATCATGGGCAGTGTATACATCGGCCTGCTCTCGCCTTGCCAGCCGGAAGCTCCTAAAGTAGTAATCCAGATATGATAAATAGACATAGGGCAGCAAATTAATGAGGTGGACCAACACCCTGTATATAAACTTGTAGGCACTCCACAGCGGATACAGAAATTTATATAATCTCGACAATGGTGTAACCGCCGGGACATCGGCAGGTCCTGGTTCCTGTGATTCACCGCTGCCCGTTCTCCCGTCAACAGCACTGGAATGCCATGACAAAGACTTTTCGCGCTGAGCCGCAACCAGCTTTCCGACCAGTTTGTCCGGCAACAGTATCAGCCGCAGCATTTTATGGTTAACAGGATCCAGAGCGACCCTGTATATCCTGAAGCCATCCCGCCCTTCATAAAGAGCCGTACCCTCGACTTGAAAACCAATGACACGGACATTATAGCCATATTCTACTAACGTTTTCGCCTCTTTGAACACCCTCGCGTCAGGATTGAGTTCATTGAACACAAACATGCAGACTTTCAATACATACTCCAACGACTAACTAGGAATGTATTTAGAACTGTGTAATACCAGCAACATAGGCACCCCTTATAATTCAAAGCTCGAGGCAGTCAAGGCAGCATCACAGTTTAACACCGCATTGCTTACTTAAGCGCGGCTTCTAAGTAAATATGTAACTCATATATTAATAGATAGTCTACAGTATTAACACCTTCTGCTGATATCTGGAATCTACCAATTGTTGTCCTCAGCATATCCATATTTAATTAACATTTCGCCAGCCATCGTCTTAAACAATTGATTTTCTTCTGGTGTCATTTCGTTCATCCACTTGCCTCTTCCGTTAAAAAGCGGTTGCTGTGCTTGCCATTTTCTATACCGATCGTGACTTTCACCAAATCCACTCCCTGGTGTTGAAATCATTTCTTCACGGTCAGCATAAAGCAGATTGAATATATAACATTGTTCCGAAAATTCCTCCCCTAAAAAATTCATGACGCTAGTCACTGTTTCATTAAATTTTTCGATTATCGACTCATATTGTACGACAAGCACTTGCTTATGATTCCACCAATCTTCCCCAGCTTTGTTGTCGTCAATCCATCGCTTGACACCAGCTTCAAAATCTCCTGTCCGACGTTTAATTGATACTACAACATCACGACCATCTCGAATTATAAGGAGAATCTTCGATTTCGGCCTGCTTTGTAAAATATTACTAATATAATGTATGTGCATAGGTGTCTTTTCAACCCAGCGTTTTTTACCAGACCTGAAGGCTTCCAGGTCTATTAGGGCAAGTTTATTTGATAATGATAGAATTTCTGGCTTTTGAGAAGGTTGAAACGTATAGCTTTCATCTAGTATGGCATGAAAGCTGTGATGAGCGCCAACTATTCTTAGTAATAGCGTGGTGCCGCTATGCCCACAGCCTACTATGAAAACGGGATTATAAATCATATATCTGAAATCAGTTCGGAGTGTATATAGAATAATCCACCTTGTGCGTATTAATACATTGATTCGGAGTTTCTTGACTTTTTCTCTCAGTCTTTTAGTGAGTTTTCTATATCGCAGCTTAAATACAGCGATCGCTTTGTTAATAATAATAAATAGACCCTCCTCTCGCAGAACCTTGAGACCTATATGAATATTGCGCTTTATATTATCCGACCATCGATTAACCACATTTAGAAGATCTCTATACATCCGTTATTACTGCTTTTAGAGGGAGGTCATATAAACTAAATTAGATTGCTGAATATTAATTTGGGATGTATCCTTTCCAGCAAGATAACAAAATCATTGTATGGAGATAATTAACCCTACATAGCATGTCTGCTGATTTCATTTCGATTCATTAGTCAATGTTGGATTGTCCAACGTGCTCTTGACAGTTCCATCCAAATAAAAAACGAAAACATCAAAGCTGTGACACCAGTTAAACATCACGTTGAAAAGGTCTTGGTTTTCCCAAAACGCCTTCTGAAGGGGATCATAACGACTGCCAAATATAAGGTTTTTCCAAGCTAAAGACCCGATTCCATCCAACTGGCGCTGTGAGTATTCAAAGAAGCAGAGATTTCTACCAATGGCTACGATATGCCATTTGTGCATTACGTCCCTCGCCCAGACAAAAAGTGCATCCTTTCCCTGTGTTGGGGTTTCAATATATCCTCGCTTGCCAACTCTCATGATCTCCATACAGACCTTGAGCGGATCTTCTGCATGCTCGAGCACATGACTACAATATACGAAGTCGAAGCGCTTGTCTGGAAAGGGCAAACTATGGATATCGCCCAAGACTAGTGATTTACCGTCGGTGACCAACTTTTCGCATCTATGTTTGGATGTCTCCAGGTATCTCTCTAACAAAACAGTCGCGTGGGGGAAAGGATAGCCGCCGCTACCCATATCCAAAACGCAATCGTCTGGACTAATGCTAAAGTTAACATAGCGCTTTTGGTAGGTGAAGCGATCAAGAATTGGAAGAGGTCCAGACCTTGCCTTTAAAATCTCAATTCTAAAAGGTATCCTGTTAGAGAGAAAGCTACGGAGCTTTCTGGCCACATTTGTAATTACAACGACAAGGGTAATGGGGTTCGAGAGTAAAGTATAAAGCTTCCTGGCCATCTTTTTCATTAAAACAAGAAAGACGAGCATGTAGGTTATCCTACCTCCATATTATATTTTTAAGTATTTTTCTAAGAATAGTTAGTTTGCAGAATAATAGGCAATTAAAATAACTTTACAGATTCACCCGTCCTTGCCGACCTCGTTGCCGCCTCTGCCATCACCACCGCCCGCAGGCCGACAGCGCTGTCGGTCAGCGGACTCTGCCTTGAGACTACGCAGGACATGAAATGTTTAAGCTCCTCCTTTAGCGGTTCGGCATAATGTAAAGATACTATGCTATTCCCGCCATCCTCCGCATTGACAGGAATGCCTTCTTCAGTAACAATTCTGCTGTCAAACAAATGCAGTTCCTGCTGCTTCAGATAATCGACCCGCGCGCTCCTCTCACTTCCCACAACTACGACATCCCGCATTCTGCCATAAGCCGCCACCAGCCAGCTCTCAAAGGCATATCCTTTGGCGTGGCCAAAATCCATGACAATGACGGCGGTCTCTTCGGTATTCTGCCCGTATGACCTGCTTTCAGCGGCGATCAGGCTTTTAGGGTAATCAACTCCCGTGAGATAGCAGAACAGGTCCAACTCATGGCTTCCCAGTGCATATATAACACCCATATCCCTGCGCGGCAGACCATAGTCGAGCCGGTGGCCGATGATATTCTGGATTTGGCCCAACTCGCCGGCATCAATCCTTCGCTTCAGCTCACAAACCGCCGGGTGGTACCTGAATATATGCCCCACCATGAGAATACGATTATTGCCGGCAGCAACCTCGACAAGCTTCTCGGCTTCGCCGATGTCCATAGTCATAGGTTTCTCCACTAACACGTCCTTGCCAGCCTCCATGAACTCCTTCCCGATCTGATAATGGGTCTTCGATGGAGTTACAATGCTGACTGCCTGTATACTGTCATCCTCGATTACATCACGATAGCCGGTTACGTACTCAACCTCAAGGGTTTCACCCCACTGCCCGGCTCGATTCTCATCCAGATCACACAGCTTCAGACTGTCAATCACGCCCTCGGATAGAAGCTCCTTATACACACGGGCGTGGTTCTTGCCCCAGTGCCCCATGCCTATTACCGCTACTCCCGGCATTACAGATCCTCCATAAATTCCCGTATACACGAAGCGACATACTCGACCTCAACATCGGTTAGCTGTGGATGCAGCGGAAGCGAGAGTACCTCATCCACGTACTTTTCGGTAACGGGCAAGCTTATATCCGACCGAACGCACGGCTGGCGGTGAAGCGGTACCGGATAATGAATTCCAGTCTGAATGCCCTTCCCCTTGAGATACGACGCCAGCTTATCCCTTTGCTCTGTCCTTATGACATACATGTGGTACACATGCCCTGCCCATTCTCTCTCAATAGGCGTTACTACTTCGAGACCGCGCAACAGATTAGTATATTGAGAGGCGATTTCGCGTCTCCTATTATTCCACTCGTCAACATGCTTGAGTTGCTCTATGCCGACCGCAGCATGAACCTCGCCCATCCTCAAATTGAGCCCCAGAAGCTCATGAACGTACTTTTCAGTGCGGCCATGGTCCGCCAGCATTTCAACTCTTCGCGCAAGCTCTTCGTCGCTGGTAGTAACCATGCCGCCATCACCGAGAACTGTCATATTCTTGGCCGGGTAGAAGCTGAAACAGGCAACATCGGCCAGAGAACCGGCCCTACGCCCCCTGTACATTGCGCCATGTGCCTGGCACGCGTCTTCGATGACATACAGGCCGTGCTCCCTGGCTAACTCGTTCACAGCATCCATGTCACAGGGATGTCCATAGAGGTGGACCGGGATGATAGCTCTGGTCCTGGGATTGATCTTGCTTCGTATCCCGTCCGTGTCAATTGTATAGGTTTCAGGGTCGATATCAGCATAGACCGGCCTCGCTCCGAGAAATACCGCCGGGCTCGCGGTGGCGATGAAAGTGTGAGAAGGCACAATTACCTCATCTCCCGCACCTACCCCGAGAGCCATGAGGGATAACAAGATAGCGCTGGTCCCCGAGCTTACACCTATTGCATACCTGGTGTTGCAAAAGCGCGCAAACTCTTGCTCAAAGCTCTCCAGCTTTTGTCCCTTGATATACTGGCCACTGTCAAGGACCCCAACCACAGCCTGGCGAATCTGCTCATCAACATACATCTTGCTCAACGGGACGTACATATTTATCCTCACTTCCCATACGGCTTGTCGATGATCCCATAGGGGCAGATAATATCCCGTACATCCTTTATCTGCTTCGCTGGTATGCCAACGACGAGTGCGTTGGGTGCAACATCATTTACCACCACAGCCCCTGCACCTACAAGGGCATTTTCACCAATAACGACCCTTGGTGCTATTGTCACATTGACACTGACTTTTGAGCCTTTCTTCAGAATACATCCTTCCAAGCACTGTTTTGCGGCCGGACACAGGGGATGTGGCGTATTGGTCAATACTGTTCCCGGAGCGAGATATGTGCTGTCCTCAAGTCGCGAGAACTGACCGATATGCGCATTCGTATGGATAAGCACGTCGTCTCCTATCTGGCAGAAGCCCTCGATCTGTGTATTTGTGCCAATCGATGTGCCCTTTCCTACCACCGTACACTCGCGAATCCGTGCGCCATGACCGCAATTGAACCTGGGGCCAAACTTTGTCCGGGCATAAATAGATGCATGAGAACGAATAACGGAGTCATCCCCGATTGCAACCACAGGTTCAATATCCTTCCCCATTCCACGATAATCGTATTTGCTCGATGGTAGAACACCCAAATAAACCAACTCTCCAATTATTATGTTGTTGCCCAATCTACAGTGCTGGATAACAGAATTCGATCCTGTGGAACAACCATCGCCAATTACTGAATTCTCTCCAACCATAACCCCATGGCCGCACTTGAAGTCCCGCCCCAGCTTTGCCCCTGCACAGATTAGACTGTGGGCGCCTATTATCGCACCATCTCCTATGATAGTTGCAGTTTCGCCATCTGCCATCCCTGGCAGCGGCAAGCCAATTACAGCAAAATCACCAATCTCAACACCTTTCCCCATTCTTACGTTCGCGTAGACCTTATAGTCCTCCATCGTTTTCACCTCACCAGCAGACTCCCTGGTAATCGCAGAGCGCACAGGCTTTTCGCGGGTCCAGAGCCCTTCTACCGTCGATAACGGTCTTATCCTTATACAGATTTTCGTCTCTAAACTCATCCCATTCAGTCATAATGAGAACGCAGTCGCTGTCCGCAATCGCCTCCGCCGCGCTATCGCAATATCCTATCCCCTCAGGGAGAACTATCCTGGCATTCTCCATGGCCTCCGGGTCATATGCCGTCACCAAAGCCCCTTTCTCTAATAGAACCCCGATGACTCGTAGGGCAGGAGCTTCTCTCACATCATCGGTTTTCGGCTTGAATGCAAGCCCGAGGATGGCCACCCTCTTGCCATCCAGGTTCCCAAGTTTGCGTTCCGCGACATCGACCATCTTCAAAACTTGAGCCTCATTTACATCCAGGACTGCTCTTAAGAGCGGGGCAGGGTAGTCAAGTTTGGTTGAACTGACATGCACCAGCGACCGCAGGTCTTTGGGCAAACAGGAGCCTCCAAAGCCTATGCCAGCATTTAGAAATCTGTCACCTATCCTGTAGTCGAAGCTTAGTCCAGTGACAATCTCGTAAACATCTATACCCAGCCTGTGGCATATGTTGGCTATCTCATTGATAAAAGAAATCTTGGTGGCCAGGAAGGCGTTGGATGCATATTTTATCATCTCTGCGGTGGCAACATCCGTTCTGACAATGGGCGCCGGCATATCCCGATAGAGCTCCATCAGAATGTCGCCGCTTTTACTGTCAAGCTCTCCAATAATGATCCTGTCAGGGTTGAAGAAAGCCTGTACCGCCTTTCCCTCCTGTAAAAACTCGGGGTTGAATGCAACACCGATATCACCACCTGCTTTCTTTCCCGAATATTTCTCCAGCAAGGGAATTACTACATCCATCGTCGTTCCGGGGATAACAGTACTCCTTGTGACCACCAGATGATAACCATCCTTTGCCTTCAGCACGCCTCCGATGCTCTTCGCCGCTTCCCTGACGTAGCTCAGATCAATGCTTCCATCCGAGTTAGAGGGGGTGCCCACGCAGATAAGGCTTATGTCAGTGTCCAGGACTTCGTCATACTCCGTTGAAGTCCTGAGACTGCCTTCATTTAGAACACAGCGGGAAAGCAGATCGCCCAGGCCGGCTTCGTGGAGGGGTGATATGCCACGGTTGACCAGAGCCACCTTTTCATTATCTGTATCAATACATACGACGCTGTAACCAGTACTAGCAAGTCCAGCCGCGCTCACCAACCCTACATAACCGGCGCCAATAACCGAAATCTTCACTAATTCACCTCGTATTCTATGCGAGACCGGTGAGAGCCGCCAGAATAATCCCGCTGGCTTCATTCGAGTTCAACAAGCTGTTCCCAAGCGAAGCCAGCGGCTAAGCCGCGAACATGATGGGATTATATCATAGATACACGCCATCGGCCTAGAACACTGCTACAATCGTGAAGAAGGGTAGCGTTGCCACCCCCTTCGCGCTTGCCATCGGCTCTAAGGCTCAGGCTCGTAGAGAGCTTCAGGGCGAAACGCCTGTGGCAACGAATTCTGCAATCCGTCTCACATCAGAGTATCAGCATGGCGTCGCCGAAGCTGTAGAAACGGTAGCCGAGTCTCATTGCTTCCCCGTATGCCCCAAGAATACGCTCCCTGCCCGCGAAGGCTGATACCAGCATAAGCAGGGTAGAGCGGGGCAGATGGAAGTTGGTAATCAAGGCATCAACCACACGAAAACGGTGGCCCGGCACAATAAAGAGGTCCGTCCAGCCCTCGAAAGCCTTTAGCTTTCCTTCATTAACCCTCGCCACGTGTTCAAGCACCCTCACGACGCTGGTTCCGACGCAGATGACATGCCTGCCCTCTGCCCTGGCCCTGTTTATCTCAGCGGCAACCTCCGGGGTTATCCTGCCGTATTCCCTGTGTATTACGTGTTCCCGGGGATCGTCCACCTGCACCGGTCTGAAGGAATCCAACGCCAGATGGAGTGTTGTAAAGACTAAATTTACTCCCTTTTCACGCAGCCGGCTCACGAGTTCGGGTGTGAAGTGCAGTCCCGCTGTGGGGGCAGCTACACTGCCCTTCTCCTGAGCATAGATCGTCTGGTACCTCCCGGAATCAGTCAGTGGTATATGGATATACGGAGGCAGAGGCACAATCCCCAGTTCCTCCAATGCCTCTTCATCGGAGAAGTCAACTACAGCAGTGCCATTCTCAGTCTTTTCTATTACCTCCGCTTGAACAACAGGACCAGCGCCCAATTCAATCCTCGCACCTGCCTTGAGGCGACGCCCCGGCTTCGCCAGAGTCTCCCAGACGCCCACATCGAGACGCCGCAGAAGGAGAAGCTCAACCTTTCCTCCACCGTCAACCTTTCTTCCCAACAGCCGCGCAGGGATTACACGGCTATCATTGGACACCAGGACATCACCGGATTGAAGATAATCGCACAGCTCATAGAAACGCCGATGCTCACATTTCCCGTCTTTCCGGTAAAAAACCATGAGCCGGGAGTGATCGCGGGGCTCGGCCGCAGTCTGAGCAATGTACTTCGACGGCAGATGATAATCGAAATCTCCGGTCTTCATGTCAACTAGAGATTATACGCAAATTGAGCTAGCTCTGTCGAGCGTAATACTGCGCAAACGCAACGTCGTTACTCCCGTCATGCTGCAGTAGAACCCGTTGCCACAGGCATTTCGCCCTGAGGCTCTCTACGAGCCTGAGCCTCAGAGCCGATGGCAAACCTGAAGGGAGTGGCAACGCTACATTTTCAGCGAAACTTCAAGCGCTAATCCCAGAGCACTAAACAAATTGCAAATCCAAATGTTAGAGGTTTACCCTCACCTTCTGAAATACCAGGAGAAACCATGTCCCTCCCACCGGGGAAGACGGAACTCCCCCAAACGTGAGGCTTGCTTTTAGTTCGGAATCTTGCTATAGTTAGTGACTGCGAGAAATGGAACATATAGAACTGCCAGCCGCCACCCGCGACATACTGGGCAAGAAGGTCAGGTTTCTGCGACGTCAAGGGCTCACACCTGCTAACCTCTATGGTCACAACGTCAAATCTACCGCTCTCCAGGTTGACACCATCCAGCTTAAAAACACCCTGGCCAAAGCTGGTAAAAGCAGCCTCGTCGCCCTGAAAGTCGATGGCTCAAAACGGCCAAAGATGGTCATCATCCGCGACATCCAGCGCGAACCACTCACAGGCAGTGTTCTCCACATCGACCTCTACCAGGTCAAGATGGAGAAGAAGATAAAGCTCGAAGTACCCCTGGTATTCGTCGGTGAAGCAACCGCGATAAAAGACCGGGGAGGCATCCTGGTTCAGAATATGAACACAGTCGAGGTTGAGTGCCTGCCCGCCAATATGCCCTACAACATCGAAGTAGACCTATCGGTGCTGAAGGAGTTAGACCAGGCGGTGCATGTAAAGGACCTCGCTTTTGATGAAAGCGTTACCCCCGTGACCGACCCCGAACAATCGATTGTACAAATCGCACGCAGCAAGGTAGAGGTTGAAATAGCGGAAGAACTCGTGGCAGCGGAGGTGGAGGCAGAGGAGCTTGAGGCCGCGGCCGCCGAGGCAGAGGAAGAAAAAGCGGAAGCTGCCGAAACCACAGAAGAGGTTTCAGAGGAATAGAGCCCCAAACTTACCGATTAATTACCGCCACCTAGTACAGCCCCTTCAAAATCCCTCTGACCCCGTAAGAACTCCAACGCCGGTATAGCGCGTTTACCTTCAAGTTGAACGGTCAGCAGCCCCAGAATACCATCGCCGGTCTCAACTCCGACCATTGGGGGGTTCCCCGATTCCAGAGCTATTACCAGCCCCGGCACCGTGTCGCTTTCTTTATGTAAAGGAACGGCCTCGTGTATCCTGAGCAGCTTCCCCTGCCACAGGGTGTAGCACCCCGGCCAGGGATTGAAAGCACGCACCCGCCGCCATATCTCGCTTGCAGACAGCCGCCAGTCAATAGCTCCGTCCTTCTTCGCAACCGGCGTCGTGTATGTGGCCTTGCTCTCATCTTGAGGCTGCGGTGCCAGACTCCTGTCGAGCCATAGGGGCAAGGTCTCCTCCAGCAGTCGCGCTCCGGCCTGCGCCAGCCTGACAGTGAGAGAGGCCGTGGTATCCTCGGGCTCTATTCCAACCACGAACTGTGAAATAACGGGGCCGGTGTCCATTCCAGCGTCCATCAGCATAATCGTAACCCCTGTATCCTCGTCACCAGCTAGAATTGCAGCGGGTATGGGGGTGGCACCACGATAGCCGGGGAGGAGGGAGGGATGGATGTTGAGGCAGCCGAAAGCGGGTATGTCAAGAATGCGCTGAGGCAGTATCTGTCCGTAAGCAGCGACAACGACAACATCCGGCCTGAGGGCAGCCAGCCGCTCAGCCTCAGCATGGTCTCGCAATGACACGGGCTGCAGAACCTCCAATCGCTGCCGCAGCGCCGCTTTCTTTACCGGCGACGGAGTCAGAACACGCCCTCTGCCCTCAGGCTTATCCGGCTGTGTATATACGGCAACCACCTCATACTCATCCCTGCTGAGTTGCTCCAGCGCAGGCACGCTGAACTCCGGCGTCCCCATAAACACAACACGCGTGCTCATCCTACTACCCTCACAGGTATTCTATCACAAGCGTGGAGTCTACGTACGTATTGCGTCAAATAAAACTGTTACCGAACTGGGGTCGTTGCCTCAAATACATCGGTTACCGAAATACCTCCTTTTACCTTATTTGTTGATGCGGGGCGTTCAGCGAGTTTCCACAAATG
>Ga0180432_10002511_pt1 | contig 27404 bp, 26 predicted proteins | sample SS_ome_10_FD_132414 | JGI IMG/M metagenome (GOLD analysis project Ga0180432, IMG submission 132414) | Hypersaline lake sediment archaeal communities from the Salton Sea, California, USA - SS_1_MS_2 metaG | ecosystem: Environmental > Aquatic > Non-marine Saline and Alkaline > Hypersaline >... | reverse complement strand
TGGCACCGCTAAAGAGCAACAGTTTTTCGGTCAGGGTGGTCTTGTCGGCGTCCGGATGACTGATGATGCCGAACGTGCGCCGGCGGGCCACTTCCGGTTTGCAACCTTTTTTTCTATTATTGGCGTTCATTTCTCTAATGCTAATAGTCTCTCCAGCGATAGTTTTCTCTTGCCATCCGGAACCGGCTCTTCCTGTTATCGACTAGCGGGGCCTTCGAAAAGGAATTGGCGAAGAAACGCCGCTTCTCTTTAAGAAGACGCGTTGTGTGGGAAAAGTGTTTTGAAATCTAATCGGGGATTTGCAGGTGGAACCGCGCCGTTTTTTCCTCGGATATGATGAGCATCATCAGGGCGGAGTCGGACGGAAAGGCGCGTGGGTGGACACGATTTCTTGCAAGGCTGCCATGACTGACGTACTCAAGCCGAAATTTTTCGCTATTATCTTAATAGTTCTGCAATCACAATACATCATGACCACAAATATTTATCCAAACCACACGTAGATGTCAAGCTTAACCCCGTTGATGCATAAAAAAGACGGGATTTTGGCCAAGCCGTACAGCATCAAAGCCCTTTTCTGTCGGCGGCCCCGTGAAAATGTTCTAAAAATGGTCCTCTAAGAAGATCTCCTGAAAAGGTGATACGGTGGAGGCCGGGCTTATTGCCGGGCATACCGACCACCAAAAGCCCTGTTAGAATCTCATTTGGCTTCTTGTGTTTTCGGAGCTGTTGCGAAGAAAATGGTAAAGGAGATCTCTCTATGAATTCGGAAAAAAGTGCCTCGAACCTTATTGCAAGAGCAACTGTCATGACCCGGAGAGAATACCTGCCGGCGATCTGCAATCTTGTCCGCGACTACGCCCTGCGGGAAGGGTTAACCAAAGAGGAGGCGGGACACCTTGAAGTCGTTACGGAAGAGGCATGCCTGAACGTGATGCAACACACCTTTGAGGACGGCCGGGACACAATATCCTGGGAGCGCATTTTTGTCAGATAAAGACGAGGCCTTTAATGAACTTGACTCAGGGCATAACCCTATATCTTATCATTTTAGGTAAAAATGTAAAAAATTTAATAACTTTTTTAGCCTTATCTCAGGGGAGCGGCGATGAAGATCCGAACGAAGATATCTCTAGTCACCATCGGTATCCTCTTGTTTTCAACGGTTATCACGGTGTCCATCGCCGTCCTGAGTATCAAAGCAAAAGGTCGGGCCGACATTGAAAGATACAGGAGCGAAGAACTGGCAAGAATCAAACGGGGCCTTAAAAACTTCGTGGATATCGCCTATGAGACAATCAGTACCAACTATGGAATTACGCGGAATGAGGATTTTCTGAAAAAGTATTACGGACGTCACCTGAAAGATATGGTGGGCATGGCCTATGACACCGTAAACACCAACTATTATGAGACTTTGGACAGGCGCTCCCTGGAAAAAACCTATGGGAAACGTCTAAAGGATATCATTGATGTGGCCGAATCGACTCTCAGGGAAAATGCGTCCCTGGCAGCCCAAGGGAAACTGACCCAGACCGAGGCAAAAAAGCGGGCCCTATCCTCGTTAAAAAGACTCAGGTATAATTCAAGCGGGTATGTCTGGATCAACGACAGGGGCCTTCCCTATCCCAAAATGATTATGCATACCACGATACCGGAACTGGACGGGAAGGTCCTGGACGCCCCCGAGTTTAACTGCGCCCTGGGAAAGGGCCAGAACCTGTTTCAGGCCTTTGTGGAGGTATGCAATGAGAAGGGGGAGGGGTTTGTGGATTACCTGTGGCCCAAGCCCACAAAGCAGGGACTCATCGCGGACATGCCCAAATTATCCTATGTGAGGTTGTTTAAGGAATGGAATTGGATCATCGGCACGGGGGTGTACATTGATGGCATCGATAAAATGATCGACCAGAAAGAGAAGGCCATGAACAGTCATGTGAATCGCCTCATAACCAGGATTGTCATGATATCAATCCTTGCCCTTTTTTGTGCCATATTTTTGTCCTTCTTTTTCGCTAATTCTTTGGCCGGCCCCATCAGAAATCTCATAGGCACAATGCGACAGGTTAAACTGGATGCGCTTTCATCTTCAAAAGTGTCGCTGGAAGGGACGGAGGAGATCAGGGAATTGGGCGGAATATTCAACCACATGATCGAGTCCCTCGATGATGCGGTGATTAGGCTTGAGGAGACAACCGCGGCAAAAGAGAGGATAGAAAGCGAGTTGAGCGTCGCCCGTGATATCCAGATGAGCATTCTGCCCAAATTGTTCCCCGCTTTCCCTGAAAGACCGGAGTTTGATGTTTACGCGAAACTGGAGAGCGCAAAGGCCGTCGGCGGCGACCTGTATGACTTCTTTTTCATTGACGATGATCATCTCTGCTTCGCCATCGGCGATGTCTCCGGAAAGGGGGTTCCCTCCTCACTTTTTATGGCGGTTGCCCGGACGATCCTAAAGGCCAAGGCCGTGAAGGGTTTAAACGCGGGTGAGATCATTACGGGTATGAACAACGATTTATGTCCGGACAACGAGATGTCCATGTTTGTAACCCTATTCATGTGTATCCTGGATATCCGGAGCGGTGAGCTTGAATTCTGTAATGCGGGACACAACCCGCCCTACATCATCCGCCACGAACAAGGCCTGGAAAGAGTCGAAAGCCGTCACGGATTGCCCCTGGGGGTCATGGGAGGAGTGCCCTACAGTTCGGAAAAACTTGTAATGCAACCCGGGGACCGCATCATCCTCTATACGGACGGGGTGACGGAAGCGGAGGATATGGAGGGCCGTTTTTTCACCGAAAACAAACTGGGCCGCTTTCTTGAAATGAACAGAACCCTTTCCGCCGAGGGGCTCACTGAAAAACTTCTGCAGGAAGTAAAAGATTTTGCCGGTGATGCTGAACAGGCCGATGATATAACGATCCTGGTACTGAACTATCGGAGTGTGAGTCAAGACCCTCCGGCCTAGCCCCGCCCCATTCATGGCATTCAGTGAGTGCAAGGGCGAGGTTTCGGAACTTGGGGGCGGGATGAATACGTCTTCGCATGTGAAGCTGGATCCATCAAAAACGCCGGTCGTCTCCGATTTCGGAAAATACCTGTTTGATTATATCTGGAAAGAGTGCGAAAGGGCTTCCTGTGAGTAATTGGTCCTCATGGTTTTATCCCGGGCCGTCCCGGGTTTCCCTGGTCATACGCAAACCACGTATTCCCGGCATGAAAGATCGCAAAGGCGCCATTCTTCAGGCCCACGTAGATATGGTGCCCCGGAAGGGAACCGCAGCAACCCGAAAAATCGAGGGTTTGGCGAATGAAAAGGCTCGTCCTATTCACCTTTCTGTTTGTCATAGGGGGATGTTCCAACCCAACTGAAAACCCTGGATGCAATGACCTGAACTGCGATGGATGGCCGGATATCGTCTTCGCAAACAGATACAAGGGAGAGAGCGCACAAATTGAAAGCGCAAAGGATTATCATATTGATTCATATGTCTACTGGGGTGGCCCTGGCTATGTCCTCTTCTAACACATACTTCAAAAAATCGTATCGATTGCCATTAGATTCAGGGGGTTGCACCATTGAGGGATCTTGTAACGCCGTTGACGGCAGAGTGTTTCGGATCAAACCAAGCTCACAATGAGGGCGCCCCACACCGTAAGAAGGACATTGCCGACGGCGAAGGGAACCGTGTACCCGATCACCGGCACCGAGCTTTGGGCATCATCCTTGACCGCATTCATTGCCGCCGTGCAGGTCCCGGCACCCGTCATGGCACCCAGGAGCAACACGGGGTTCAGTCTAAGCAGATACAGGCCGAACAACCAGGTTAGTACATGGGGGATACAGGTCAGGCAAACGCCCGTAAAGAATATGGGGAGTCCTGCCTGCTGTAGTGCATCGAAGGCCCTCGGACCGGCCGAGATTCCCACGCAGGCAATGAACAGATTCAATCCCAAGTCGCTGAATATCCACAGGGTGGGTGCCGGAATATACCCCCATGTGGGGCGCAGGGACCTCAACCACCCAAACAGGATGCCCGATAGCAACACCCCGCCACCCATGCCCAGTGTGATGGGGATGTTTTTCACAGGAATCACCAGAAGCCCGATGAGGATACCCACAATGATGCCGATCCCTACTGTAATGAGATCGGTTACCTGTGTGGACCGTTCGGGATAGCCCACCTTGTTGATGAATCTTTCCACATCCGATCGCCGGCCCATGACATGAATCACATCCCCGCGGTGGATCTTCAGCTTGGGTGCCATAGGGAGATCATGGGCCTGGCGAACCACCCGTTTAAGGAATACACCGTGCCCGTGATGCTCGAACAGCTCCTTCACCGTCTTTCCATCCAGGGCCTTGTTGGTCAGGCATACCCCGATGCTCTCACCGAGGATGTTATGCATCTCCTGATCGTCTGTCTCTTCACCGATCCATTTCGAGGCCTTGTACAAACGGTCGCGATAGCTCAGCAGGCAGATGAGGTCGCCCTTTTCGAGTATCACACCTGGCGTCACTTCTGCGATGACCTCCTGGCCCCGTTTAATGCCGATCAAATCAACGCGCCCCTCGAACATGGCCTCGATTTCTTCAACACGCTTTCCCACGGCATCGGGGTTCGTCACCGTGTAGCCACGGGGAACAAGCAGGCCGGACCAGTGGAAGGATTCCATGGTATCATGGTGTTCCACGGATCCGAGTTCCGCTTCGGCTGCTTGCGCCGATTTCGGCAGATCGATGTGCCACAGTCTGGGTAATATCTTGAGCAGGATAATCAGACCGGCAGTTCCGAATATATAGGTTACGGCATAGGCAATGGCCACGTCGGACTTCAGGTTCATGGCAGAGGTCGTCTTGCCGGTTGCCATATGTTCCAAGACATCGTCTGCCGTGCCGATGACAGCGGACTGGGTCAGGGCCCCGCCCAGCAGTCCGCCGGCGTAACCCGCGTCCAGCACAAATACCTTGGCCAGGACAATGGCGGCGACCAGCGCACTCAAACAGAAGAACACGGATACGGCGATGTACTCGACGCCGCCCCGCTTCAACCCACTGATGAAATCTGGACCCACCCGGTATCCAATGGCAAAAATAAAGAGGCTGAAAGAGATGGTCTTGATCAAGCCCAGGTCGTACTTGTGGCCGCGCAGCATCAGGGCGCCCAACACGATGGCCACCAGGAGGACACTGGTGGTGGCCCCCAGTGAAAATGTCCCGAATTTGACCTTGCCCAGGGAATAACCAGCCGCTAATGAACCGAACAGGAGCAGGGATGGATTGTCCCGGCACAATTGGAGCATACCCTGAATGACCTCAGCCATGTTTCAGACTCCATATACTAGTTTTCGGCTTCCCATTCCGATTTGTAGGTTTCCAGCAGGTCACTGATCCCCTGACCGATCTGCTCATATTCGGCGTCAAAGAGATTAGCCAGTGAGACACGTACCGACATCTCGGGTGCATCGAAACCTCCGCCGTCCATGAGGACAATTTCCTTTTCGTCGGCCAGCCGCCAGACAAAATCAATGGGTTCGTGCTCGGCCTCCAGCCACCGGGCGAACTGATCCCCATAGCGTTTCTGCGCCAGTTCTCGGATATCGATAGTGGTATAGTAGTAAGCATAGCAGGGCAGCTCCGGTGCCGGTTCACCCAGCGCGGCGTAGAGGGTTTCGTAGCGTTTTCGGACCAGATCTTGGGCTTCTTTCCGGTAAAGATGGCTGTCCGAATCAAGCAGTTCTTGAAAGGAGAACAGGACCATCATCACCTGCTGCGGTGTGGACAGCCCGGCGGTATGATTGAGTGCAACGGCCCGGCTGTCCGCTACGAGACGATCGATGAGTTTGAGTTTTTCCGGATTTGTGGAGATGGATGCATATCGGTCATGCAACCCCCTCTTCTGATCCTCTGGCAGTGCGGCGATCATTTCGTCCATGACATTGTCCTGGTAAATGCCGATGACACCGAGTCGCCACCCCGTGGCCCCAAAGTACTTGGAATAGGAATATACCAGTATGGTATTTCGCGGGGCCGTGGCCACAAAGGACTTAAACCCGTTCACAAAGGTCCCGTAGACGTCATCGGTCAGAATGATGAGATCGTTGCGCCGGGTATGGATCAGATCTGCGATCTTTGTTAGGGAATCGGTGTCCACACTTACCGACGCTGGATTGGCGGGGTTTACCAGAAAAAAGGCCTTAACCCCCGGATCTGCCAGCTTCTCGACTTCAGAATCCGGGTACTGCCAGTTGTTGTTTTCGTCCTGTTGGACCTCCACAATGACCAGTTCATAGTCATTGAGTGTGGGAATTTCGAGATAAGGAGTAAAAATCGGGGTCCCTAGAGCTATCTTGTCGCCGGTCTTAATCAGGAGGTTTTCCTTGAGGGTATTGAAGATATACGTCATGGCCGCGGTGCCACCCTCCACCACGAAGAGGTCCATAGTATCCTTTAGGGGTTGATTGTCACACATGGTCATATTGAGATAGGCCCGTACAATTTCCTGGGTGTTGGGCAGCACCCGATCCGGCGTGGGGTAATGGTCTCCCAGGATGGCATCCACCATTTCAGCTATAAAGCCATCACCATCGAGATCAAGTTGCCGGGTGGCATACCTGTAGGCATCGGCCAAGAACTGGGATCCCAGGCGATCGTCATGGATGCGGCAAAACTCCTCAAAGCGCTCCCCCATCCCCGTGGCATCCGGGGCTCCTGCCAGCCCCGGGCGGCTAAGCACCCGGTGAGCTTCCTCGAGAGCAAAAGAACCCAGCAGAAAAAATGCCTCCCTCGGATAGGTGGAGACCCAGTTGGGGTTCCCCCGGCCGGCGTTGAGCATCATCTTTTCGCGATGGTTTTTCGCCATGGAGATGAGCTTGTTCTTGAGTTCAAAGGGACTTAAACTTTCGTACGCCTTTTGATCCTTGGACTTGTCATTCCGCATGCAGTTGTCCTCCTGTGGTATTGGTTTCTCCGAACTCCGGGTAAACGCCGGCATTTTTGTCCGTCATGGCATCCACCTCACTGCCTGTTTCACCGAGCAGTTCCACGGCCTCGCGGGCGTGATCGAGCATGTCCTTGAGGCTTATTGCATCATCACGCCTGCTCATACTGCACCTCCGCCGCGTCCAGGACCTCGTTCCGGAAATGCGGATTCAGTCCCTTGACCGTGTGCATTTCCACCTTGTGCCCGAGCAAGCGCCCCAACTCGATTTCCATTCCGGCAAGGGTGATCAGCCCTACCCGCGCCCCTGCTTCAAACTCCACCAGTACGTCCACGTCGCTATCCGGGCCGAAGTCGTCCCTTAGAACAGAACCGAAAAAGGCCAGCCTGCGGATGCGATGGCGGCGGCAAAATTCAGACACCTTTTCCCGGGGAACATTCATATTCATGTTTACGACTCCACCGGCGCGAACATCCGGGCCTTGAACACGGGCTCCAGGGCCTTGGCGTTCGGTATGAAGGAATCCCCGTTGACGAAGACCTCGTCCATGCCCTCGGTCAGCCCCTGTTCGTCCACGAAATGCCTGTCCCGCTCCAGGTCTACCTTCTGCCAACCCTCGGTCTCGCGCCAGATGACCGCGATACTTCGGTGGTCGATCCGTCCGCGATAGACCAGGTATCGCCGTTCCCGGTCATGATAGACCTTGCGCGTGTCGACGTGCAGGCCCAGCAGGTAATTGAAGGTTTCGGGGATATCCGCGACCTTTTCACGGGTTTGGCCGTCTTGGTGAATGCGTAACCTGTAAGTGAAAGGTCGTGCCAGCTTATCTACATTCAACAGGGTTTCGCTTCCCCGCGTTTCCCACTTGAGCATGTACTTGAGCAGGTAATCGTTGAACTGGAGCGCTTCTTGACCGGATGCGTCGTCGTCCTGGTATTAGCGGGTGAAAAAGGCATACAGGTGGTTGAAGATGGCGGCTTCGAGGACTTTGCGACCACGGCCACCGGCGGCCTTTGCCTTGAGAGCCAGGTATTTTCTACCAAGCGGCGTGCTTTTGTATATCTCTGCGAGGTTGCCGTCGGCGTCGATAGCCTCTTTGCCTAAGGTTTCCTTGATCTGTCGGGCTACATCCGCCAATTCCCCCGCGGACTGGGACTGCTCGGCCAGCGCACCGCGATCCAGTTCTTCGGCGACGGCCCTGGGCAGGTCCGCCGTAATAAAGTTTTCGATCACGCCGCTCTTGTAGTTCATGATGCGATAGACTCCGAAATCCAAATCGGCGCAGTCGAACTGGAAAAGCTCGCGAAGAAGATCCTGAAACTTGGCAAAAGAGCCGGTCATATCATTCCTCGTTTCAATCCAAAATTTGGCCCGCCAACAGGGTACTCAGAGCTGCTGGTTTTCGCCCGATATGCGCAATTTTATAGTTCCGGCCTTAGCCCTAGGCCTGTCGATCAGCCGTAGCCCTTTCGCCATGCCCAGGGCTATGGTGGAACAGGTCCGCCGTCGGCCTACCGATGCGTTCACGACCCTCAGGGGCGGGCTCGCACGCCGCCCGCTCAGCCATTTTTCATTTTGTAGGCCTTGACTTTGCGAATTAACTCGTAGGGCTCGTTGACCCCTTTAAGAATACTATCGATTTTGTCCTCTTCAATTCCCTCTCTGCCGGGCCCCGCTTTGAATCCCCCCGTCTTAGCCCAGATCAAGTCATTCCTACACCTGGAAAGTGGCATAAGTCAATGAAAAAACGGAAGAAAAATCCAGTCAGCACGGGCTCAGGCTTCTTCAATCCGATAGGTGGTGGATATCTTGGCCGTTTTGTTGAGCATGGCCGTTACCGGACAGTATTTGGTTTCCGAAAGCTCTATGGAACGGGCTACCGCCTTGGGATCGACGCCGCGGCCTCGGACCAGAAATTCTATTTCAATGTCGGTATAGACCCGGGGGTGATCGTCCGCTGCGATCCCCCGAGCCGTGACCTCAAGCTTGGTCACGTCTTGTCGCTTTTTCCTGAGGATGCTTATGACGTCCATGGCCGTACACCCGGCGAGCCCCACCAGGACAATCTCCGTAGGGGTGAAGCTCTGTTCACGGCCTCCCAACTCGGTGGCGGTGTCCATCACCACCCGAAAATCTTTGCGGCCCACGCATTCAAATGTCATACCACCTTTCCAGCTCGCCTTCACTTCCCGAGAACCCGCCATTATATCCTCCTCTGCGTTAAAGGGATTGATTCCCGTAAGTCCACCGGCCCTGTCAGGCCCATTCCTTTAATTTCTGTCCTTAATCATGGTTCCTTTCCTTGATGACTTGCCCCCTGGAGATAAAGGAAACACCCAGCTGAGACCTTGTGCTGATCATCACCACCTCGATGATAGGGGCGATGACAGGAGGGTCTGATATGTCCTAATAAATCCCTTTTACAGAAAAACCATCCATATTTAAAGGGCATTCTGAGGGGCTACTTCAGGCTGCACCCGGCCCAACCGCCCGAAGGCCTCTTGATTTTTTGAAGGGAAAATGAAAAACTAAAAATTTTGGTGAATAATTTTCTTGGCCTAAATTGATTTAAGGAGATCAGGATGGACGTAGAACAACTGAGGGTCGGGTTTATGGCGGTCTTTTGCTATCTTGTTTCCTGTCCCAGGACCAAAGAGGCCCTGGTTATTGATCCGGCGGGTGATGAGGAGCAGGTGGTGGAGGGGGTGCGTGAAAAAGGGCTTGACCTAAAATACATCGTAAACACCCATGGCCATGCGGATCATACTTGCGGAAACAAGGCGGTTAAGGAACTGACCGGCGCAAAGATACTTATCCACGAACTGGACGAGGCCATGTTTCATAGCAGAGAAGGTGAGCAAATGGCCCGTGTGTGGGGCTTTACCCCCTCACCGGCCGCGGATATCACCCTCAAGGACGGAGATAAGATCGTGGTGGGCGATGTAAGCCTGGAGGTGATACATACTCCGGGGCATAGTCCCGGAGGCATTTGTCTCCTGGGTGATGGCCACCTCTTTACCGGAGACACCCTATTTGTGGGAGCCATTGGTCGCACCGACCTGCCGGGCGCTTCCATGGAGCAGTTTATGCGTTCCATCAAGGAAAGACTGATGGTGCTGCCGGGAGAAACCATTGTTTGGCCGGGCCATGATTACGGAGAAACGCCTTCTTCGACAATTGAAAGGGAGGCGAGGACCAACCCGTGGCTCCAGTGATTTCCAAGAGGTCCGGAAAGTTCCTGGTACTATCAGGCCTTTTGGCCTTTTGCCTCCTCTTTGCCTCTCACCCCGGGGGTGCCGCCTCCAGGCGCAGTGCAGTGGTCATTGCCGTGGAAAAGATCAGCCCCGCGGTGGTGAATATCAGCACTATTATGAAGGAACGGGTGGGCCTGGGTTTTCCCTTCTCCAGGGATGATTTCTTCAAGGATTTTTTCCCGGATTTCTTTTCCAGGGAATACACCCGAACAAGCCTTGGCTCGGGTGTGATTATGGACGGGGTAAAAGGACACATCATCACGAATCACCATGTCGTCTGCGGAGCCTCTGAAATCAAGGTTATGACCTCGGACGGAAAAGAATACCAGGCCCGTGTTTTGGGCTCTGATCCCCGTTCCGATCTGGCCGTGCTCAAGATCGAAGTCAAGGACAAGCTTCCCGATGTTATACTGGGAGATTCGGCCGATCTCATGATCGGGGAAACGGTTGTAGCCATTGGCAACCCCTTTGGTTTGTCCCATACGGTAACCACAGGCGTAATCAGCGCCCTGGACCGAACGGTTCGCTCCCGGTCCAGTGTGTACCGGCACTTTATCCAGACAGACGCCTCCATTAACCCCGGCAACAGCGGTGGCCCGCTGTTGAATATAGAAGGTAAAGTAATAGGTATCAATACAGCCATATACCAGAAGGCCCAGGGAATCGGCTTTGCCATCCCTGTCAACAAGACCAAACGCATTTTTAGAGAACTCGTTCAATGGGGTGAGGTCCGCTTCCCGTGGATAGGCCTGGAACCCCAGGAGTTGACTGATGAACTGAGGGCTTGCTTTGATCTGGAAAAGGGAAAAAAGGGGGTCCTGGTGGCACAAGTTTCAGCGGGGGGACCGGCGGATCTGGCCGGAGTAAAACGGGGAGATATCGTCCTGTCCTTGGGAGGGGCTTCTGTCTCCTCTCCCGAAGATTACTATCACGCCCTGGCCGAATTTACACCCCATGACCGGATCCCTTTGCGTGTTTTTAGAAAAGGAGAAGCACTCAAGCTCTATGTAGAGGCTCAGGTTTTCCCCGAGGAACGGTCCTTGGAACTCTTTGATCGTCGCGTGGGCATCAAAGTGGCGGATCCGGATTGGTTGAGCCGCAAAAAGAACGGAATAGAGGCCGGGGTGGTGATTGAACGCGTCAGGCCGGGCACGGAGGCCGCCCGTATCGGGCTCAGGCAAGGAGACCTGATTCTAAAGATCAATGAGAAGGTGATCAAGGATGTGGACAGCTTAAAGGAGACCATCAGTCGATTCCACCACCTCAACTCCCTCACCCTCCTGGTCAAACGGGGCGCTTATCTTTACTCTGTGAATCTTCCCTTTTAGGGAAAAGGGGTTTTTCACGCGTGTTTGGTGCTGAAAAAGGAGATGGGAGAAGAGGAACCGAGGCGAGTTCTTTACAAGGTAATACCATGGAAGGAAAAGGACCGTACCGGAACCTGTATATTTATCTGGTCCAGGGCCCGGTGGATGAAGAAGAGACCGCCGCCTTTGGCGAGGCCTTCCTAGGGAACTGGGTGGAAGACGACTATTCTTTTCTCTTTTTTTCCGCACCTTCCCGGGAACAGGTCCTGACGCAGCTCAAGGCGCGTTCCGACTTAACGCTCCTTGATGAGTACCAGTTTACTTATGAACAATGGCAGGGAGGAAGTCCTGGCCCCTTGCGGGTCGGAGGTTTTCTGATCACCCCGCCTTGGATGGAGGCCAGAGCTGATGCAGGGCAAATCAAGATGGTCATTGATCCGGGTGTTGTCTTTGGATCAGGCCTCCACCCCACCACCAGGGATTGCCTGAAAGCCATGGCCTGGACGGTGAAAGAGAAATCCTTCAGGAGTGTTCTTGATCTGGGCACTGGCACGGGGATCTTGGCTGTGGCTGCAGCCTTTCTCGGAGCAGGCAAGACCTTGGCCTTGGACATCAATCCCCTTTGTGTCAAGACCGCCCGGAGAAATGTGGAACAAAACGATTTGCAGGAAAGGGTCAGGGTGATCCAAGGACGCGCTGAAGATTTTGTAGAGACTCCTGCTGACCTGGTGATCGCCAATATCCATCACGAAGTCATTGAGAGGCTTCTGAAAAAGGCCGGTTGCCAAGGGAGGGCCCGTCTGATTATCTCGGGGCTGATGAGAAGCGGATGGCGCGAAGTCAAAAATATGCTCCAGAGGTGTCATTTTGAAATCCGTCGAGAGTGGATTCATGAGATGACCTGGTTTACCTTGCTCGCTGCAAAGCCTGATGAGGGCAGGCAGCACGATGCCATGCCGACCTGGGGGAAAATGAGATAAGGAGGAGTATGTTATGGCAGAGGAGGAGAGGATCCCCATCAGCAAACCGGAAGGGCATCACTGTTTTGCCTGCGGAACCGCAAATCCCATTGGACTGAATCTTCAGTTTTTTCGGATCGGGGACCAGGTGTGTTCCGAGATCACTCTTGGAGAGAACCATGTGGGATGGGAAAATATGATCCATGGAGGAATTATTTCCACCCTCCTGGATGAGGTTATGTCCTGGGCCATCCTGTATTTTAAGCGGGTTCTTTTTGTGACCCGCAAGATGGATCTGAAGTATATCAGGCCTGTAACGAGCGGGACCCCCCTCATTGTAAAGGGTAAATTGGTAGACTCTTCAGAGCCTCCCAAGATCAGGACTCAGGGAGAAATTCGGGACAAGGAAGGTCGGCTCCTGGTGAGGAGTAGAGCCGAGTTTGTGGAGGTCCCCACCCAGAAGCTCTCCGCCGTTCCGAAGGGGGCTATGGAAGAAATGCTCAGCCTTTTCGAAACCTTCCCCTGATTCGCCGTGGAGGATACCACAAAGACCTATTCTACCCAACCGTGGATGCCCACCAGGTCCACGAATCGGCATCCGCCCAGGTTTTTCTGCAAGAGATTTCCTTTTTTTTTGGTGACCTTAATGAGGTCCTGGCTGAAGCGGTTACCCACAGGGATTATGAGTCTCCCCTCATCGGCCAGCTGATCCACCAAGGGCTGGGGGATTTTTGGGGCGCCCGCGGTCACTATGATAGCCTCATAGGGCGCATATTCCTCCCAGCCCAGGGTGCCGTCAAAGGCCTTGAAAAGGATATTATTGTACCCCAACTCGGCAAGGATATTCCTGGCCTTGACCATGAGGGGCCTTATGCGCTCGATGGTATAGACCTTCCAGGACAACTCCGCCAGGATGGCAGTTTGATAACCGCTCCCCGTGCCGATTTCAAGGGTTTTTTGATCCCCGTTCAGTTCAAGGGCCTCGGTCATAAGGGCAACAATATAGGGCTGAGATATGGTCTGTTTGTGGCCGATGGGCAGGGGGTGATCATTGTAGGCCTCGCCCAAGAGGGCTTCTTCTACAAAGCGGTCTCTCGGGACCTTCGCCATCGCTTCCAGGAGCCGTTTGTCGCTGATGCCGCGGGGGATAAGCTGGCTTTTGACCATCTTCTCCCTGGCCAGGCGGTAATCAGGGGCTTTTGCCATTCACCGTCTCTTTTCGGATAGACCGTTTTTTCATTCAAAACTGAGCTGCTATGTAGCATAGAAGGTGCTGAAAAGTAAACTTCAGAGAGATTCACGATGCCGGGGCGCCTGTCTTGACAATAGGGCATTGGGGTGGTAACTTGCGTGGCTTCACAGGAGTATTGATTTAATTTTATTCGATATTTTAGGGGGTTGAAAGACATAACGGCTTTTCTGCCTTTGTCTTTTATAAAATGTGAGGCCCCTTCAAGACGCGTGGGTGGCCTTGCGGGAGATGGGGGATAAAACCATGACCTTTCAAGAACTGATTATGACCCTTGAAAGATACTGGGCCGACAGGGGGTGCGTCATCCAGCAGCCCTACGACCTGGAGGTAGGAGCAGGGACCTTTAATCCCGCCACTCTTTTGAGGGCACTGGGACCGGAACCCTGGTCCGTGGCCTATGTGGAACCTTCGAGGCGACCGACAGACGGACGCTACGGGGAGAATCCCAACCGTCTTGGGCATTACTATCAGTACCAGGTAATCCTCAAACCCTCGCCCATAGATATCCAGGATATCTACCTTGGGAGCCTGAAGGCCTTGGGGGTGGATCCCCTGGATCACGATATCCGCTTTGTTGAGGACGACTGGGAATCGCCTACCCTGGGTGCTTCAGGGCTGGGCTGGGAGGTTTGGCTTGACGGCATGGAGATCACCCAGTTTACCTATTTCCAGCTGGCCGGAAGTATCCGGCTGGATCCCATTTCGGTGGAAATCACCTATGGCCTGGAGAGGATCGCCATGTATCTTCAAGAGAAGGAGAATGTTTACGATCTTATATGGAACCAAAAGGTCAGCTACGGGGACATCCATAAGAAGGGAGAATGGGAGCTTTCCACTTATAACTTTGAGATGGCCGATGTGGGTATGTTGGTAAAGATGTTTGAATTGTGTGAAAAGGAATCCATCAGGCTGAGTCAGGAAGGGCTGGTGCTTCCGGCCTATGATTACTGCCTCAAGTGCTCTCATACATTCAATATCCTGGATGCCCGGGGGGCCATCAGTGTAACCGAGCGCACCCACTACATAGATCGAATCAGAAACCTGGCCCGTCTCGCCTCCAAGAACTATGTTTCCCAGAGAGAGGAGATGGGGTATCCACTTTTGGAGAGGTGATCGGAATGCTGGAAAGGATCCATAATAAATGACGGGGAATAGCCATGACCGCTGAGTTGCTTTTGGAGATCGGCACCGAGGAGATCCCCTCGGACTATCTCGATGAGGGATTGAAGGCGTTTAAGGAACTGGCCGATGCTTGTCTGGAGGAGAACCGCATAAAGAGGAAAGGAAGCCTGTCCACTTATGGCACCCCCCGGCGGCTGGTCCTGGTGGGAAAGGGGATCGCCGAACGGCAGGACGACCTGGTCAAGGAGATCTGGGGCCCTCCAAAAGACGTGGCCTATGACGGGGAGGGGAAACCCACCAAGGCCGCTTTGGGTTTTGCCCAAAAACAGGGTGTGACCGTGGAAGACCTGGAGTGTGTGGAAACGGGAAAAGGAGATTACCTCTTTGTGAGGCGTGAAATTTCGGGAAAGGACGTCATGGAAATCCTGGCCGGGGCCCTGCCTGCCCTGATCAGCCGTATCCCATGGCCCAAGTCCATGCGGTGGGGAGATATAGGTTTTTCCTTTGTCCGCCCCATTCACTGGATCCTGGCCCTTTTTGATGGAGCCCTTATTCCCTTTGAGGCGGCTGGGGTGAGGAGTGGCGGAACAACATACGGGCACCGGTTCATGGCCCCGGAGGCCATCCAAGTAAAAGGCGTCCTTGACTATTTTGAGAAGCTGGAAAAGGCCTTCGTGGTGGTGGATCAGGACGAAAGAAGGCGTGTGGTGGAGCAGGTGATCCAAGAGGCCGCGCAGGGCGTAAAGGGGAGACCTGGGAGGGATCCCGAACTGGTGGTGACCAATGCCAACCTCGTGGAATTCCCCACTGCCGTGTGCGGAAGCTTTGACCGGGTTTTTTTGGATCTCCCGGAACCGGTCCTGATCACGGCAATGAAGGAACACCAGAAGTACTTTTCCGTCTATGATGACGAGGGAAGCCTCATGCCCTATTTTGTGGCCGTCAACAACACCCTCGCAAAGGACCAAAACCTGGTGCAAAGAGGGCATGAACGGGTTCTCAGGGCCAGGCTTTCGGATGCACGGTTTTTCTTTGATGAAGACCGGAAAAGGTCCTTGGAAGCCCGCATGAAGGACCTTAAAAGGGTCATCTACCAGGCTGACCTGGGAACCTCGTATGCGAAAGTCCAGCGCTTTTTAAGGCTGGCGCAATACCTGGCTGAAAAGGTGACCCCTTTAAGGATGGAGCAGGTGAGCACCGCAGCAAGCCTTTGCAAATGCGATCTCGTGACCCAGATGGTTACCGAGTTTCCGAGCCTCCAGGGGGTCATGGGGAGGGAATACGCACGCCTGGAAGGGTATCCTGAAGACATTGCTTCGGCCATTTACGAACACTACCTCCCCACCAGGTCGGGCGGAGACCTGCCCACCTCCCCTGTGGGTGCCGTGGTGGGGTGTGCAGACAGGATGGATACCGTTGTGGGGTGCTTTGCCATCGGCCTTGAACCATCGGGGAGTGCAGACCCCTTTGCCCTGCGCAGACATGCCCTCGCCGTTATCCGGATATTTCAGGAAATGGGCTGGCATGTAGGACTGCGGGAATTTACAGAACAGGCCCTTTCCGTTCTGGAGCAGGATGTATCCCTGGACAGGGATAGGACTTTTGCGAGGGTCATTGATTTCTTTACAGAACGTTACAGGCAGTTGATGCTGAGGGACGACCATGAGGCTGACCTGATTGAGGCGGTTGTCTCGGTAGACTTTGATCAACTGAGTCGGGTGACCTCCAAGGTGGATCAACTTAAGGAATTCACCTCCAGGTCCGAGGAGTTTCCCGCCCTGGTCCAGACCTACAAGCGCATTGTCAATATCCTGAAAAAGGAAAAGCAAACCTTTCAAGTGGACTCCGCCCGGTTTAAAGAGACCTGTGAAGCGGAGCTGTGGGAGGCCTTCCGGAAGGTGGAAGGGGATGTTGCCGGTTTTCTGCAGAAGGGGGACTTTTGCACGGCCGCTGAGCATCTGACCCGGCTCAGAGGCCCGGTGGATGCCTTCTTTGAGGGCGTGGAGGTGCTTACAAAAGAGGATGACGCCCTCAGGCAGAACAGGGTGGGGATCCTCCAGCATCTGGCCCGGCTTTTTCTAAGCATAGCCGATTTCTCAAAATTTTCTCTTTGATCCCGGCGGGGGATGCCTTGTTGGCTCCACCACCCCTCCGAGCCCTTTTGTTTCAGGGTTTTTTGATCAGGATATAGAGCCTTCCTTCATGTTTGAGGTGACCTGCAGCCATTTCTGCGTAGGGCCCTCTCCCCCAGAAAAGGTCGGCCCGCCCGGCCCCTTTAATGGCCCCCCCGGTATCCTGATTCATCACGAAGCGAGAGAACCTTTTCCATTCCCTAATCTGTTGCCGGTTGTTCAAAAGGGGTTTTACACAGGAGATAAAGGCAAGGGCCCCCTTGGGGAAGAGGCTGGAATCCAGCGCCAGTGACCTCCCCGGCGTGAGGGGGACCCCGAGGCTGCCCAAAGGGCCCTCTTCCAGGGTCCTGAAAAAGACATAAGAAGGGTTGTGGTTGAGCACTTCCTGGACCATTTCCGGGTGTGCGGAAAGGAATGCTCGGATACGTTGCATGGAGATCTCATCCCTGCTTAGATACCCTTTCTTCAGCATGTAACGGCCAATGCTTCGATAAGGGCGTCCATTGGACCCATCATAGCCGACGGATATAATCCGCCCGTCGGCCAACCTGAGCTTGCCAGAGCCCTGAATTTGGAGGAAGGCCACATCAACCGGATCTTTTAACCAGGCGATTTCAAGGCCTCTACCTCTGAGCACACCTTTACCCTCGATGTGGCACCTGGAATGATAGGGAATCACCCTGTTTCCATCGATTCTTGCTACAATACTCTCTCCTTCAAGTCTCTCGCTGAAGGGGGAAAGGTCAATTCTCAGGAGGTCTTCCGGCCTCCGGTAGAGGGGATATTTAAAGACGTGATCCGGGGTGAGACTTGCCTGGAAAACAGGCTCAAAGTAGCCCGTAAAAAGGACCTGGTCATCGCCGACCTTTCCTGCGGCCCGGTACACGAGAAAATCACGTTGAATGACCTGATTCAACCGGTCCTGGCCGGGGTCTTCTTCAATGAGCTTCAGGAAGGCCTCCTGGCTCCCCCGCACCTCTCGGCAGGTAAATCGGTGGGGTCCATATTGGAACGGGGTTTCCGGGTCCAGCCGATAGAGGTAGCTCAAGTTTTCTCTGATCGCCCGGGCAAGAGAGGAAAGGGGCATGTCATCGTGAAAGGAGGGATAGAAAAATCGGACCGGTCTCATGGCTTCCTGGGCGTCCCTGGCTTCCCTTCTCAGGCCAGGGTAGCATCCGCAGAAAAGCAGAAGCACGATGAGGAGGGACCCGCACAGGATTCTGGTGACACCGCTCATAGAAGTCCCCAAGGCCAGGCCGGGAGGAATGGGTGGGATCAGATCAATGGCGGCCTGAGCTTTTCAATCGCTTATAATATAGGCGGCCGATTTTTTCAAGGGGGAGGAATGGATGGAAATCCCTTCGGGTGTTGTCTTTTCCACAGAGCAATGTGTCTCTTTTAACACAGTTGAGGACCCTTGATTCGGTCTTTCTTTTGATATAAAAAAGGCCCCACCCGAGAATCCGCGGCCTACAAGGGGAAAGGGGTTCTCATTTTTGCTGTCACCATTTTCCTGGAAAGGCACATTATTTGCATGGCATGTGGCCAAATTTCTTTACCCCACCAGATCAGGCAAGGAGTAGCATTGTGGATTACAGACAGCGGACGGTGAATGATGAAATTGGCTGCACAGGTATAGGCCTCCATTGCGGAAAAAGGATCAAGCTCAATATAAAGCCTGCGCCGCCTGACACGGGGATTTGTTTTTTGCGGAGGGACCTGGAAGGCAACCCTGCCATCCCGGCACGCTTTGATAACGTGTTCGACACGACCCTGGCCACGACCATAGGAAATAACGGATGCAGGGTCTCGACGATTGAACACCTAATGGCGGCTTTTTTTGGCCTGGGCATCGACAACGCCGTGGTAGAACTCGATGGCCCCGAAGTCCCCATCATGGACGGTAGTGCCGCCCCGTTTGTATTTCTTTTGAAAAGTGTGGGCATCAAGGAGCAAAGCAATCCAAAACGATTTATTGTTATCAAGAAGCCCTTTAAGGTGGAAGACGGTAACCGCGCCATTGCGGCCTATCCTTGCAAAGAACTCAAAATCAGTTACACCATCGATTTTCATCATCCTCTGCTGAGGAATCAGGAATACAGCTTAACCTTCTCGGGCAGGGATTTTGTGCGGGAGATCAGCAGGGCAAGGACCTTTGGCTTTCTCAAGGACGTACAGACCTTGCAGGAAAACGGGTTTGCCAGGGGAGGGTCCCTGGATAATGCTGTGGTTATCGATGACTTCAGGATTCTTAATGAAGACGGTCTGAGGTTTCATGATGAATTCGTAAGGCATAAGATCCTTGATTTTATTGGAGACCTCTCCATTATTGGTTCCCCGATTATAGGCCATTTTGTGGTGGAGAAATCGGGCCATTACCTTAACCAGCATATGCTGACTGGCCTTATGGCCTCCAAGAAGCACTGGAAGGTCATGAGCTTCAGAACATCCGAGGAGTGTACCAAAAATCGGGTAAGGATACCGGTCTTTGGAATCCCTGAGCTTCGTCCTGCCTGACACCCGCCGAGACACTTTTTGGGGCCATCTTCCACTGAGGTGAAGATGGCCTTTTTTTTCCCCAGGAGCTTTTGGTGCAACCAGCCCTCCCGCGGGATGATAGGGGTTTAAGGGGTTATAGCTTGCATTCAAAGGGCCTCTCAAGTATTATAAAATACTTCGGGAAATCCCAATAAAACCTAATGCCACCGGCACCTTGGAGACTGGGATGACCGCGCCGCGCCTTGTGTGTCGAGGAGGGAATCCTGCGGGTCCAGGGGTCGTGCCGGACTTCATAATGAGAAAAGTGTACACGTCATCGTTTCAAAAGGAAGGGGGGGCCGTCTGCCTGGCTTTTGCTTGGGGGATCTTGAAGTGGACTTTGGGAGTCCTGTTGCTCCTTATCCTCTTCTCGGCTTCCCATGCTTGGGGCAAGGAGGCCTACTTGACCGATATTGTGGTCACCAATACGCGGGATCACCTCCTGCTCTATTTCAGGGTCAAGGAGTGTTTTACCGGGGACATGAAAAAGGCCATTGACAATGGCATTGACATCAACTTCACCTTTTTTGTGAGGCTTTATGAGGTGAAGGATCTTTGGCCCGATCAGGAGATATGTGATTTAAAAGTGAGCCACGCTATCCGGTATGATAGCCTAAAAAAGGTCTACACGGTGAGGCTCTCGGAGAGGAACCATAAGACAGTGGTGGTCAAGGATTTTGAAGAGGCCAAGAGACTCATGTCCGAGGTGGCCGGCTTTAAGGTGACCGCCCTTCATAACCTCCACAAGGGGAAGCGCTACAGGATCCATATGATGGCAGAATTGGACAAGATACGGCTGCCCTTTTATCTGCACTATGTCTTCTTTTTCCTCTCCCTGTGGGATTTCGAGACGGATTGGTACACCGTTGATTTCAGATACTGATCACTTCCGTTCGGGCCAAGGCCCTGGGTCGGAACGGGGAGGGGTTACATCCGCCTCTTGTACCCGGGTTTTAACCCAGGGGGACTGAGCTCAATAGCATTGCACCATTCCCTATCATGAAAGAGTATATCGAGGCCCAAAGACAAGACCGCAAGCGACGGCGGAGGGAAAGATACCTGATTATTTCCCTCTTTTTGGTGATCTCCTTTTTTATTTATCTCGGGACCCGGGTTTTCGACCTCGGCGTGGATCTCCCTTTTTCGAGCAGCATTCTTGTTTTCGGCCTCATTAACCTGAACGTCATTTTACTTCTTCTCCTTCTATTTCTCACCGTAAGGAACCTGGTAAAGCTCCTCTTTGAGAGAAGAAAGAATATCATGGGGGCCAGGTTGAGGACCAAGCTGGTGCTCGCCTTTGTCACCCTCTCCCTGTTGCCGACCATTATCCTTTTCTTTGTTTCGGTCCAGTTCATCTCTTCGTCTATTGAATACTGGTTCAATCTGCAGATTGAGCAGTCCTTAAAGAAGTCTCTGGAAGTGGGCCAGGATTATTACAACCGGATCACAGAAGAGAATCTCACTTTCGGCAACAGCCTGAGCCGGGTGATCACCTATGAAGGATACATGCTACTCTCCAGGAAGGAGAACCTGGAGAAATTCGTAAATGAAAAGCTCAAAGAATATCGCTTGGCCGCCCTCAAGGTGTTTTCCAAGAAACTGGACCCAAGGGCTATGGCCCAGGATCACAGGGTCGACCTGAGCGGTTTTAAGGGGCCGGGAGCGGATGTGCTCAGGAAGAGCCTTGAGAAGGGCACAGACAACCAGTATATCCAGTCTTCACCCCACGGGGACCTGATCAGCGGCATTGTCCCCGTCTTTTCAAGGACGGAATCAAAGGCCGTGGTGGGTCTTATTGTTCTGTCTAGATTCGTCCCCGGCAGTTTCGTAAACAGGCTTAAGGCGGTCTCTCGAGGTATCGAGGAGTATCGGCAGCTGAAGATGTTGAAAAAACCCATAAAAATCAGCCACATGATCACACTTTCCATTGTTACCCTCCTGATCATTTTCTCATCGGTCTGGTTCGGTTTTTATATTTCCCGTGAAATTACAATCCCCATCAGGGAACTGGCCGAGGGCACAAACAAGATCGCCTCGGGAGATTATGACTTCTTCATTGATCTGGAGGCGGAGGACGAAATCGGTGTCCTTGTGAATTCCTTCAACCGCATGACCATGGATCTAAAGACCAGCAAGAACAAGCTCGAAGAAGCGAACTTGGAGTTGAGGAAGAGCAATGTTGAGCTTGAGCAGCGCCGGCTTTATATGGAGATCGTCCTGGCCAATGTGGCCGCCGGGGTGGTGTCGGCAGATGCTGAGGGCAAGATCCTGACCATGAACAAATCCGCGGAAAGGATGCTCAACATCCATGCCGGAGAGATTATCGGAAGGAATTACAGGGAAATCCTTTCAGAAGAATACATCAAGATGATCGAGGGTTTTCTGGGAGATAAGGGGCTTTTCCGAAAGGGCTTTCTCAAAAAGCAACTCAGGCTGTCTCTGGGAAACAGGCAATTGAGCCTGCTTGTTTCTCTAAACGCCCTCGGCGACGACCGGGGGAATTACCTCGGCCTTGTGGCCGTTTTTGAGGATCTGAGTGAAATCGAAAAGGCCCAGAGAATGGCCGCCTGGAGAGAGGTGGCCAGGCGCATCGCCCATGAGGTCAAAAACCCTTTGACCCCCATTCAGCTTTCCGCCCAGCGGCTCAAGAGGAGATACGGGGAGAAACTCAGTGGTGACGACGTAAAGGTCTTTCAGGAGTGTACGGAGATGATCATCAAACAGGTGGAGGGCTTGAAACAGCTGGTCAATGAGTTTTCCAACTTTGCCCGCATGCCTGCGGCCAATCCCGTACCTTCAAACATCAGTGAGATTATCAGGGATTCCCTCAGCCTTTACCGGGAGGCCCACAAGGATGTCAGATTCGTTTTCAACCACTCAAAGGAGGTCCCCATTTTCAATCTGGACAGAGAACAAATGAGTAGGGTGATGATTAATCTGGTGGACAACGCCATTGAGGCCATGGATGGGGACGGCGAAGTGGTCATTGATCTTCATTATGACAAAGTGCTTCAGATGGTGAGGATCGAAGTGGCTGACAATGGAAAAGGAATAACTCCGGAGCATGAGATGAGGCTCTTTGAGCCCTATTTTTCTACAAAAAAGCAGGGAACAGGTCTGGGCCTCGCCATCGTGAACACCATCATCACGGACCACAATGGGTTTATTCGCGTCCAAGACAATGAACCAAGAGGGACCAGGTTTATTATAGAATTACCTGTGCGGGTTTAACTCGGGCCTCACGGAAGACCTCGGGCATGGTGATGGTTCTCCTTGGGGAAATCGCGGGGTCAACGTTTAATTACGATGCTCATCCTTTTGTACCATTTTTTATGGACTCTGGTCCTTGTTTTTTGTCTTCCCCTTGCAGTGGTGACGGGAAACAGGCGATTTCTAGACAGGCTCGCACTGCGACTCCCGCCCCCGGTCTTGTCTGAGGGAACCATTTGGATCCATGCCCTTTCCGTGGGAGAGGTGATTTCCGCCCTACCCCTGGTAGACGGTTTCAGGGCCCGGTTTCCGTCACGAGACATTGTCTTTACTGTTACCACGTCCAAGGGCATGACGGTTGCTGAAAGGGCCCTCGCGGGAAAGGTGGGCCTGCTCACCATGCCCGTTGATTGTTGGTGGTCTGTCCGGCGTGTCGTCAACCTGCTCAGGCCCTCCGTCTTCGTCCTTGTGGAAACAGACATATGGCCGGCCCTGCTGAGAGAGCTGAAAAAACGAGGGGCACGGCGGGTCCTTGTGAACGGCCGTATTTCACCCAGGACCTTCAGATCTTACCGGAGATTTGCTCCCCTTGCCCGGATCCTATACGAAGGGATCGAGGCATGCTTGATGCAGAGCGCCGTGGACCGGGACCGGCTTTTAGAGATCGGGGTGGAGCCCCGCAAGGTGGTGGCTATGGGGAATATCAAGTTTGATCGCAACTGGGTCCCTCTGGGAGAGGAGGAACGGCAGTATTGGGAACGCCTTATAGGCCTAAATCCTTACCACGAGGTATGGGTTTCCGGAAGCACCCACCCGGGGGAAGAGAAAATCCTCTTGGAGGTGTTTAAACGCCTCCGTTCCGTTTTTGTCAATTTGCATCTGATTCTGGCCCCCAGAAAGATAGAGCGGTCAGCGGAGGTTCGGCGGATGGCCCGGGACATGGGCTTTCAGAGCCTCCTCAAGACTGAGTTGCCCAAGGGCCCCGAGCCACCCCATGTGGTGGTACTCAATACCCTGGGGGATCTGAGCAGGGTATACGGGCTCGGCAAGGTGAGCTTTGTGGGGGGGAGCCTGGTTCCCTTTGGGGGACATAATCTCCTTGAACCGGCCAGCTTTGGTGCTCCCGTTGTCTTTGGTCCCCATACCCATAATTTTGAGGTCATGTCCGAGTTGCTTGTAGAGATAGGGGGAGGATGGCGGGTGAGGAGCGCTGAAGAGCTTTACCGGGTTATGACCCTTCTCCTTCAAGATTCCCAAAAATGCAGGGCCATGGGCGGCCGTGCAAAGGCCTTTGTAGAGCACAACCATGGGGCACTGGAAAGGGTTACGGCCTTTATCCAGGAAAGTCTGTGACACGGAGACGGGAGAAGGGGGCGTTGACAAAACAAGGGGTGCAACACATGAGGGGTTTTCTCAGAGGGGGGGGGGAGGCTTTCAGGAGGGCTTTTATCCCGGGTTGGTCCCGTATTCACGGGTCACGATCCCTGACCCTTTACAATCCCATCCTGGCTCCCTTTTCCCTGGTTTACGGACTGGGTGTAATGTGCCGTCTCTGGGCCTATCGGTTGGGTCTCTTTGGCAGAAGACGCCTCCCAGGGTTTGTAGTGAGCGTGGGAAACCTGACCACAGGAGGAACGGGAAAGACGCCCGCCGTGATCATGCTGGCAAAGTGGGCCCAGGCCGAGGGGAAAAAGGTCGCCGTGCTCTCCCGTGGCTTTGGGGGCCGTTATCGAGATCAGGTTTTGGCCGTGTCTGACGGAAACCGGGTTTTGGCCGATCCCAGGGCTGCGGGCGATGAGCCCTGCCTGCTTGCCGAGAAACTACCGGGGATTCCCGTGGTCCTGTCCAGGAAGAGATATCGGGCCGGGCTTTTCGCCCATCACCGGTTCGGCTCTGACTTCTTTATTCTTGATGACGGCTTCCAGCACCTGGAGTTGAAAAGCGATCTGGCCTTCGTCCTTTTGGATGTGGACCGTCCCTTCGGGAACGGGCACCTCCTGCCGTGGGGCCCTTTGAGGGAACCCATTGGGCAGCTGCACAGGGCGGATGCGTTGATTCTCACTCGCTTCAACTTCTCCCCTTCCGGGCATGCGGCCTTGAGGCATATGAAAGAAAAATTTCCAGAAATACCGGTATTTTGTGCGGGCCATTTCCCGGAAAGGATTGTTTTTCCCCATACGGGTCAAGACAAGGCCCCGGCTTTTTTGGAGGGGAAACGGGTGTTGGCCTTTGCCGGAATCGCCCGGCCCGAGAGGTTCGGGGAGACCTTAAGAGCCCTTGGGGCGGAGGTGGCCTTTTTTAAGGCCTTCAGAGATCATCATGTATACAAAAGAGAGGAGGTCCAGACCCTTATCCAGATGAAAGAGGCCTACCGGGCCCAGTATGTGGTGACCACCGAGAAGGACTGGGTGAAGGTGGGTGCCCTTAATGAGACATACGGTGAAATAGGCTACCTGAATATCAGGTTTGGCGTTGTTTCCGATGAAAACCGTTTTTTCAAAATTATCCAAAATGGCTTCAGAGATAGACAGACCCTTTGACTCGCATATGTATGCCTTTCTCAACTTAATGGTCCGGCTCGGGTCCTGCATCCCTTTCCGGGTCTGCCAGTTTTTGGGGAGAATGCTGGGCGGGGCCTTCTCTCTGATCGTGTTGGGCCGGACAGAGGTCTCACTCCATAACCTGGGCCGGGCCTTTAAGGACAGTTTGAGTGAGCGGGAGATCAGAAGGCTTAACAGGCGGGTGATAACCCACTTTGGAGAGATGTTTTTTGAGATCCCCCACATCCTGAGGCTTAATTCGGAAAACCTGGAGCGCTATGTGCGCTTTGAAAACGAGGAAAATCTGCTTTCCGCCCAGGCCAAGGGCAAGGGGGTATTCATCCTTACGGGTCATTTTGGAAACTGGGAGCTCATGTCCGCAGCCACGTGCCTCCGCTACGCCCCCAGAAGTGCTGTGGTGGCGAGACCCCTTGACTTCTCCCCGGCGGATCGATTAATGGCTGATCTCCGTTCCCGGTTCGGAACCGTAATCATCCCCAAACAAGGTGCGGTCAAGGGGATCCTGAAGGTGGTGAAGCAAAGAGGCATGGTGGGAATTCTGTTGGACCAAAACGTGGCCTGGTATGAGGGAGTTTTTGTACCCTTTTTCGGGAATCTAGCCTGTACGAATAAGGGCTTGGCCCTCTTGGCCCTCAAGACAGGGGCGCCGGTTGTTCCCGTCTTTTCCGTCCGGGATCACGATGGGAGGTATAGGGTCATCTTCGAAAAAGAGGTGAACCTCATCCGTACGGGGGACATGACCAGGGATGTAGAGGAAAATACGGCCCTTTTTACGAAAATCATTGAGCGATTTATCAGAGAGTATCCGGATCACTGGTTCTGGTTTCACAAAAGGTGGAAGACAAGGCCCTTTTCTCCTCTACCCTGAAGGCGTCCATCGGAAAGGGGCCTGTCTCTTTCGTTTTCAGGAGCTGGAAGAGGTAAATGATGAAAATTGCTTCTCCTGGGGATGTCCCTGTGCCCCGGCTCAAGGCCGGGGGTCAGATACCGAAGGCCAGGATCAGACGCATCCTGGTTCGCACCACGAACTGGGTGGGTGATGCCATTATGACCCTTCCGGCTCTTGAGACCCTGAAGACGAATTTTCCCCAGAGTTACATCTCCGTTTTGGGAAGGCCGTGGGTTTTGCCCCTCCTGGAGAGCCATCCCGCAGTGGATCAGGTTATTCCTCACACCAGGAAGGGAGGGGGACTTAGCCAGATAACCGGGTTGATCCAAGGGGCCCGGGAAATCCGCAAGGGCGGCTTTGATCTGGCCGTTATCTTCCAGAACGCCTTTGAGGCGGCACTCCTGTGCTATCTGGGGGGGCCCCCATATCGGGTAGGCTATAACACGGAAGGGAGGGGGATTTTCTTGACCCACCGGGTCAAAAGAAGCCAAGAGGTCTTAAGGGTACACCAGGTGGAATACTACCTGGCCATGCTTCGGGCACTCGGATGGGAGGCGCAGGCCCGTAACCCCGTTCTTCATGTATCTCCCGAGGACACAAACCGCACCCACGAGCTCCTGGATTCCATCAACATAGACAGAAGCGCGTTTCTCCTTGGTCTCGGCCCAGGCGCGGTGTATGGAGGGGCCAAAAGATGGCCCCCGGAGCGCTTTGCCCGGATCGGAGATTGGGCCTCAGAGAATTGGGGGGCCCGGGTCCTGGTCATGGGGAGCGGCATGGAGCAGGATATCTGTAAACGCCTTTGCCGATTGATGACCCATGAACCGGTCAATCTGTGCGGCCGGACCTCTCTGGGGGAGGCCATGGGCCTGATCAGCCGTTGTCATATGTTTGTGAGCAACGACTCGGGCCTGATGCACATGGCTGCCGCTCTAAGGATTCCTACAGTGGCTGTATTTGGTTCAACAGACCCCGTCGCTACAGGACCGCGGGGGGCAAATGTGAGGGTGGTGAGACATGAAACGGCCTGTGCCCCGTGCCTGAAAACAGAATGCCCTACGGATTTTCGGTGTATGTTATCCATTGATCCGGAGGAGGTCTGGCAGGTCATGGAGGATCTCAAGGAGTGTATGTCATGAGGGGCCCCGCGGTTTTTTTGGACAGAGACGGCACCATTAACGAACAGATGGGATACATTAACAACATCACCCGGTTTGTTTTGCTTCCGGGGGTGC
>Ga0180432_10002510_pt1 | contig 27407 bp, 21 predicted proteins | sample SS_ome_10_FD_132414 | JGI IMG/M metagenome (GOLD analysis project Ga0180432, IMG submission 132414) | Hypersaline lake sediment archaeal communities from the Salton Sea, California, USA - SS_1_MS_2 metaG | ecosystem: Environmental > Aquatic > Non-marine Saline and Alkaline > Hypersaline >... | reverse complement strand
TCGACCTCGTACCGCCTCTTTGTACTCCAGTATACCGCCTCTTGTCATGCCACCTCCATCGGTAACATTCTTTATGACGCAACTATAATGCATTCAGTAACTTTTATTATGAGTCAATTCGTCCTATTGACGCAAGAGCAATATAAGCCTAGAATACCCTCTACCAATCACTACAGGTGACAGCTATCTCTATTCTATCCAGTCAGGAGGCACAAAATGTTCGGAGGGCATGGGAAGATACTGAGGGTAAATTTGTCTGAGGGCAAATTACAAGAGGAAGAGATCCCAAAAGAGCTGTTTGATAAATTCTTAACCGGCGCAGGTCTTGCAACCCATTATCTTTATCGCGACGTTCCCAAGGGAGCAGACCCATTAGGCCCGGATAACGAGCTTATACTTATGACCGGAGCGCTGACCGGTACTGTTGCTCCCAGCACTGGGAGGTTCAACTGGGTTTTCAAATCACCATTAACTGGTATCTGGGCACAATCAAACTCTGCCGGTTTCTGGGGAGTAGACTTCAAAAAGACTGGCTTCGACGGGGTAATCTTTCAGGGCATCTCACCGAAGCCTGTTTACCTTGTCATTGATGATGGTAATGCCGAGGTCAGAGACGCCAGTCATTTGTGGGGAAAGAGCGTCTCCGAGACTACAAAGCTGATAAAGGAAGACCTGGGTGAGAAGTTTAACGTTGATTGCATCGGGATAGCCGGCGAGAATCAGGTTAGATATGCCAGCATTATGAACGACGTACACCGGGCTGCGGGGAGATGCGGCGGCGGGGCTGTAATGGGCTCCAAGCGATTGAAAGCTATCGCTGTGCGTGGAACAAAGCCGATCAACATAGCAAATCCCGACGCATTCAGGGAGGCGTCAAAAAAACAGTTCGAGTTGTTGGACCAGGCTATGTTTAAAGTAACACTTGAGACTTTTGGTACGAATGTTGTTATCGACCTGGTAAATGCCAGGGGCGGATTCCCCACAAGAAACTGGCAAACTGGCGTCTTCCCTGAGCTTGATGAAATAAACGCGCAAGCCCTCAGCGAAAAGGTTCTTATCGAGCCAATGGGATGCTTTGCCTGCCCTCTCAGGTGTGGCAGGAGAAGTGAGATCAGAACAGGAAAATATAAGGGGGCCAAGGGAGAAGGCCCGGAATTTGAGAGCGTCGGAACTCTAGGCGGTTCGTGTTACGTTGCTGATATGGAAGCAATTACAATGGCACACTACCTGTGCGATGATTATGGCCTTGACACAATCTCGACAGGAGCCACCATAGGTTTCGCCATCGAATGCTACGAGAAGGAAATCCTAACGAAATCGGATACAGACGGATTAGAGCTAAAATTTGGTGATCCTGACATCGTAATAGAGCTGATACATAAGATAGCCAAAAGAGAGGGGTTCGGCGGTCTTCTGGCTGAGGGGACAAGAAGAATGTCCCGGAAGTTAGATAAGGGAAGCGAAAGATTTGCTATGAACGTAAAGGGGCTGGAGCTTCCCGCCTACGATTCCAGGGCTGTTCAAATAACCGGGCTTGCCTATGCTGTTGCCAACAGGGGGGGCGACCACGTTACAGCCTATATCCAGGGCCCGACTTTTCTTGACATTCCCTTCCTGTGCATCCCGGACAGCCGAATCAAGGACCCGCATGTGGCTGACCCGGAAGAGGTACACGTCCTAATAGATTTGGAGAACGTAATGACCGCGCTTGACACACTCGGTGCGTGTAAGTTTATGGGATTCTGCGTAGCGTCTGAAGAATGGGTAGAGCTGGTGGCACACTGTCTCGGTCGTGAATTCACGTATGACGATCTGGTGAGGGTCGGCGAAAGGGCCTATAACCTTGCAAGGGTCTTTAACGTCAGGGAGGGAGTGACCAGAGCAGATGATACTTTGCCACCCAGGTTGTTGGAGGAACCACTGCCCGAGGGTCCGGCTGCCGGCAAAGTGAACGAGAATCTACCTGCAATGTTAGACAAGTATTATGAGTTGCGAGGATGGGATAAGGCTACGGGCAAGCCTACTCCCGAGAAGCTCAAAGAATTAGGTTTGGAAGAGTACATCGCCGATATATGGAATTGATAGAAAGGGCCGCTTATGGGGGAGAAGATAAAGGGAAGTGACAAACCCTGGCTTAAGCAATATAAGCTCGGGCCGTATCCGTTAAAGAAGAGTCTGGAGCCGTATCCCAAGACTCCTATGTATAAATTTTTAGATGATTCGGCCGAGGCTTATCCCGGCCAAACTGCTGTCGAGTACCTGGGAAGGAAAATCAAGTACAGCGAGCTGAGGCTTTATGTAGATAAGATGGCTAATGCGCTGGCGGGATTGGGGGTAAAGAAGGGTGATAAGGTTGCGACAATCCTGCCTAATTGCCCACAGTTCATCATTACTGACTTCGCAACGTTGAAAACAGGCGCCGCTCTTGTTCCCTGCAGTACACTTCATAAGGTTCTTGATCTGGAATATGAGATAGGCGAATCGGGCGCGGAGACAGTGGTATGCTCGGATGATGCCCTCAGCCTGGTCAATGCGATAAAAGATAAAACGAAACTCAAGAACATAATAGTCACATCACCTATGGATTACTCTGCACAAGAGCCCGAATTAAAAGAAGTGCCCGGCGCTCATAATTTCAAAGACCTCATTGCAAAGCATGAACCGACCCCTCCTCAGGTTGACATCGACCCGGTGGAAGATTTGGCCTATCTATCTTTTACCGGCGGCGCAACCGGTGTGCCAAAAGGGGTGATGATAACCCATTACAATAGGGCGTGCAATGTAAGGCAAGGGATGTGGATGCTTGAACCATTATGGCCGGGGATGAGAGGAAAAGCCGCCTCGGAAATAGTTGTCCCCTTATTCCATTCATACGGACACTTAGGCATGCAGGGCGCTATTGCCCTGGGCCTGCGGATTCTGCTGGTTTCTGACCCCAGAGACATCGACCAGACCATCAGCCTTCTGAAAGAGAACCGCCCCATGCTTGTTTATGTCGTCCCTACCCACCTTATGAAGATAGCTGAGAGAAAGATCGGGAGACTGCCAGTTATGTTCATGTCAGGTGCTGCGCCACTTCCTGAGGAGGTCTTTCAGACGATCAAACAGGATATCATGATGCCTGTATCCGAGGGCTATGGCCTGACCGAGTGTGGCCCATTGACTCACGCAAACCTTTCGACCTACTCTAAAATAACCGGTTTCGTTACTAAGGAGATACTCGGTATCGGCGTGCCGGTTCCTGATACCGAAGCAAAAATCATAAACGTCGAAACAGGTGAGGAACTCGGCGCAGGCGAAAGCGGCGAAATAGTCATTAGAGGGCCACAGACAATGAAGGGGTACTGGCCTAAACCTGGCAGCGGGCTAGATGATGGTTGGCTGCACACCGGTGATATCGGAAGAATGGACGAGGACGGATACTTTGTACTGGAAGACCGTATCAAGGATATGGCGAATATCTCGGGGCTAAAGGTCTATACAACGGAGGTTGATGAGGTTTTATTTAAATGCCCCGGTGTGGCCATGGCAGCGGCGGTGGGAATCCCTGACCCGGAGCGCCCGGGGAGCGAGCGTATAAAGGCTTTCATAAAGCCAAAGGAAGAATACAGGGGCAAGTTGAATCCTGAGGATATCATCGCCTATTGTAAGGATAAACTCCCCCCAGTCGCAGTTCCCAAACATGTCGAGTTCCGGGACGAGTTACCACTGACCGTAACAGAGAAAATATTCAAGAGGGTATTAAGAGAGGAAGAGATTCAGAAGATGAAGGAGCAAGGGAAACTCAAATAGAAAGAACGGAATAGAGGAGCTTGTTTTTATATTAGCCTTAGCGCTTACTACTAATAATTCTTACCGCAGGTGGTAGCAATGATAGGAAATAAGTATGGTGAATTCGGCACAGACATGGAAAGGGCTTTCTGGGGCGTAATCAAGGACTATGTGGAGAGGGAAGTGTTTCCCGTCCGCGAACAACTGGACGATGACAGGGAACATGTCTATATCGATAAGATTAAGCAGGGCATAGCCATAGACCTCGGCGTCCAGCAGAGTTTCATCCCGGCAAAATACGGTGGGCTGGGGTTATGGTCGTGGGTCACAATGGGTCCCTGCTGTGAGGAGATGGCAAGGGGCGATGTGGGGATAGGTACTGACGTGGCAATAACCGCAGGTTGGGGGCCTACCGCAGCAATCAATGCTGACAACGAGGTTATATTCAAAGAGGTGCTTTTCCCTATGCTTGGGGACAAGGCCATAACCGCCTGTGTGGTTTTCACCGTGCCTTATGGCGGCTGCAACGTTGAAAGCTATGATGCAGGAGGCCGCGCTATAAGAACCATAGCAAAGGAAGACGGCGATGATTATGTCATAAACGGGCATCATATCTGGCCAAGCGGCAGCGGCGTTGCTGAGTACTACGTTACAGTGTGCAGCACAGACCCCTCCAAGGGGACCAATGGCGTAGCCATCATCTACGTTCCTAAAGATACACCGGGACTCACCTTTGGTCAGCCAGAAGAAAAGATGGGGATGAGATACACGGACGTTAACACAGAGATTTGGTACGATAACGTAAGGGTTCCCAAGAGGTGGCGCGCCTCCGAAGTGCCCGGTGAAGACTGGCTTTCCTTTCAGGAGATTATATCTCTGGGCCGTTTTGGCAGCGCCGCCTTCTGCATAGGAGCAGCCCAGGCCTGCATGGAAATCGTAATAGACTACACCGGCGACAGGTACTATGCCGGGAAAAAGGTCCGTGACCATGGGTTACAAGCCTGTATGATAGCTGACATGGCTATTAATATTGAGGCCGGCAGAAGCTACTATTTAAATGTTGCCCGGATGGCAGACGATCCCGAACAGAAATATGGCAGTAGAGATTCGGTGGACATGGTGGCCCGCGCCAGCGGCGTTAAATACTTCTGTGGTCAAGTAGCTGAGATGGTCCCCAATCTGTCTATGCGACTCATGGGCGCAATGGGCTATTCGAAGAAATGCCACGTGGAGAAATACCTGCGGGACATCAAGATCATTCAATTATGGCTTGGCGGGACAGAGTTGGCGCGCATTGATAACGCCCGTGGCTATTATGACATGCCCCAGTATGAGAAAATTGAACCCCTGACGTAATGTCATGTCTGATTTGTAATTAAAAGGGAGAAGGCCCAAAGATAAGAGGAGGTAGAAATGTTACCTTATGCAACCCCGGAATGGGTAGCGGCAATGGGGAAGAATTACAAGGATAACCCGGAGAATGAAACCAAGATTTTCAAAGGCATGACCCTATTTCTTACTTTTCGTATTCAGGCTGATCCGAAGTTCGGTCTGGACAAGGATATCGATTTTGGTACTCATCTTGTTGATGGCGCTCTGCAAGATGACAGCACCCTTATGAGCAAAGAAGACGCCGAAGAGAAGGCGGACTTCATCCTCACTGCACCCCCCTCCGTATGGAAAAGGGTTATTCAGAAAGAGGAGGGCTTTGTCGCAGCTTTTATGACGGGTAAGATAACACTGGACAAAGGCGAGGCGCCTAAAATCATATCACTGGCTTCGAAGAGCCCGGCAGTGATAGAAGCGTTCAACAAAGTGGATACCGAATGGCCCGACGATATGTCTCCGCAGAGGTTGGAGGAATACAAAGCTCAGGTCAAGGAGTTCAGAGAGAGACTGGGCGTATAGCCCCTACTCCTGTCATTCCTGCGGAAGCAGGAATCCATACCCCGCCCCGTGCCAAACGGGTAGCCCGGAGCATCCGCTCCGGATAAGATTTAAGCGGATGCTCCAATCTACACTTTAACAATGTTTCAAGAGTCCACACTACAGCAGAGTGGTAGAAGAAATAAGAAGCGCAATCGAACAACGCTCCACCGTGTCATCGCGATCGCAGCGAATCAATCGCCTCATGTTATTTCCCCGAAATAGTACATAAAACTTTCTCGCCGACATATTTATTCACCCTCACCTAGCCTCTCCCGTCAAGGGAGAGGTATTCGCAATGCCCACTCCCCTGGAGTGATTAGACTGGTTAAGCGCAGCGAAACCCACCGCCTGTGATAACATTCGCACTGATAATGTAGGGGCACGGCATGCTCAGTACAGGCCTGTCGAATGGCCATTCATCCTAAAATTTGTAGGGGCGTTCAATTGAACGCCCCTACCTATTGTCATTCCCGCAGCAAGCCGCGGGCTATCCTCGAAGCCCTTTTCCAAATGACCTGCTGTAACCAATCATTTCCGTAAAATTCTTGTTATAATGGTGGAAATTATGTTGCCAATGGCAGCTGACTGATTGATAAAAGAACTGACAGCTTTACATTTGACTTGCGATGCCGGACACTATACATAGCAAGTTTCCATGAGACCCTATATTCTTACTCCCGCTCTTTAACTGATATACAAAGGAGGTCGAGATGCCAAACCAAAGCAAGCAAGAGAGCAGGGAATACGCCCTCAAGATGGCAAAGGAGCACGATGTGAAGTTCATCAGGCTCTGGTTCACGGACATCCTGGGCTTCCTGAAGAGCTTCGCCATAACCACAGAAGAACTGGAAAACGCCCTCGACAACGGGATGGGCTTCGACGGTTCATCCATCGAGGGCTTTGCTCGAATCGACGAGAGCGACATGGTCGCCCTGCCCGACCCCGATACCTTCCGACTCCTGCCCTGGAGACCAAGGGAGCATCACGCCGTGGCCCGTATGTTCTGCGACATTCTAAAGCCCGGCGGCGAGCCATTCGATGGCGACCCCAGATATGTCCTCAAGAACAACCTCAAGCGTGCAGCCGATATGGGCTACACTTTCTATGTAGGACCCGAGCTTGAGTATTTCTACTTCCGTGACTCCAAAGGGACCGAGACACTGGATGAGGGCGGTTACTTCGATATGACACCCAGAGATACAGCTACCGATCTAAGAAGGGAAACAGTACTGACCCTACAAGAATTAGGCATAGGCATCGAGTACTCTCATCACGAAGTCGCCCCGAGCCAGCACGAGATAGACATGCGATACACCGATGCCCTCACTATGGCGGACAATGTTATGACCTACCGCCTTGTAGTAAAAGAAATAGCCCTGAAGAACGGTGTTTACGCCACATTCATGCCCAAACCCGTATATGGCATTAATGGCAGCGGTATGCACGTACACCAGTCCCTATTCAAAGAACAGCAGAACACCTTCTTCGATGAGACAGACCCATATCACCTCTCCAGGGCAGCCCGGAGCTATGTGGCTGGCCTGCTGAAGCATGGTCCCGAAATCACAGCTATCACCAACCAGTGGGTCAACTCCCACAAGCGACTGGTGCCCGGCTACGAGGCACCGGTATATCTTTCCTGGGCACGGCGCAACCGGTCAGACCTTATCAGGGTCCCCGAGTACCAGCCCGGCAGGGAAAAGGCCACAAGGATAGAGTACAGGTCGCCGGACCCCGCATGCAACCCCTACCTCGCTTTCAGTGTAATGCTCGCCTCCGGGCTGGAAGGAATCGAGAAAGGCTTCGAAGCTCCAGAGCCCGTGGAGGAAAACGTATATGAGATGAGCGCCGAAGAGAGGGAAAGAAGGGGAATAGGTATGCTGCCAGGCAGTCTCATAGAGGCCATTCAATTAACTGAAAAAAGTGAGGTGGTGCGAAAAGCCCTTGGCAACCACGTTTTCGATGCTTTTATCACCAACAAGAAGATTGAATGGGACCGGTACCGGACTCACGTATCCGAGTACGAACTGAAGAGGTATCTTCCAATCCTGTAAAGGCGCCTGTCATCAATACTGGGGATTGACAAAAGCACATAAAAGTGTTAAATCTAATGCAGTCCGCAATGATGTAACCTTGCGGACTAGAAGCATTAATTACGATGAGTTTTCAGTCCCCATATTGTGAGTGTAACGGACTAGTAGATTTACCAGAATCGCTCGATTTCGTTTCTTACCCCATGCGAATCGTCAGCCAGGCTAAGCCCCGGGCAGCACTTTACGAGCAGAAAAGATTTCAACTGGAGAGCCGGTTTGTGAAGATAGTACTTATACGACAACCACTTCATCCAAACGTAGTCCCATCGTTAATCAAAAGGACTGTTGACAGTAATTATGAGCGATGCTATGCTTGGCACAACGGTGATTTTGGTCGATCTACCACCACTGCCGGTACCTTTAAGCACCGCACAGGCAGTGCAGGGTACCCTGTTTACTCGGATATTAAGTCACAGCAGCTCGATTCTTGCAGATAGCTGAGGTTTAAACGTGAAGGAGTATTAGCTATGAAGCGAAAACGCCTTATTGGGATATTTGTTTTGTGCTCTGTCTTATTGGCAATATTGCTATCAGGCGCAACCTCAGTTTATGCCCAACAACCCTCGCCCGCTATCATAGAAACCTATTCCATAGAGAGCAGCAATGGCAGCGATGTGACTAACGGCCCGCTGATGGCCGGTGCTGCCTATACTGTTTCGCTGGAGGTCAATGTAGGTGTTAATTTGGCCAATACCACCTTGAGTCTTACCACACCTATGATAAAGGTAGAGGACGTACGCTGGAGTCTTGAAAACGATTATGCTGGAATAGATACCGATTTGTGGCAGCCCGGGCTGGCTACCATCGAGTTCAACGTGATCGAGGGCATCGCTGAGATCACATTAATAGGGGCTGTGCCTGATAATTACACATCCGAGGAACTGCCAAACGACGATGAACTTCACTTCATCAAGTCAATTCCCCTGGTAGAGCTTACCCTTGGGCCAGGGGATACCCTTCTGGACGAAATTTCCGTCGAGGTCAGGGATGAGGCAATAGTCGCATACCAGCAGACGCTGACCGAGAAGGACGGCCTGTTGAAAACCACTGACGCCGATTCCAAATATGAAGACCTCGCTGCAGCGATAATAGCACTCGCTGAGGGGCTCAACAGTCAGGGCTACGTTGAGCAAGCTACCAGCTTGCTTAAAACCTTGCCCAGCTCAGCCTCGGATTTCCCCGTACCGGTTGAAGAGGGTTCATACATGGTCTACATGGTAATTATCGCAGTGTTTGCAGTTATAATGCTCGCTTTTCTAACCCTGTTTTTCAGGGCCAGGTCCAATAGCAGCTTTATGCGCCAGCAGATAGACGAAGAGGCCGGGAAACTGGATGTGCTCTCTGTCAGATTATCTAAAATAGACAAACTACTCGCACGGGACATCGAGCAGGTGAAGGAGCAACTCGAGAGGATCAGCGGGAGGTGACCGTATGGCTCATGTCAGAAGCTACAATTCAGCTATACAACTTGTAGGCTTGGGTGGCGCAGGTGTCAACATAGTTGAAGCATTCATAAACAACCGCAGGGATCTCATACCCCTCCTCAAGAGGGAAGGCGTTCGAATATCCTGCTTAGCCATCGACGTGGCAGATCACGACATCCAGAGCCTGGAATTCGCGGCCAGAGATCTCTCAGAGCAACTCAAAGAGGAAGGCATTCCTTCCGATAAAATCTCCATCGTTGCCAAATCAGTTAAATTCCCCACACCTGAAAGCATGTTCGATTTTATCAACAAATATCCACAGTATCTGAAGCGTGAGGGCGTTACACCGCCAAAAGACTACCAGCCCTGGCTGGCATCATCCATGGATATACCCCCTCTAGCCGGAGGCGTTGGACGGAGGCGGGCTCTCTCTAAGGCCATCTACGGCCTTAACTACCATCATCTGAGATTGCTGGATAATTATATGGACAGCTTCAAGGAACATCTGTTCACCTCCACAATCCAACCCGTCGTTTTCGTCATTTACGGTCTGGGCGGTGGCAGCGGCAGCGGTATGGTACTGGACTTCACCAGACATCTGAGGAAGAAGATGGGCAGTGGAGTGCCCATAATAGGCCTGTGTATTCTCCCCTGTACCGGTGATGATCCTCCGGCCAAAGGGACTTCAGCCTACAGCGCACTTCTCGAAAACGGCCTTGCCGTAGACAAGCATAATAATGCTAAGATAATCAAACGATTTGGCAGCGCCTACGAAAATCCCTTCAGCGCCTTCCTCGTTATGCCCCTGGGCCCTGCCTATAGCAAGACTGCCAGCCTGATAGATGCTAAACGCATTATTGACGATGCTATCGTCGATGTCCTGATGAATTCTCTCAGCTTCGATCTCGCTGACCTGCTCAGCAACATTGGTTCGAATATCGACATGGAGGGCAAATGGCTCCATGTGCTGTCTACGCTGAGGATAAGCTACCCTGTAACTGAGTTCATAGAGCTAACCAAAATATATCTGGACCGGCTGGATAAAGTCCGGGCACTCAGGCGGGAGAAAAAAGAGGTATATGGAGGAACACATCCGACAGAAGCTGGTGGCGTAAGTAGTATCATTGATATTTGCTACCAGGACCTGAAAGATGTCTATCGCCGCCTGCTGATCGAGTCGGGTAGGTACAGCGCTGAAACCTTCGATGAAACGGTAGACAGCCTCATCAACGCCGACCGTTCCGTAGAGACAGAATATATCATGCACTTGAGGGGCGTAGACGATCCAATCAGAACACAGGTAAACGAACTTGGACGACCGGTTATGGCGATAGGCCTGGATGCGCCAGAGGGAACAGTGGAGGCGATGATCCGCAATCAGGCTTCCATGCTTATTGCTCTCGCAGACTGCGTTTCCAAGAATTACAACGAATTCCTGTCCGAAGTGGATGACATATTAGATAACCTGAGGGACAGCCTGCCCAGCGCTCAGCGGTTGACCGCCAAGGAGGTGCAACTGGTCAATGATGTTGCCGAGCTTGCAGCCATGATAAGAGACTATCTCGGCTGCCTCAGGCTATATCTGGAGACGAAGAAGCTGGCCGATAAGCTGGAGAAACAGCTCCAGAAGAGCGAGATGACCGAGATACAGCAGGCCGCGTTGACAAAGGTCGAACGAATCATAAACCCCGAGCTAGTAGTTCTGTTCTCCTTACTGTCATCAATGTTCACCCCCTTAAGTATCCAGCTGAAAAGCATAGATTCTCAATTGGTCAACTGCCGTCGAGTAAAGAGGGTATTGGACGAGGAGATATCAAAACTTACGTCCAGCATTGATAATCTTGAGGTCAATCGTAAAAGCAAGCAGGTTGAGCGAGGTAGAGCCGGCAGAGAGATGCAGGACATCAAGCTGGGTTTTCTTTCCGGGGGTAAAAAGAAAATTTGGGATGAGAAGAGAAGGAAGTTGGACCACGCTCTGGCATCGGTGGATGAGGACATTCGCCTGGCAGACGAAGAGTTGCAGCACGTCCAGGACAAGCTTGCCGAATATTCAAGCATAGAGAGAAGGTTCGAGGTTAATTCTGATTATCGGAAACTGCTGACATCCATATCCGAGCTGTCCGACCTTCATTACGAAAAAATGAATGAGATGGTTAAGGACAAAGGATTCTATGACCGGACTGCAGAACTAACCGAGGATGTCCAGTTGAAACTTATGCAAAGAATATTGATGGAAGACGAGGCCTCCCTGTCCAATGAAAATATCCTTAGAGAGATAATTGACAAAGATAACTTGAGAGAATATCTGTCAAGCGTGCTTGGTATCTTCAGAGTTCCGGGAGTAATGGGCATGACCTCAGCGTACAAAACAGATTACATCTGGTTCGCAGTAGTATCACCTCGGGGTATCTGGGACCACGACCTCACAGCGGATGTCAGAGCCACTTTATCCGGTTACGTGAAGGAGGATGCGTCAAGGAGTATCGCCATTAGAGAGATTGATTCCACCGATCCCTGGACAGTAAGATTCATGGTAATTTCAGCCAAGGCTGAGCCCCAATTCCTCGAATGCTATAGCGAGATGAAGCACATATATGAACACGCCACAGCGGAAGAGAGAACGCTGTCACATTCATTCTTACTAGAACATGGCGTAGACGTTGTTACCGCAGGTGAACTCACCGAAAACACCCCGGGGGATACTATCAAAGCTGAGCGGTGAGAATAATCTCCATCGTATTCTGGTTCGTAAATAGCGGGCGCATGCAGAATGTTAACTACCTCAGCATATCTGGAGACAGAAGAAGATTCATTCAATGAAGGGTTACTGCGCCAGCAGTGTGAGGTCAGTAGCGACGAGGAATCATTCAGGGATTTGCTTAGCAAATTCACAATATCCGCCGTCTTTCTGGCATCTTCCCTAATTGTTTACTACTTGCTGCCATTTTATCCGCCGACAATGGCAGTATTCCTGGCACTGATACCCGCCGTCATCGCATATCGCTGGCCGGCAGTAGCCTTGTTTTTCTTGTTGCTGTTCGCAGCCCCGGCATATTCATATCAACTTGGTGTTACCATATGGATGCTTGGAATCCTGGTATCGATAGCTGTAGTGTTACCATTCGGCCTAAGCAGACTACCCGGCGCATCGCTGGGCTGCGCTGTAGGCGCAGCAGCCGCCATTCTCATGCTGACACCGTACTTTTACCTCTCCATACCGCTAATAACAGGCATAACCCTGCTCCAGCTAAGAGGGTCTGTGGTTGGCGGAGCCTGGGGATTATTTATCTTCCTTTCATTCTACCTGCCCTTTCTCGTCCTGGCAGATCCCTCTGCCGCACAGGGCGAGACCCTCCCTTTATTTACCTCCGTTGATTATGCCCAGCAGACGCACCTGTCCAACCTCGATCTAAGCTCACTGAAAAGCGCATTCGAAGGACAGATTAATAACAACTTCAACGGTTTCCCTGGATTTCCTTCGTATTTTATCGAGGGGTGGGGCGGCATCGCGCTGATCCTGACCATGCTTGCCGCAGTAGTTGTCACCCCCGCGATTGTAAGCGCAGCAACCAGATTCAGGGAAACAGGGGCTCTTCTTCGCAACCTATCACCTCTTATTTTAGTATTGGCCGTCGAGCTAATATTCCTGGTGCCTTTGCAGCTATTGGGAAAGCCACTGGGTTTCCACACCGGATTTGCCACCTGGAACGACATTACGCTCCTAACTGGACTCATGCTTACCCTGGGCGTTGCTACCATCATTGTGGAGACCTGGTTGCGTCGCCGTAATACCAAAGTGGAGCTTAAAAGCGACATAGCAATGATCTCTTTAGACCTTTATGAACTTATCGACGATGCCAAGAAACATCTGCAGCAACTGGCTTCCGTATGCCCTAACGATAACCTTTCAGATGAGAAAGCCGCCATCGCCCAGTGCGAGGAGAAAGTAGCGCTCACCCTTGAGAGCATCGCTGCTATGAGTCTACCAAGGCTGGAGCTAAGCTATAACGAGTTCTGTGACATGCTATTACAACTCCCCAAGCTGCAGAGCCAACTGGAGACTAAACTATACAACCATCTTGATGAGTCAGGACATACTTATAGAAGCACTTTTAACGAAGCGCTTGCCCTCGGCATCCCCGACCTCCCTGACCTCATCCAAGAACCCCCAACCCCATCGGAGGAACAAGACTACGAGAAAGCCCTTTCGGAACAGGATAGGCTGAACAAAGCTTTCAAAGAACTCGCAGACAAGTTAGTCTCAGCGGGAGATACCGTAGCCAATACAATCAAAGACGAGATCGACCCCGAGTTCTCGCTAACCACAATCGATATAGGGCACGGCTTCCTGGATCAAGGCAGATTTGAAGAAGCGGCACAAACTATCGCAGAGGACCTGAAGATTATCGATGGCAGGATAGAGAGCTCCGTCATCGAATTAGCCAGTAAGGTCGTTGCTATGTCTAACCGTTTCAGGGAGGTTATGACCTCCCGTCTGATACCTGTAATAGAATCGATCGGGGATTCAAACGCATTGGTAAAATACAATACCACTGTAGATGCACTGGATAATATGGTCAACTCAGTGCAGAACTCCAGAACTCTTGCCGATATCATCAGCATTGTCGAGCAGAGCCGTAAGCTTGTCGACCTGGCTACAAATACCGTGAGAGAGCTCAACCAGCGAATTAACAGCATTGAAGCGGATAACGACAGCAGATGTCCGGCTAAATACAGTTGGGGTAAAAACAGCCATGCTGCTAACGAGGTGCAGTTGCTTCTGACATCAATCGAACATATACCGTCGGACCCCACCATCAGCGCCCGGTTCAATGCAATAGATAAGGCCGTGCAGGCAGTGGAGCAGCAAGCGAAAACCGTCAAACAATATAGTCAGGTCAGCGAATTTCTCATAAATTATCCGAATATTGAGTATATACTTCAGGAGAAGCTAACAACAAATGCAGGCGTAGGAGGAGTGGACCTCCCTGTAAAATCAAAATATGCTCAGGAATATCTGAAACTGTACGCAGCAAAACACGCAGGGGACGTAACATTTGACCCCAAATCGGGACTACTCAAGCACAGTGCCAGCTATGGAACAAGTAAAGATGAGACATCGCCGTGAACAACAACCATGATGATATAATATCTGATCTTGAAGAGGAGAAACTGCTTGCCGAAATCAAGAATGTCAGATTGGAGAATGTTGGCAAGGGCAAGCTTTCACTCACCGACAGGCGTATAGAGTTCGAGCACAGGAGAAACATTTTATCCCCACCCCGCTTGGAGTTCTCGGTAGCCCTGGCCGAGGTTTCCTCGGCCAGAGTCAAAGATAACTCAAACACGCTTGTCCTTGAATGGCTGGATGAAAATGGAGAAAATGCTGTCAGTACGCTGAACTTGCCCGAAGGCGACGCCGCCACCTCCCTCTGTAAAGCCCTGACCAAGAAACTCAGGATACTGAGACAGGTAGCCGATCTAAAAGAGCGAAGGGCTTGCTATCAGGCTTTCCTCTGGAAAACCGCCTGCCATCTATGGGACATCGTGGGTCTTCTATCGCAGATTGTTCGCGAACTAGGTAACGAAGACTGGGACGCAGTTGACGCTTTACTCAATAAAGCCGGAGAAACAGCCAGGGTACTCACATCTGAATGCGGAATTGATATCACTGACCAGGTTCACGCACTTGCTGAGACAATCTCCACACGTGACACGGCTCTGGCATTGAGAAGCGTAGTAGCCACGCTCAAGCCTGTTGGCGCTTTATTGAAAAGCGACTTGCCTCCTGATGAGGAATGGCAACAACTGGCTCCGGAGAGTACAGTCGGGTTGAACTGGCACGATATCCGTTATATTTTTCTCTTTGCGGGCTGGCGCAGTCTCCTCTCGTCGTGGCAAGAGCGGGGTGAGTCCAAGAAGATTGAGGATTCGCTGAAACATTTAGTCGCACTCCTGTCTATTCTGGGAGAGAAAATATCCGGGGAACTGCTGTTAGAAAGCACTGTTGCTCAAGATGCATCCGGTATCGCCGACTCCGTAGAATCAGCGGCGCAGGAATTGGAAATGCTGCTAAAGATCAACGCAGGGACAGCTTAGTTGGTTAACCAGGATTCGGATAATAAAGCTACTGTTTGCCCGAACAACCACCCGAACCCCGAGGGTTCGGAGTGTTGTTATATCTGTGGTCTACCCATAATAGACTATGAGGCCGAGTTGGAGCTTTTGCTCAGCCGATATGCAGATGAGGAACAGCATGTCAAATTTCTCAGGGAAAAGATATTCATAGGAATTGGAGACCAGGGCTGCAAACTCGTCAACGAGTTCCACCATGCGTGGGGTAATGCCCTTAAAAGCTCGGAATTTATCATGATCGAGTCGTCCGGTGAGGCTCAGCAGCTTATTAAATCCAGGTCCCAACCGTCCTCAAGTCAAGATTTCAAATCACCGCAGCTATCGCTGCACCTCCTTCCTATGTCCGTTAACAAACAGGTAGGTTACTATGGCTTGGGGGAGCGCCTGGCATGCGATGACCCCTCGCTGGACGATCGCCTGCTCCGATCAGGCATCAGAGCCTCGACAACCAAGCAGACCGTTTTCATGCTGTCAGCATTAGGAGGCGGAACCGGCAGCGGTGCCAGCCCGCATATACTGCAAAGAATCAAAGCACTAAACCCATACAGTAGGAACATGGTAATTGCGATGATGCCCGCTGCCGATGAACCCGATAGCGCACACTTCAACGCATTCTGCTCACTATCTCGCTTCATCAAGACCGATAAAGGGCCACTTGCGGACATCCTACTCCTCGTAGACTATGATCGTTTGATGAAGATCAGAGGAGTGGGTACTATAGGAGAGGAACTTGCCCGGGAATCCCTCCTGTCCAACATGGTCGCGGCCTTAGTAGGCGCCATCGCAAACGGAGGTCCCAGTGAGGCTGACCCCGGCTATCTTGCTAAGATGAGCAGCTCTATGGAAGTACACGCTTTTGTCCCCTGCTTGGCAATAGGTCGTAGCCTCGAGATATTCGGGGGAATAGAGAATATCCTTGAGAGTGCACTCTCATCCCCCCTGGCCCCGGTGGACAAGGAGTCCATTATGCTATCCTACGTTTTGGTACAAGTGCCTGACAAAATGGCATCATCACTACAGGAAAAGACCCTGAGAGCGGAACTTAATAAATGGAATAAATACAACTTTCCTCATCTTAAGGGAAGCGTGCTTCAGCTTTCTCACTCAAGCCGGACATCGGATCGTGTTGACCTCTGCCTTCTGCTTGGTGGCACGAAACTAGAGACCACAGCCAGAAGGTCGAGAGAAGGCTTCAACCGATTCAAATCGGTTGTCGGAAGAAAGTCATGGGAACAGGAATTCGGTGTAACTTCCAAAAATTTGGTGGATATGGAAAAAGCCATCGACTCGTATGATAGCAAGCTAGACGAGATGGCCGGCTAGATACAGCGATACTGAATTCAAGGAAGCCGGATCGAACGCCCGACATTCAACCAGTGACCTGCGAACCACTTAGCCGCAGTACCGTTTACCCCCGGGCAAGAAGAGCCATACAACACGATTTCTTAATATAGCAAGTGCTTCCTGTCCCAACTACTGGTAAGCTTGACAAAACACGAATGTCTGATATCATTTAGCAAGCAGCCTGTAATTAGAAGTTTGGTGTTCCTCGACCTGCTCACCGATTGCCCGTTCCCCAGGCCATGGATGATCAAACTCCAATCAGGTATTACACAAAGGGGGGGCATCCATGTCCTACACAGATAAAACCCTGAGGTGCTCGGATTGCGGGCGTGATTTCATATTCAGCGCTTCCGAGCAGGAGTTCTTCGCTGAAAAGGGCTTTGCCAACGAACCTGGCCGCTGTCCTGACTGCCGGGCAGCCAAAAGACAACAGCGCTTCGGTGGATACAGTGGCGGTGGCTATCGGCAGAGGCAAATGCATCCAGCCGTCTGCGCCTCTTGCGGTAAAGACTGCGAAGTACCTTTCGAACCCAGAAACGGTCGGCCCGTGTACTGCTCAGACTGCTACTCTGCCACCAAGCGGTAGCACCAAGACAAGAGCAGTAGACTAACAATACCTATAAGATCGTCTTGAAGGCTTGGGCTGAGGGTAGGGGCATCTGGTAACGGTGCTCAATTCCTCTTTCCTCATCTCTAACAGTTCCGTTGTCTGTCGTAATCACATACAGGGCGGCTAACTCTCTTTTACGCCTGGGGAGGAAAGTATGATGCAAGCAAAGCAAGGTGATGCCGTCGATGTTCACTATACGGGCAAATTGGAGGACGGCACGATAATTGATACTTCCACTGAAGACAGCCCCCTGCGATTCACGATAGGCGAAGGTCGCTTTATCACAGATTTTGAACAGGCTGTCGTAGGAATGAACCCGGGCGAATCGAAAAATGTCAAGATTACCTCCGAAAAAGTGTATGGCCCATACCGCAAGGAACTGGTACTTTCCATAGCCCGTGACCAATTCCCGACGAGTATTCAACCGGAGGTAGGGCAGCAACTAGAAATACATCAAGAGGATGGTGCGGGTCTTCCGGTAATGGTAACCCATGTTTCCGAATCCGTCGTTACCCTGGACGCCAACCACCCTCTGGCCGGAAAAGACCTTGTCGTTGATATCCATCTCGTAGATATTGTCTGATCGTTTTGGCTGTACTTATACTGTAGCCATGCTTTTCACCTATAGAAGGGAGAAATTTGAATATCCATATTGGTAATCTATCGCGTGAAGTCACTGAAGCTGAGTTGCGGCAAGCCTTTGAACCATTCGGGCAAGTTGAAACAGTCCGGATAATAACTGACAGGTACAGCGGCGTATCCAGAGGCTTTGGCTTCGTAGAGATGCCGGATAAGGGAGAAGCCCAGGCCGCTATCGAAGGCCTAAACATGAAGGAGTTTGCGGGACGCACGCTGGATATAAGCGAAGCACGCCCTTCCCGTCCAGGTGGAAACAGGCACTATGGGGGCGGTGGAGGAGGCAGACCGGGCCGTAGCAGTGGAGGCGGTAAACCAGGCCATGGCGGTAGAGGAGGCGGGGCAGGCGGTGGCCGGCGGCGATCGTTTTAAGTTGCCAGGGGGCCTAAGCCGAAGGCCCAGGGCTTCCAGCAAGCCAACTATCCTTATTATCAATCCTACGGAAAAAGGTTCTTCACCGGTCTTTAAACGTATCCGGCAGCGGTTTAATAAGCAGCGCACAGTAAGTTCTAAGCTCTCTGCCAGCTCCAAGTACGCAAATGCCTTTCATGCCTCTCCAGGTCATTGTGCCTGAATCGTGGTTTTTAACGCTTCTTCAGCTTCTCGAAGTACTGCTTGCGTAACTTCGCTACTTTAGGAGCGATGACCGCGCGACAATACGCCTGTTCACGGTTAAGCCTGAAGTAATCCTGGTGGTAATCCTCTGCAGGATAGAACGCCACCAATGGCCTGACCTCCGTCACGATCGGAGCATACCAGATTTTCGCTTCATCCAACTCCTTAATAACCTGCTCGGCGATCGCTTTCTGCTCTTCGCTGTGGTAGAAAATAATCGAGCGATACTGCGTGCCCACGTCCGCCCCCTGCCGGTTCAGCGTGGTCGGGTCGTGTACGGCAAAGAAGACCCGCAGGATTTCTCTAAAGGAAATAGCGCCGGTATCAAAGGTGAGTTGCACCGCCTCGGCATGTCCCGTCGCGCCCGTGCATACCTCACTGTAAGCAGGGTTGACGACTTTGCCCCCGGAGTATCCCGATACCACCTTCTCTACACCTTTCAGTTCATCGAAAACAGCTTCAAGGCACCAGAAACAGCCTCCGCCCAGCGTCGCAACCTCTCTACCATCAACTGTGTGGATTTGGTTTCCCCCCTGGCTCATTTGTGCGGGTTCCTCATCTCAGGCCAACATGGTTCGTATCCTGTTTCGCGATATCATTTTATTCTTCGACGGGTTTCAGTGCCGCTGAATTGATGCAGTAACGCTTGCCTGTGGGAGGCGGGCCATCATCGAAAACGTGACCCAGGTGTGCATCGCATCTCGCGCAGAGCACTTCTGTTCGCCGCATTCCGAATCTGTTGTCCTCTTCCAGCCTTACATTCAAATCTGAGACGGGCTCGAAGTAGCTCGGCCAGCCCGTTCCCGAATGGAACTTGGCCGCTGTTTTGAAGAGGTCTGTACCGCAGCGGACACACTGATATATGCCCGTTCCTCCGGCAGTATCGAAAGTGCATGTGAAAGGCCGCTCCGTGCCCTTTTTGGCAGTTACCCGGTACTGCTCGGGAGTCAACACCTTCTTCCACTCCGCATCCGTCTTTCGGACCTTGTCGACGTGCAATATCTTGTTCTGACGGCTGTCGAAGATCTGCATTCTTTCCATGTTCAAACACGTAGTATCCGCTCTGAACTGCCTTATATTTCAATGATAACATATCGCGGTGAATCTGGGTGACTGCATCTATCCGTAAAAAAAAGAGAAACCCCAGTTGCTGACCATATAGATGTAAGTAATCCAAAGACACTTCTACCCGAATACTTGACTTTGCAATCGGCCTCATGTATTCTTTCCCGCAAGCAAACAGGCTCTGCATCCAAATTAACGTCGTAGTCAAAGTAATCATGGTCATGTAATAAAAATGCGTGAGGAGGAGGCCTGAGATGGAAAACGTAGTGGAAGCAGCTGACGAGCGTAAATTCAGGACATTGCGGCGGTTCAATGTGGCGATGTGCTTGCTGCATCTTGCGCAGGCGGCAGCCATGTTCGCCTTGAGCAACGATTTCTCAGTGACAATAACGACCTCTTTCCTGAAGTTACTGCCCGGTGCAGAAGTACCCGAGACTTTTACCGAGGGCCTTTATGATATCCGCCTCGGCCCCCTGGTTGCGGTGTTCCTGTTGATATCCGCAATTGCGCACTTCATTATGGCGTCGCCGTTCGGATTCCCCTGGTACGTGCGCAATCTGAAAAAGAAGATCAACTACCTGAGATGGTACGAGTATTCCCTCAGTGCGTCGCTAATGGTGGTTATTATCGGCATGCTCAGCGGCGTCTACGATGCGCCCAGCCTGATCCTGTTATTCGCGCTCACCGCTATGATGAACCTCTTCGGCTTGATGATGGAGCTGCACAATCAGACGACAGAGAAGACGAATTGGACGGCCTATATTTTCGGCTGCATTGCGGGCATTATCCCCTGGGTCATAATAGCCTGGTATTTTTTCTCAGCTTTCGAATCAGCGGAGGGAACGATACCCACATTTGTCTACTATATACTTGCCTCACTATTTGTACTGTTCTTTAGTTTTGCGGTGAATATGGTTCTGCAGTACAAGAAAGTCGGCCCCTGGAAAGACTACCTGTTCGGCGAGAAGATGTATATGATATTAAGTCTTGTGGCGAAGTCGGCGCTTGCCTGGCAGGTATTCGGAGGCACTCTCGCCAGATAAATGTGAGCACGTATTATGTCCGATTAGCAGCAACAGGGCCATTCACTTATGGCCCGGGTTTGGTTGCGCAAGGAATAGACAGCGCAATTGGCCGACTGAAAGTGCTGTAATAGCCTACCACCATACTATCCAATCCAGTTTATTAAAAGACAGCGTCCCCCAAAGGTTTATAGCACAGCTCAGTAGAATAACCGCCAATGCGAGTCTGCTTATGCGACGTCGCATACCGGAGGCTGCCAGGATAGCCATGAACGGAAGAACATCCAGGCTGAATCGATAGCCGAACTGCAGATAACCGGTCACCCCGTATGTTACCAGCGGGATTGAAATGAGCAAGAGTGCGGCTAGAGCCGCCTGTGACAGCTTTTCCCTCAAGTCAGCCCTGAACATGTATAGAAAAGCAGGTGTTGTGAAAAAGAGTCCAAGCCCCAGGTACGATGGCTTGAAATAGGGAAATTCATCGGAGAATCTGGGCACATAGAAGAGAATGGTGTTTACGTGGCGCGGAAAGTAGCTTATATCAAAGAGCCCCTTGGAAAACTGTGGTTCGGATACGAACTGGCCACGCTCATACCCCAGTGTAAAAGTGCCGTATTCGCCATAAGTGTACAGGAGATACAATCCCACCATCGCCGCCAGGGTTAAGCCAAATATCACAAGGCGTGAAAGGCTTCTCCGGTCCCAGGTGCCGTGAGTAATTGTATAAGCGAAGAAGAGAAAGGCGAGAAATGTAGGCAGCCTTGACAGACCGGCCAGGCCGACAAGTATACCTATAAGCCAGGGACGGTTCTTTCCTGTCGTCTCCACCAGGGCAGCCATAAGAAAAAAAACCGCCGATACATGCGCAAACATCCAGACGCCGCCATCGGTGGCTGACCACCACAGGTTCGTTCCCAGGGCGAGTAATAGGGTAATTGCAACGCGTGAAGGCAACCTCCAGCGGAGCTGATCCGTAGCTACCCAGAACAAGCCGATGGCTGCTGCACCTACCGCCGAGCATATTATTACTTGATTGGCGCTGATGCCCCAGATTGCGACCCAGGGTAGAACGAACAGGGTGGGGGCGGGGGGATTGATGACAAACGCCTTATCTCCATACCTCGCCAGTTCCAACCAGTCAGGAGCATCCACCAGGTAGAGACGGCCATTGAGGAAAGCATCAGCCAGGCGAACGTATTGGTTATTGAAAGTGGAATCCTTGCTTGTCACGTAGTAGATGACGAAAACCAGCGCAGCCAGGCACGCAGCCTGCAACCACTTGTTATACAGCACTTGATACTTAAATGTTCGAAGTCCTGGTTCTGAAACCACGGCGTTTTCATTTTCCATAATGAGTTAGTTGATCGCTAGAGTTAGATTTTACGCCCGGAACTATACCGAGCGCTCAGCGGATTTCACAGCATTTTATCAAACTCAACCGAAACGGGCAAACACGGTCAGTTTTAAAGCTATTATTCCAAATCTATATTGCCTGGCACATGTACATCGAATTTATTGATTACGGCAAGAGTATTATAGAACCGGCGGTATTTCTCTCTGAAGTGGCCCCGGGGATTCTATAATCGCTCAGATGGCAATTGTGGGAAGGGTGAGGGGATGGTGATCAGGCAGCGTGGTTGCTGGAGTATGCTACAATTCATGCAACACGCATCTTTGGAGGTTAGAAATGTCAACCGGGTTGTCTGATGAAGAGCTTTATAAAATAGCTAAGGAACGTGTTGAAGAGAAGAAAGGATTCTTTATACACCTAAGCATATATATTTCCGTGAATATCCTGCTAATAATTATATGGGCAGCCACTGGAGCTGAATCAGATCCAGTTCCGTGGTTTGTCTATCCTTTAGGTGGTTGGGGGATTGGTATTGCATTCCATTTCCTTGGAGTTTTTATATTCTCACGTGAAACAGAATGGGAGAAGCGTCAGATTGAGAAGGAAGTGGAGAAACTCAAGAGGCGAGGTAACTAATAGCCTGAATCGGTAAAACGTGCTAAGGCAAAGGGGATTGTACTGAAGCTTAGTAGTGGTTGTTTTACACTTACTGGAGCTTACTCTTCTACTTCAAACAATAAAGCTTTGAACATTCTAAGCAAATCACTTGAAAGAACCACTGATTCACCCTTGACGGGAGGCTTTTGTGCAATGTTACTTAGAAAGTGAGCTCGGAAGTCAGCATACCCCTGATCTGAGCACTGATGATCCCCGTTGACGATATTATCTTCACCGAATGCCATATTTAAATAATTCCTGTTTACTACTCATTTTGAATCTGCCATAAACACAAAGCTTACATACGACAATATCGTAATATATATAAAAACCAAGTCAACGTCATTTATCATCACAAGTCCTAATCTATAATCCCGAATTTTCTTATTTATCAATAAAAACGTGAAAAGGGGGTCTCGACAAAGCAATGCTGAAGCTCCCCTTATATCGGAGTGCCTATTCAGTTTAGTATAGACTTAGTTGGGACAGGTCACAGTCGCTGCATATTGCATGTTGTAAATAACAGGTTCCCGGTAATTCCCGTCTACAAAGAGTTTGATCTCCCATTCTGAATCATTTAACTCATACCTGTACATCCCGGGAGTTCCTCTTTGAAAAACGGACGAAAGTGCGCTGCTGGCAACACAACTCTATTCTGCAAAGTGGGGAGGGAATGATAATACGAACATGCCTTCTATCTTATCTTTCTTAAGGCATCGGTAGTCTCAGCCATAGCGGCATGTGATCGCTTACTTTATGCTCGAATCTTTCGAATAGAGATTGCTGCTGATCTTTGGACAACGCGGCAAAAGGTTTCACCTCAAGAGCTTCTGAAAACAGCTCACTGAAATTAAACACGCCGTAATCGGGGCCTACAGGCTTCTCGCCCATTTTTACGTTATCCAAGTAAGTGGGAAACCGCACGTCCCGAGAAAACAGCCCAATCTGGTCAAACGTCTGAGACATCCTGGCATTTGTCCGGAAGATCTCGCTTTGCTTGGGGTGAATGTCAAGGAAAGGGAAATTAACGCTTACGCCCTTATGTGACACTTTGTTGAGTGCTTTAATGTCCTTCTCCAGCCGTTTCTTATCTTTGTCAGGGTCATCGAAATCCAGATTTAGATCGCCCATCAGTATAAAGTTAGGGTAGTAGGCCTTGCCTTTCTGTCCGGCGCGTTCGACAATCCAGTCCATCAGGGCGTAGAATTCTTGCTTCGGATCGTGCTTAGGGTCACCGTAGTTAAGATGGGCATTGACCGCCATGAACTCATAAGGCTCTGTACCGGGATGACCGTGAACCCTGAAGCTTACGCAGAACGGTTGGCGGATGAAGGTCAGAAAGACTGGCATCCGAAGCTTCGCCTTAGTCGGTTCACTCGGTTTCGTATCCGTCTCGCCGTCCTCCCACTTTTTCAGCTCCTCAAGGTATTCTCCTAATCTTCTCATCACCGGGTTGATACGGTCTCTGTTGCGGGCCAGGGTTTTGAGGACCTCGGTCCTATCATAGGTAATGTCTGTGGCCACCTCCGTCCTCTCGACCATCTGCCGATTGTAGATGACCCCCAACCTCTCGGCGAGCCCGCGCCTACCCGGGAATGCCCCGGTGGTGTCCGAAATTATTAACCCGAACTCGGGGCCGAGGAGACTCTTCAGTCTTCTTAGGCCACTGAGGTCATCAAGGATTTCCTGGACCGCAAGAAGGTCGAAGTGTCTGCATATGTGGGCAAGAAACTTCCATGTATCCTCATTCCGACTGCGGGAAGAGCCGAGTTTACGGATATTGAACGACCCCAACACGACGGAGCCATATTCCCGCTTGGGCAAGCCGAATTTCTCGGGCTCTTCGTCCAGTTTACCCATTATTTTCTTCCATTCCCCCGATGTGAATTGCTTTGCTGCCATTCTTGGATCCTCTTTTAAAGACTATCGTTAAGCTGAGGAGAAAATCTCTTACCCTATACGCCTGTTTCAACTTTTTGTCAATCCCCGCTAGCTAGCGACAGTGACATTAAATACATCGATACAATGTCAGGTGCATGGGGTTCAGTTCTATTCGTGGCTGGCTTCCGCCAACCAATATTTAACTGAACAAGCTGGCCATACAGAGTTGACAGAGATCAGGGCAGATGGTATATGATGTTTGATTGATGATATTTTAATATCAAGGAGGTAAACGATGCCTGGGCAAAGTACAATCCCGAGTTCTGCTGGTGAGCAAGTGATAAAGACAGCATGTCAGTTAGGCCCATCCGAGTGCGGAATGAACGTGTACCTTAAGGACGGCGTAATTACCAGGGTAGACGGCATGGCTGAACATCCTTATAACGAAGGTCGTCTATGCGTCAGAGGGCGTCAGGCCATGGAGTACGTATACCACAAAGACCGTCTCAAGTACCCGATGAAGAAGGAGAATGGGAAGTGGAAGCGGATAACCTGGGACGAGGCGCTGGACATAATGGCCAGTAGACTCAAGGAGATCAAGGAGAAGTACGGCCCCACTGCCTTTGGCGCGTGCGTTGGTGACCCGGTGCAGACCCGGGGGGTAACTGGGGCATACATCATATGGAGGTTCCTGGATGTGTACGGCAGCCCTAACATGCTCCTCAGCGACCCCTGCTATCGCATACGCGCCCAGGCCCAGAACCTCACCTTCGGCTTCCTGCGGTTCCCGTTCTATGCTGACGTAGAGAACTCGAAGTGCATCATCATCTGGGCCCACAATCCACACAAGTCGGAACCACAGCTAGTTCCCCGCATCGATAAAGCGAGGAAGAACGGTGCCAAGCTCGTCGTTATTGACCCCAGGCGCATCCCTTATGCCAGGGAAGCTGATATTCACATCCAGCCGAGGCCAGGCACTGACTGCGCCTTGATGCTGGCGATGCTAGATACCATTATCTCCGAGGGGCTCTATGATCGGGAGTTCGTTGATCAGTGGACTCTTGGCTTCGACAAGCTCGCGGAACGCGTCAGGCAGTACCCGGCAGAGGAGGTGGAGAGGATAACGGGTGTCCCAGCGAAGAAGATCAGGGAGATCGCCCGCATGTTCGCCACGAACAAACCCGCGTGTATACAGCAGGCCTGGGGTACGCTCGACCAGGTGGAGTCGGGCTTCCAGAACTCGCGGGCTATTTGCATTCTCCACGCGATAACCGGGAATGTTGATAAGCGTGGTGGAATCATTCATGTAGGGCTTCCGATGACGAACTTCCCCAGACTCTTCGACATGGTGGGTGATGCCAAGGCACCCAAGGCGGATGAATACCCTCTGTTCTCAGGCCCGCTGGGCCTCTGTGTCGCTTCGGCCACAGCACCCATCGTCTGGATCGATACCCTGTTGACTGAGAAACCGTATCCCCTTAAAGCGTTGTATGTGGCCGGGTCCAACCCGATGGTGACTTTCCCGAATACAAAGAAAGTGAAGAAGGCGCTGGAGAACCTGGAGTTCCTGGTTGTAATGGACATATTCATGACGCCAACAGCCGAACTGGCAGACCTTGTGCTGCCCTCCGCCACATTCCTGGAGAGGACCGACATTAACCACATACCCTACGCTGCGATTGCAGGTGTTCCCTGGGCTATACTCGGGAAGCAGGTTGTACCGGAGCAGTGGGAGTCGTGGCCGGACTGGAAGGTCATCTTCGAGCTGTCCAGAAGAATGGGCTACGGGGAATACTTCCCCTGGCAGAATGTCGAGGAGTTGATAGACTACTACCTGGAGCCCACGGGGCTGACGGTAAAGCAACTGAAAGATGAGAGCCCCTGCGGGGTATACAGTGGGTTAATGGAGGACGAAGAGTATTGGCGGCAGCACCCGGAGCTACCTCGGTTCCCCACTCCGTCGGGGAAAGTAGAGCTTTACTGCGAGACCTTGAGTAGCGTGGGATTTGATCCTCTGGTCACATATATCGAGCCGGCGGAGAGCCCGGTCTCAGACCTCGAGCTGGCGCGGGAGTACCCCTTGATCCTGACCACCGGGGCGAGAGTAAACGAGTACTGGCACTCATGCTTTCACGGCATAGACAAGCTTCGCGGTAGAATGCCGGAACCTATAGCTGAAATCCACCCCGAGAGCGCCGTAAAGTACGGCGTGAGCGATGGGGACATGGTGGTGCTGGAGACGAAACGAGGCGGCATAGAGATCAGGGTAAAAGCCACCGAGGATATCATGCCCGGGGTTGTCAGCATCCCGCACGGGTGGGTGAAGGGCAATGCCAACGAGCTAACCGATGAAGCCCTGAACTGCCGGGAATCAGGTTACCCCAATCTCCACGCGCTGCTGTGTCGCATAAGAAGCAAGAGTCAGGCGACAGCAGGCTCAGCCTGATATTAAGCGGGTCTTTCCGTGGCAAATAGGATTGCTCGTCGTATAGTTGAGGAGTTCATCAATAACGAAGACTTGAGCGTAGCGGATGAGCTTTTCGCTGCTGATTTTGTCAATCATAGTCCAGGCCGAGGAACAACACCAGATCGTGATAGAATGAAGCAGTGTATCACCAATACTCGTCTGCTTCTCCCCTCAGACCCATTACAGGTCGCTGCCTTTGCATCATCGCTCTGCAAATAATGGCTAAATGTTAAACGGGCGTTGTTTAGCCAACGGTCCGAGTCCTTTAATCTGGGCGATGCAGGACCGTATTGCGTCAAATAAAACTGTTACCGAACTGGGGTCGTTGCCTCAAATACATCGGTTACCGAAATACCTCCTTTTACCTTATTTGTTGATGCGGGGCGTTCAGCGAGTTTCCACAAATG